>Ga0123357_10013865_pt1 | contig 10489 bp, 6 predicted proteins | sample TergutEmb28metaG_FD_89873 | JGI IMG/M metagenome (GOLD analysis project Ga0123357, IMG submission 89873) | Embiratermes neotenicus P4 segment gut microbial communities from Petit-Saut dam, French Guiana - Emb289 P4 | ecosystem: Host-associated > Arthropoda: Insects > Digestive system > Gut ...
AAGCCCACAGAGATCAACGATTTGCATCACGCCATAACCCTTGCGATGTAACCGCACCACTTGCTTGCGCCGTTCGTGCAGTTGCTCCAGTGTCGAATATCTTGCGTCGTCTTTTTCCATCTCTACCACATGGGGATCAATCCAAATATTTCAAGTATTATCGTGCCGAGTCAATAGCGCCGGAGGGAGATTTGCCGCCCCTACGAATTTCCTTCCAGCAATTTGAACACCTGTCGAGCGCAATCCCCGCCATTTATGGCGGGGCCAGCGAGACATAGCGTGACAGGCGCCAAAGGCGCCCCACACTGTGTCGAGGAATCCCCAAGCTTCAGCTTGGGGTGACTCAATTGCATTATCGCCCAATTTTCTAAATTTGGTTAAATAATATAACGCTACCATAGTGATTTATATAAAATAATTCTTTAATCAAATTTAGAAAATTTCTTCCCGAAAAATCGTTCCTGCCGGAAGAATGGCGTTTTCATGGCTTCGTCATGAAACGAATCCTCGAAAAAGTGACGGGAATTCGGGCAAAATCCATTGGTGTCTTATTGTTGGCGATGAGTGCCGTAACGTAACCAGCGGGCTTGGTGGTGTAAAATAACCGGTTTTTCAGCATACTCATATTGGATTATCCCTCGCGCCCTTTTCTTTCGGCTTGCCCTTTCCGCCTGATATTCCGCGCTTCGGGATATTCCTGAACGGTTTTCCGGGCATCATCATTTTTATGGCGAAATTCACGCGTTCACGATCCTGCCGGCTTGGACTCATTGTTGAGTCCGGGTATCTCCTTGCCGCGCGCTGGGAAGCAGGATTGCGCGGCTGGCAGCTCGCCACGCTCGAAACGCTGCCGCTGATGAGCAGCGAAGCCGATGCGGGCGGCAAGGGAGGGAAAGCCGACAAGGCCATCACCGTTACGCCGGAAGCCATCGCGCTGACCCTGAAGTCCAGCCTCGAACACTGGAAGCTGCCGCCGCAAACGCCGGTGGTGGTCGTGCCGCCGCTCTCGGTGGGCGGCATATTTCCCGACCCCGTTGGTGGTGAAACGGGAAAGACGCCTTCGGCTGAAGTGCTGGCGCAGAACCTTCCTTTCGCATCCGAAGAAATCATTGCGTCCTGGTGTTCCGGAACCCTTTCCCGGAAAAAGACCGGCTCGCGCGCCGATCCGCGCGCGGCCCTGCGCGGGGCGACGCGCGATTTCCGCAAGTTTTTGCCGCAAAAGGCGCCAACACCTTCCCTGGGGGCGCCAGTCGCGCCGGAAAATTCCGTGCCCCCTGCGGCGCTCCCTTCGACGCCGCTCAATCCGGCGCCGATCTTCTGGCTGCCGCGCGTTTGGGTCGACCGGCTCTGCGCTGCGCTCGGCCGCCTCGGGCTGCGGGTCGAGGATTTTTATCACCGGGGACAACTGACGACCGCCGCGCTTCTGGGCGATGCGGAATTCGGCCTCTCTGCACAATCCGGCCAGCAGGCGGGACTTCTGGCGCTTGTCGAGACTTTCGGCAATGGCGCCGCCGCCTTTTACGCGTGGAACGATGGGCTGCTTTGCCGTGCTGGTCGCCTGCACGATTCTTCCGCTGCGCTGGCAGCGGAAATTTTCAATCTCGGGATGCCTGGCGCAAGGGACGCGCAAGCTGCGCCAGGGCTGCGCCAGATTTTCATCGTCGGCGACGCTGCCGGGGATCTTGCTGTTCCGCCGGGGCTTGCGTCGCGCCGAATCTCCCGCCCGCTCGATCTTTCGGCGCAACTGTTCAGGCTTTACTGCCGTGGCGACGCCGAAGGCATCTGGCTGCCGCCGCCGCAGAAAAAACTCCTGGCGCCGCTCACGCGCAACACGATCATTGCCGGAATTGCCGGGGCTGCCCTCGTCGCGGCCTTTGCCTGGATGGCCTCGGATGCGCGGCAGGAAGCGCAGGCCCTGGAAACCTCGATCAAAAAGATCAAGCCGCGTTTCGAGAAAATCGTCGCGCAGGAAAAACGCGCGATGACTGCTGCTGCCGCGCTCCGCTTCCAGGAAGATGTTGCGCGCCATCCCGGCGCGCTCGATCCGCTGCTTTCCGCAGCGCAGGTTTTTCCGGAGAAGGTCTGGCTGCGCGCCTATCAGTGGAAGCCGGACGGAAAGCTCGAATTGTCCGGCGATGGCGCTTCCGGCGCGGAGATTGTCGAGTTGCTGTCCAGGCAGCCCGGATGGAGCCAGGTCAGGCTTGTGAAAAGGACGGAAGAGGCGGCACGGAAGGACGAACAGGCCGCGAAACCGCCCGGTTCCGATCCGGGGGCCGCCGCTCCCGCTCCGGAAAAATCTTCCGCGCCTGCTGCTCCTGTCGCCCCTGCGGCGGCTCCGGCTCCTGCGCCAGCAGCAGCAGCGGCTGCCGCCGCGCCGAATGTTCCGCCTGCTCCGCCCGCCCTGCCGGTTTCGGCGGTGGCTCCCGCGACGCTTCCCGTTGCTCCTTCCCGCCCGGCAGCACCCGCTGCTGCGCCGCCTGCCGCATTGCCGGTTGCTGCCGCCGCTGCCAATCCGCTTGCGCCAGTCGCGACTCCACCGCGTCCGCCTGAATTCAGCGTTGAGGCCCAATGGCATCCGACGCCCAAGGCCGCCGCGCCCCAGCCCGCCGCAGCGGATGGCGCGCAATCTCCGCCGCCGGCATCCACGGCGGGTGCGGCGCAAGGCGCTCCATCGCCGGCGCCTGCGGGGAATGCGGCGGGGAATGCCCCGCTGCCCGCCGAAGCGCCGAAGGGAGCGCGGCCGTGATCCTTCGTTATTTCCGCCGCGTCTATCGCCTGTACGGCATTCGCCCCTTCGGCCTTTTGATCATCGTTCTCCTCTTTGTCCTCCTGGGGCTGGACCAGTACGGCACGGAATACTCCGAAGCCGCCGACAATCGGGACGAACTCGCGCGGCAGGAACTGGACATGCGCAACAAGATCGGGCAGCAAGCGCGTATCGAACGCAGCTTGCAGGACAGCCATGCCGCCTTGAGCGCCGATGCTCGCGTGGTGCAGGGCGTCACGGTAGAGCGCTCGACCACTGAATTCGTCGCCACGGTGACGAAAAAACTCTCCTCCGCCAGCGTCGCGCGCCCGAAGGTGACGGTACTGCCGTCCAGGATACGGAACGAAAAGGGAACCTTCGTGGAAAAGAGCGTCGAGAGTGTCCAGGACAACCTGAAGGACGCAAAGGACAAGGGCGGAAAACCCAACAGCAAGGATGGCAAGGACATCAAGGGTGGCGACAAGGGATCGCTGGGCGCGGAAATCGCCGCAGAAATCGAATTTGCCGCAACCACGCGCCAGTTGGTGACGCTTTTGCAGTCCTTCCGCAACGGAACCCCGGCGATCCGGGTGGCTTCCCTGGAAGTGCGCGTCGCCAACGCGGAAGCACCCAGGGAAGTAGAAGTCAAGGCGCGCGTTGAAGCCGCCTATGTTCCCGCCGGCATCGCTGCGCCGGATCCATTGAGCAAATCCGCGCGCCCCGGCGCGCGGCGCGCTACCGGTGCGCCCGCGCGCTGAATCGGAGAACACCGTTTATGAACACCTGTCGAGCGCAATCCCCGCCATTCATGGCGAGGTCAGCGAGACATCGCCTAACAGGCGCCGAAGGCGCCCCACACGGTGTCGAGGAATCCCCAAGCTTCAGCTTGGGGCGACTCAAAACGCCAGAGCCCATGAACATCGCCTCATTTGATTTACAACCACAGGATATTCACGGTATGCCGTACTCCCTATCGTTCGCCTCGCGCATCTCCGCAGGCATACGCCATCGTTGCCATGCCTGCGCCGCTCCGTTGCTGGCCCTGCTGCTGGTGCTGAATGTCCCCGCGCCGGCGCTTGCCGCCGATCCAGCGCCTGCCCCGGCGATCAATCCGGCCCCGGCTTCAGCCCCGGCGGCGCCTGCCGGAACTCCTGCTGCGACGCCCGAGGCGGGCAAGGCGGATTCTTCCGGGAAGGCTGCGCCTGCGGATTCGCCTTTCGTCTTCCCCAAGATGCGGCCCGCGCAAACGCCGCGCGACGCCGCGAATCCTGCGAATCCGGCAGCTTCCTCCACACAGGCGGCATCCCCGGCGGCGGCGCCTGCCTCCGCACCTCCCGCACCTGCGCCCGCACCCGCGCCCGCGCCCGCGCCCGCAAAACCTGCCGCAACTCCTGCCGCAGCCAAACCGGATCCTTCCGCGACGCCATCCACGCCTCCGGATCCGTCTTCCGCATCTCCCAGACCCCGTCCTCCGAGAATTCCGCCGCGCGCTTCCCAGAATCCGGCAGAACCGGCGGCGAATCCTGCTGCAAATCCTGCGACTCCTGCTGCCGCGCCCGCCCGTGCCGCCGCGCCTGTTGCGAATTCAGCGACTCCCGCGACTCCCGCACCTGCTGCAACTCCGGCAACTCCGGCAACTCCCGCCACTCCGGCCAAACCGGCGAATCCCTTTGCCTCTGCGATGACCACGCCGCCTGCCGCTCCGGCTCCGGCGCGGCCTGCGTCTGCCGATCCTTCCGGCGGTGTTGTCATGCCGACCGGCGGCGGCCCGGCTTCCACGCGCGGCGTTTCGGTGAAACCGCCCAATGTTTCCACCGCGCCGGTGCAGGGCGTTACGCTCAAGTTCGACAATGCCGACATCTACGAAGTCGTACAGACCGTGATGGGCGACATCCTCAAGCTCAACTACATCATCGACCCCTCGATCCAGGGCAAGATCACGCTCAATACCGACGGACAGATCAGTTATGCCGATGTCTATAACATCCTCGAAAGCATCCTCTCGCTCAACAGCCTTTCGATCATCCGCGACGGGCAGATCTACAAGGTCGTGCGCGATGCCAACGCCGTGCGCGACGCAATCTCCTTCCAGGCAGCCGGCGAATCCTCGCCGTTGATCCAGATCATCCCGGTGCGTTTCGTGCAGGCTTCGCAACTGGTGGGCACGCTGAAAAATTTCATCAGCCAGCAGGGCAGCATCACCAACGATCCGACCAATCATTACCTGATCATCGCCGATCGCGCCTCCAACGTCGCCAAGATGCTCGACATGGTGCGCGTGCTCGATGTCGATTACCTGAAGCATGTGCGGATCCGGATGGTGCAGGTTACGAAGAGCGATGCGACCGACATGGCGCGCGAGATGGAAACGCTGTTCAAGACCTCCGGCATGTTCAACTGGACCGGCACCGAAGCCAACAAGATGTTTTTCATGCCGATTGTGCGGATGAACGCGATTCTCGTCGTCGCCGCCAACGATTCCCTGCTGGAATCCGCCGAGCAGTGGATCCGGACGCTCGACGACGAACCGAAAATCGGCGCCAACATTCATATCTATTCCGTTGTCAACAGCACCGCAGCGCATCTGGCCGACATCGTCTGCCGCATCTACGGCTGCACCGCCGGAGTCAGTTCCGCAGACCGGAGTACGAAGACTTCCAGCAGCGCCAGCGGCGATTCCAAAACCATCAACAAGGGAACGACGCAGACAACGGCCCGCCCCGGCGGGGCGAACAGTTCGAACGCCTCGACGCAGGCGCAGGAGGCCGGGCTTTCCGGTTCGGTGCAGGTGATTGCCGACGAGCGTACGAATACGCTGATCGTCAAGGCTACCTTGCAGGACTATTTGCAGATCCGGAAAGTGATCGAGAAAATCGACACGGTGTCGCGGCAGGTGCTGGTCCAGGTGACAGTCGCCGAAGTCCAGTTGAACCAGAATTTCCAATACGGCATCGAATGGTGGATCAAGAGCAATCTCAATTCCGGCAGATTCCACTTCGACCAGAATCTCTCCCTGTTGACCGGGCTTTCCTCAACGGCGATCGACCCGGTCACTTCGGCCTCCACGATCGTTCCGAACGTCAATTCCGGCCTCAATTACGTCCTCTCCAATTCGACAGGGAACATCGTGGCGCTCCTCAACCTGATGAGCAACGACACCACGGTCAATCTGCTTTCGACGCCGCTCCTGATGGCCAGCGACGGCAAGACGGCCTCGGTCAAGGTCGGGCAGAACACGCCGATTGCGACCGGATCGGTCTCGGCGCCCAGCACCGCGACGACCGTCTATACCTCCCAGACCGTCGATTACAAGGATATCGGCGTCATGCTCGAAGTGACGCCGACGATCAACGAATCGGGCATGATCACGCTCGATCTTTCCCAGGAAGTCAGCAGCGTTACCCCCACTTCGGTCAACATCGCCGGGCAACCTTATCCCGCATTCAACACGCGCAAGGTCGAAACCAGCGTGACGCTCGAAGAAGGCAGGACGCTGGTCGTCGCCGGCATGATCCAGGGCGACCAGAAAAAAGGCGTGGTGGGAATCCCGTTGCTGAAGGATATCCCCCTGCTGGGAGCGCTTTTCGGCACGACCTCCAATGACGATGTTCGCACCGAACTGATGATTACGGTCACGCCCTATGTCGTACGCAACCGCTCCGAAGGAGAGGCCGTCTCGGCCGCCTTTGAAAACGCCTTGCAGGGCATCAAGGGCGCGCTCGAAAAATCGCCGGGCAACCTGCTGCATCCCAAACCGAAATCTGCGGCGTCGTCCTCCTCCGAAACTGAGCAGAAAGGCGGCGCCAATATCATCACCGCCCCCGAAGGCACCCCGCCGGGGCCGGGGTGATGGTTTTGGCATCGTGGGGACCGACGCCCTTGTAGGGGACGCCGCCCTCGGCGTCCCGTATGGCCGCCATTCCAATGATTGCGCACACGGAACGCCGAGGGCGGCGTTCCCTACAGGCAAGCCTTGGGCGATAATTTTCTAAATTTGTTTAAATAATTCTTTTGTGAAGAATACTACAGTAGCGAAACATTATTTAAGTAAATTTAGAAAATATTTTCCAAAAAAATAGAATGAAAAAATCCCTGCATCGCGTTTCCCGGCTTGCGCTGCTGTGCGCAGCCTTCATGGCCGCTTCTTCCGTATATGCAGAAGACATTGCCGTGACCGACGACACCGGCGCACCCGTGCGGCTGCGCGCGCCGGCTGCGCGGATCGTCAGCCTCGCGCCCCATGCGACCGAACTCCTCTTTGCTGCTGGCGCCGGCGAGCGGATCGTCGGCGTCGTCGATTTCAGCAATTATCCGGAAGCCGCGAAAAAACTGAGGCATGTCGGCAGCAGCAAACGTTTCGACCTCGAAGCCGTTATCGCGCTCAAACCCGATCTGGTCGTTGGCTGGCAGGGCGGCAACAATCCGGCGTCCCTGGAAAAACTGGCCGCGCTCGGCATTGCCGTGTATCTCTCGAACCCTCGCAAACTCCCCGACATTTCCGCCAACATCCGCGCGTTCGGGCGGCTTGCCGGCAGCGGCGACAAGGCTGCGTCGTCCGCCGACGCCTTCGACCGCCGCCTGGCGGCATTGCGCGCCGCCTATTCCACCCGCCCTGCCGTGCGCGTGTTTTACGAGGTCTGGAACCAGCCGCTGACGACGATCGGCGGCCAGCAGATCATCTCGGAGGCGCTGGCGACTTGTGGCGGCGATAACATTTTTTCCGGCCTGAAGCTGGAAGCGCCGGTCGTTTCCCTTGAGGCCGTGCTTGCCGCCGATCCGGAAGCGATTGTTGCCAGTGGCATGGACGAGGAGCGCCCGGAATGGCTTTCGGACTGGAAGCGATGGCCGGCGCTAACGGCGGTGCGGCGCGACAATCTCTTTTTTGTTCCCCCAGACCTCATGCAGCGCGCCACCCCGCGCCTGCTCGATGGGGTCGAGCAGCTTTGCGGGCGCCTGGAAACGGCGCGTTCGCACCGCAGCCGCCCTTGATCTGCGACGCGATCCTGCTGGCTCTGAATTGCTGTTGAATCCCTGTACGCAGGATGGGTTTCGCTTCGCTCTACCCATCCTACATGATGAGCGTTTAAGGGCCGGATCAATAAATCTTGATCACCACCAGGCTGCTGTTGAATCCCAGGGTGTAGCCGTACTCGATGCGTTCGGCCATTTTGCGGATCAGGGGGATGCCGGTGACGATCGGGCCTCCGGTTTCGGGGGGGAAATATTCCACGGGGTTGAACGGCTTGCCGTCGTCGCGAAAGCTGATCCGGATATCCTCCTCGCTGATCGAGAGCGCGATGTCGATGGTGGTGCTTTCGTCCGCGTTGCCGCCGTGGTGAATCGTGTTGACCGCCATTTCTTCCAGGGCCAGGCCCACCTGCATCGCCGTGCTTTCGCTCAATCCGGCTTCGCGGCAGAAACGGGAGGCTTCTTCGGAGAGGCGCACGGCTTCTTCCAGATTGTTGCGGATGGAGACATCCAGCGCCCTTGCCGAAGCTTCCTTGATCGGGAGCATCAGCAGGCCGCGCAGCTTTCCTTCCGATTGCCGCTCTACCCGGCGGACGATCAGGAAGATGACGCCAAGCGTCACGATTTCCGCAAGGCTGAAGGCCAGCCAGACGCCGTGGATACCGATGAATTGCGCGAGCAGCCAGGCGCCGGGAACGAGCACCGCGAAGCCTTCGGTGATCGTGATGGCAAGCGCCACGCCCTCGCGCTGGATGGTCTGGGCGTAGTACATGACCAGGAAGCTGAAGGCCATGCCCAGGAGACTCGGCGCGAACAGGCGCACGGCCACCGTGCCCAGTTCCAGGTCTTCGCCTCCGTTGATTCCGAAGAAGCCGAAAAATTGCACGGCAAAGATTTCGAGCAGGATGACCAGGACGGCAGTCGAGGCGAAAAGAATGCCCATCGTCCGCCTGAAGATGAAGCGGATGCCGGCAAAATCCCCTTCGCCGTAAAGCACGCCGACAAAGGGCATCATGCTCTGCGAAGCCCCGGTCATGAACATCGAGGCCAGCGCCATGCAGGAAATGCAGACCGAAAAGGCCACCATGCCGGATTTTCCGGCAATCGAGAGCACCAGGACGTTCAGGCAGAGGAGCTTGAGGAAGATCAAGGCGCCGTTCAGGCCGCTGGCCGCGCCCGCCTTGGCGACGCGCAGCGCCAGCCCGAAGGATCCTTCCCTGGGCAAGGCAAAGCGGAAGCCGCGTTGCCTGGAACGCACATAGAAAACCAGCAGGCAGGCGCCGACGCCGTAGCCGACGATCGTCGCCAGCGCCGCGCCGCGCACATCGTTCATCAGGCGGATGAAAACGATGTCGCAGACGAGGCTGACGATGTTGGCGACGACGAAGACCGTCGAGGCCAGCCTGGGATGCCCGTCCGTGCGAACGAAGTAGAGGACGCCGGGAAGGAGGACCAGCAGGGGCGCACCATAGACGATCGGCTCGATGAAATGCAGCACCAGTGTCCGCAGCGCGGGATTGTTGCCGCTCAGGAGCGTTGCCAGATTCTCCAGGAAGATTGCGCCGCCCACGACGCAGGCCAGGCTGCACAGGGCCAGGACGAGCACGGTTACGGTGAAGACATGGTTGGCCGCCGTGTTTTCGCGCCTGCCCTTGTGATAGGCCGCCAGGACCGAACCCCCGACGCCCAGGAGGATGAACAGGACGCAGAAAGCCTGGATCAGCGGAAGTCCGAGATTGACGGCCGCCAGTTCGTCCGGGCCGAGCATATTGCCGACGATGATGCCGTCGATGACCAGGCTCAGGGAAAGCGCCATCGTCATCAGGATGGTCGGAAAAAAGTACCCGGCGAAGCGTTTGTGGAGCAATTTGCCGTTTCTCTGGAACATTGATGATCCTTGTCAGTGGGCATCCCGACGGGGCGCCGAGGGCGGCGTCCCCTACACGCTTCGTTTTCTAAATTACTTAAATAATGTTCCGCTACTGTAGTGCTATTGAGACACGAATTCTTAAATCTAATTTAGAAAATTACAAGCCCCTTTCCAAAGGGGATGGCGGCGAAGCCGCCTGGGGTTTGCAGCCCCCTTTCCAAAGGGGGTGCCCGCCTTGGCGGGCGGGGGTTTGAAAAGCCGTTGTTCAAGCCACCGCCGGCTTCGCTGCCCCCGTTGGAAAAGGCTTTTCCGAATGGGATTTGATAATGGCACAAACACCCTCGAAATTTTCGTCTATTTCATTGTTGGCAAATCGCAATACACAAATACCCAAAGCGTTCAAACAGGCTGTCCTCGCTTCGTCATATTTCATTGCCTTCGCCTCATAATGCTGGGAACCGTCCAATTCAACCGCCAGCGCAGCTTCGTGGCAGTAAAAATCCACAATATATTTTCCAATAATACGTTGTCGCGTAAAACGCGGCTTGCAGCATCGAAGAAAGTCATACCACAAGCGATTTTCCTGCCTGGTGGCATTCGTCCGAAGTTCACACGAACGCGCTTTCAAGGCTTTATCGCGGGGAAGCGCCTTTTTTGAGTGCTTGCTTTGTTCGGCCACTTGCAAAATCCTTTTTGCTCGGTGGAGTCTTCTGTTTCAAAAGGATGCACTGGAGGGTGGGGGAGCGAAAACTGCCTGCAAACCCCCGCCCCTGCGGGGCACACCTGTATAGACTCGACACATAGGTAACAAGTGTGCCAAGACATGGGTAACAGTTGAGGATGATGCATTCATTCTATTCCGATGACGGACAAATCGAAAGAGGCGACGCGTTGATGGCAGAAGA
>Ga0123357_10013866_pt1 | contig 10489 bp, 9 predicted proteins | sample TergutEmb28metaG_FD_89873 | JGI IMG/M metagenome (GOLD analysis project Ga0123357, IMG submission 89873) | Embiratermes neotenicus P4 segment gut microbial communities from Petit-Saut dam, French Guiana - Emb289 P4 | ecosystem: Host-associated > Arthropoda: Insects > Digestive system > Gut ...
AAAAAAAAAAAAAAAAAAAAAAAAAAAAAAAAAAAAAAAAAAATAAAAAAAAAAAAAAAAAAAAAAAAAAAAAAGAAACCTGGGAACCTGTTTATATAGATACAGATTCTAACCATATGTTTAACTGATTTCTAAGGACTTTCTTAAACACTTTCCAAGCTAGTTTTCCAATTAAATACAAAAGTATGAAATTCAACAATGACTGGATTACACAAGGAATAATAATATCTTCCAAACACAAAATTGCATTGTATTAAATAGAATAAATAAGAAATGTTATGAAAAAAGCTATGATGCAACACTACAGTAGACTTATAGCAAAATCTAATAACAAAATAAAAACCACATGGAACACACAGGAAAAGTACGTTCGGTGGAACAGGTTCCCACCTTTCTTGTGAATGATCAAAATTAAAGGATCCAGTAAATGTGGCACATACCTTCAATAATTTCTTTACAACAATTACTGAAAAATTAAAACATGCAACAAATGGAGAAAGGAGATGCTATCTCAATTTTAAACGATTAATTTCATGGAAACTTCCCCAGCATAAAAATAATCCCCATCACTGAAGGTGAGATTAAAAGTATAATGCATTCCCTAAAACCAAAAAAATCATCAGGTTAGAAATAACAACTACAATACTAAAAACTTGTGCATTTCTCATTAGTCATCCATTAAACTATATTTATAATCACTTGCTATATACCAGTATTTTTCCTGACTGTTGTAAAAGTAAAACCACTCTGCAAGAAAGGATACAACAGTAGTATGACAAATTGCAGGCCTATATCATTATTAACATTTTTTTCTAAGGTACCCAAGAAAGCTGTGAGCAGTAGATTCAGCCAACACCTGCATACTAACGACATACCAGTCACAGATCAGTACGGTTAAAACCTAGAGGAAAGGGATGTGAGTGGAAGATGCATCCTTTAGACTAATAGCGTATTCAAATCTGTTAACCAAAAAATGCATTTTGGAGAAATTTTCTATGATTGGCAAATGCTTTTCATTGCAGGAATCATTAAATTTTAGCTAAATTACATTTATATTGAATTTGTGGAGTATCTGAAGTTTGGTTCAGATCCTATTTTACTATTAGAAGACAGAAGTTGTAGGAAAATCACTTAATAAAGCTCAAATTTTTTTCTCTGACTGGGGTACGTTGAAACATGGAGTTCACCAAGGATTAATTCTAGGGCCTCTGTTGTTCATAATATATATAAATGACCTTCCCCTGAGAATAAATTATGTATGAGAACCAATGTTATTTGGTGGTGATACAAGTGTCATTATTTCAAGGAGTAATTTTGTAGATTTCTGTTCAGTGTGAAATTTAGTTCTGTCTCATGTGATTAAATGGTTTGCTGATAATAATTTAATTCCAGACTTAGATAACATGAAATTCATAACAAAGAATTCATCACATGCTACATTACATATTGGTATAAAAGAAGAATATATAGAAGAGAGGGTAAATACAAAATTCCTTGGTTTACAACCAACCAACCACCCAAAGTGGATGAACAGTATTGAACAAATGATTCCTAAGTTTAGTGGAATATGTTATGCCGTTAAGTTGTAGTCCACATTGGTAACATTAACACTCTCAAATAAATTTAATGTGCATACTTTCATTCTGTTATAAAATATGGAATAATTTTTTGGGATTACTCTTCCAGCAGTGAAGAGATGTTAACTTTACAAAAGAAAATTATCAGAATTATGGCTGGTGCACAACCCAGAACCTCATGTGTTAGTCTGTTTAAACAATCAGAGATTCTACCTGTTCCATGCCAGTATATACTTTCATTAATGAGCTTCTTTATCAATAAGCATGAAATTTTTAAAACAAATTCATCTATACACAATATTAATACAAGGAATAAGCATCACCATCTTAGACAAAGTGCCAACCTATCCAGTTTTCAAGGAAGTGCAGTCTTCGCTGGCTTAAAAATTTTCAACAGTTTACCACCTAGAATGACAATTCTTGAGAATGACAAGGCAAAATTAAAAGTAGCCGTTCGAAAATATCTACATACACACTCCACTCACTCTATAGATGGATTTTTTATTTGTAAAGATGATTAATAATACTGCTTTTGTGAAATGTTTATAGTATTTTGCACTGTAAATTTGTATATCTTGTGTATTTATGACTTCTTCCACATCCTGTTGTCTGTATGACACACTTATGAATCTATGGAATGTATGTATGTATTGTACAGTATAATTTTCCCTTCTTCCAGTCCCCCACCCACTCATCCCTCCCACCCACCCAGGTAGTACAGCAGAATTTTGAATGTGGGACTTTAGTATAAATTGCTGCATTTCAGTGATCCTCAGTGTTTCTTCTACACAAGGAATCTGATTTGGGTGAATGTCATGACTACATCTTCTCTGTGACAGAGTGTTGTATTGCTTTGAACCACTTGTGCCATATGAAAACTAATCTTTCAAAGAGTACTCTCCATACATTTTGGTCATTTCATTGAAAGCAGGAGCAACATTTAAGTCTACAAACACATCATGAATAACAAGCATTGCAATAACAATCATTGCTCAGCCTCTAATTCTTAAATTTCCAAATCTGCAGTACAGAAAGTCACTGAAATTTCTCACGAAGGAAGAAGAAATCACAGCTTACAAAAATATATGTCTGATGTTTGAGTGAATGAATATAATGGCCTTCAGCCTGCCTAAACATGTTGCTAATTTAAAACCACATTTTTCTATAATTTGTCATCTTTAATTAAAAATTCAACAATTTAGTGCAGTGTTTTGGAAACTAGTTATGTTTCTGTCATCAGGTAAGTGCTTCACAGTGCCTTGACATGAAGATGTAAGTGGAATGAGATACCAAAACTTTATGTTAAAATTTGGATGGTGGACGACCCAAAAACTGGGTGGTTTTAAACGTGATGTACCATGATCAGAACTCTGTAGAATTAAATTTTGTTAATTGTTCAGTAAAGTGGCTTCTAATGAGACTGACAGCAGATGACCTCGGTTCACAAAGTGAATTACCAGCTTTCATATATTTGCAAAATAAATACTGTACCTGTTACACAAACATAAAACTTTTCTGTGGTGCTTGTAATTTAATTAAGTAGAATCATCCTATTAGCCCTTTGCCATTCTAAGGAGTTTGGACTTGCGAATTGTGAAAAAATCATAACATTCCCTGAAATCAGAATTCATTGTCACTCTATGTATGGTATTCTAGAGAAGAGATCAAAACCCTGGAATTCAAGATTCGTTCACTTGAATCAACAATATCACTATTTAAGGATCAAATAAAGTATCTACAAGCACAAAACAAAGATGCTGAAGATGCTAAAGAGGCAGCAAAGGAACTTCGTCAACAGCTGGACACACTGAAAAGGTATTTATTTGTGAAAATTTGCCATATGTTCAGTTAAGCACCACACTCTGAAGACGGAGGTGCAGATGTGTAGCATTCTTAAACATAACACTTGATAAAGGTAGATGAGCTGCAAGAGCTGTCCGGACACATCATTTGGGAGTCAAATCCCAGTTCCTCAGCTGTGCAATATGTAGCCTAGTTATGATACTGACTGAGGTGTCTTAGCTCCAGATACTTGTTTATGTGACATACACCTAATTAACATCTGTGGTCACAGTGCCGACGCTTAATTCTCACAGCTACGGTATTTGCTGATTAATACGTAAACCAAACACCTTATGTGTAGCAACAGAATGGAGAAAAAGGCAGTATACCTCAGTAAGTCTTTTAAGTTATGTGCTGTGTCAGTTATTGGAATATGTAGAGCAGACACAAACCCAGAATATTTCACTGAGGCGGGCTGACTTTGAAGTGGTGTATAATTTATATTTCATTTCAAAAACTACATTGTAAAATTCATGTCATAAATATAACTGCATGTTCCATGATCACTCACGTAACTTGAATCACAAGGTCTAATCTTTTTTTTTTTTTTTCTTTCCTTTTTTTTTCTTTTCCCAATTGATCTTGGACTTTCAAAGTTTTAATTTTATTTTTTGAAAATTCCAATACTAGTTGTCAGGTGATTTCAGTGGGTGACTTAGCTGAAGAGTAATTGACGTAAAAAATTTGATATTATCATGCCCACAAAAGTACTTTTTTTTAAATTTCAATTTGAATACTGCAACCCTGAAGCCCCCCACTCCCCTGGTTCATGCCTCATATAGTGTCGAATGAAAGATGTATGTTGGTTGTATATGTAACTGTTGGTTATTTCAAGGTATTGCCGCAGAGTTTGTCTGGTGACATCGAAGAAAATAATTATGTTACCTTTCTGTGTTTCTCATACACAGGTATCGAGAACATACATAATTTATAAAGATAATCTGACCTGCTGTTGCGTGTATTCAGTAGTAGTGGATTTAAATTTTTATGGACTGAATTATGCTTGTGCAATATTACCAAGACCTACTTACAGAAAATCGAGTACGAAGGAAGCAACAATATCTCACCTACACAGATGGACGGAGAAACAGTAGAAGTAAGCGAAGAAAGGGTAAGGAAGGCAGTGAGAGAACTAAAAAATGGGAAATCATGTGGATCAGAAGGAGTATACGCAGAAATGCTAAAACATGGAACAGATAAACTGATAAAAATGCTGACATGGGTAATAAATAGATGTCTAAATGGAGAAGAAACTTCACAACAATGGAAAGTTGCTTACATTTCATCAATACACAAAAACAGAAGCAAAAAAGATTGTTCTAACTATAGGGGCATTTCAGTGACGAGCGTGATGAGTAGATTGTATGGTAAAATACTGAGAGACCTCATAGAAGAAGAGAATAGAGATGAAGAAGAACAAAGTGGATTTCGAACAGGACGATCATGTACAGACAACATCTTTTGTATGAAACAAGTTATTGAAATAGGAATGCAACAAACCATGAAAACCATTTATTATTTGTGGATTTGACAAAAGTGTATGATAGTATACCAATACAAAAACTTTGGGAAGTTTTGGGAGAATCAAATATTAATAATACTTTAATTAAAGCACTGCAAAATCTTTATGGCAATACAGCACAAGTGAAAACTGGAAACATACTATCCCACCCTTTCAACATTACTGTTGCATTTCCCCTGCATTTTTTAGATTTACATACGAAAAGCTTTAGAAGAATGGAAACGTAAATGCTCCGGAATGGGTATTCCTCTAGAAAATACAACATTGTATACACTCCAGTTTGCAGATGATCAAGTAGTTTTAGCAGGTGACAAAGAAGATTTGAAATATATGACGCATAAATTAAAAGAAACTTACAAGAAATGGGGCCTGGACATGAATTTGAATAAAACAAAATACTTATATATTGGGGAAACGCACAACAATTTGAAATTAGATAAAGACAGCGAGATTGAATTTTGTCAAGAATATAAATATTTAGGAGTTATTTTTGACACTAGCAGAATAGACAACAAAGAAATAAGATCAAGAGTAATACAAGCAAGGAAATGTATAGCGTGTTTAAACGGGATACTATGGAATAAAGACATAAGAAAGGAGAGAAAATTGAACATTTATAATGCATTGATTAAAAGCACTTTATTGTATGGTTTCGAAACATGGAGACTCACAGAAAATAACAAAAGACAGGTCGAAGCTACAGAGATGGATGCCCTGAGGAGATCCTCTAGAATATCAAGAAAAGAAAGAATTAGAAATGTAACTATAAGACAACAAATTGGATTAGAGGAACCATTTATAAAAGAAATTGAACAGAACCAACTTACATGGTATGGCCATGTTCAAAGAATGGCAGAAGGAAGATTACCCAAAATAGCATTGAAGTGGATGCCGAAACAAAAGAGAGCACAAGGAAGACCAAAGAAAAACTGGATGGAAGGTATAAGGAAGGCCATGAACAAAAGAAACCTAAATGAAGGCCAGTGGGAAGATAGGAAGCAGTGGAGTCTAGGTGTCGGACAACGTAGAACAACGTTTTGAAACCAACGTACATACATACAATTATGCTTGTGTAAATTGATTATATCCATTTTGATTAAATACATAATTGAGGTACATAAACATGTGACATCTATTTTACAGTCTGCAGACAATTGTTGGGGGAACCACAGCAGAAGTTGAAGACATGCTAAACAAATATGGAGATTCATATGATTCAAGGAAATCATTAGCAACCTTTGTGTCAGTCCTTAAAAGGTAATTAATTTGAGTGTTAAGACAGAAGATATTGGGAAGCTGTACTTTGTGTGCCACTGTTCAGTATCATATTACCGTTGTATGTACACCACTAACAATTAAGTTCTTGTGCAAAAACATTTTTTGTCATCCCCGATCACATCATCAGTGACACTCCACTGCATTCTGTTGCATGTTTAATGTTGCTACTGCCTACAGTGATAAATCTGTTGTGACTATTACTCATTGTGAGATCAGTTTAATAATGTTAAATACAGGAAAGTTGTTCTCTTTTAATAGTGGGATATTAGTAATTTTTTACTGTAGGAAACACTTTTAAAAGCAACAGAATATAATAGTCTCACTCTGTCCCACCACCCACCCCCCCTTGAACATAATATTCACATTTGCCTTAATTGCTGCATGTTTTTTACATATTTGCCATTGCAGCTTTATGAACACATCACTAACTGTCCACTGTATTTATCAAGATTGTGAGAGGGTAAAACTGGCAAAAATGTTTGTGCTTAACTACTGTACCTAAGTTGGTTGATTGATTCTATAGTTCATTTAGCAGAACTGTGAGTATTGTAGACTGTAACATTAATGGTTGACAAGTGGGAGCATAGGTGGGAAAACCAAAGCACTTGGATGAAAACATGCAGCTGTGCCAATTTGGCCAGCACAAATCCCTTGCAGTCTATCTTGAGATTGGATCTGGGCCCAAGTGGTGACAACCCACTAGCCAAGCACCTGAGTTATGGTGTTATGGTGTGGTCATTTTCCATTAGGATGATGTAATTGGTAATGTAATTTGAATGTAGCGAAATTTTAGCTACCTGTAAATATACTGTAAAATTACTAAACAGTTCTTAATAATTTAATAAAATAGTGAATTGTATTGCATTTTCTTCTCTAACTGTATTTCTTGGTTTTTCTGATTGTGGTATATTGTGCCTGGATTTGTCCTTGACCTTATTTATTAGTATCTATGAGATGCATTTACTGTGTGTGTATAAAATAGGTAACTGAAACATGAACTGTCATGGTTGCAATGTAAACTATGCTTCACAATTTTGTCTTATACTGTGCCTCATATTATGAAAAATGCAACTTGACATTGGTTGCAGTGCCAGGTCTCCAGTTGTGCACATTTACATCCAAAACCTTTTGTGATTTTTTAAAAAAAGTTGTTGGACGTAAAATGTGTGTCTTGATTTTCTCTGCAACGTTTCTGATTCCAAGAACTGAGTAAGATGTGATAAATATATTGCTGTTCATGTCAAGTACCCATTATTCTTATCAGATTTTTAAGGAAACTTGAATTTTCTCACCAGATTTTCAAAAAATTCTCAAACATTAAATTTCATGAAGATCCGTCCAGTGAGAGCCGAGTTGTTCCATGCAGACAGATGGGTGGGCAGGCAGACAGACGTGATGAAGCTAACAGTTGCTTTTCACAATTTTGCGAATGTGCCTAAAAATTGGTATATGCTATTAGCTTCAGGACTGAGCCTTATATGAGGGAGAGTCAACTGAAAACCTTAAAAGTACGATAAAAATTCAAACCACAGCTCGACTGCCTTGTAAGTTTCAACAATGATACTCATGGTTTGAAGAGTGGCCGACAGGTGGCAGTATGATACTACATAGAAAAATGAAGTCATTGTGTACCTTTTATGTTCAATAAATTACGAGATAAAGCATATTTAAGGTTTTCATTTGACTCACCCTCATATTACTGCTTACATTATCGATGAAAGAGTGACAGTTTATTATGTAACTAAAACAATGACAATGAGGCAGTGTTTCTAAAGGGTTTTAGATGGCAGACAGCTCTGTAATTGACTATAAAATTTCAAACGTCATATTTGTGCTAAATGTAAATTATGCAGTCTCCTTCATTATCCTTCCCCCCCACCCCCCTGATTATGTAACCTTATGCACACCACAACTGCTGTTGTGACTTATGAAAGACGATCAGTTATAACTATATACTAGTTTCCAACCTCATATTTTTGGAATGATTGTTTTTTAGGGAAGTGCATGCAGCCTCAGATAAAAAGCGGGATCTTAGAGAACGGCTAAGAATGTGTCAGCGGGATTTGAGTGCAGCAAATATAGAAAAAGAGAAGTTAAATGAAGAAGTAAGTCTCAAATCAAAGGTGAATAAACAGCTGGAAGATGATTTACAACATTTGGAGCACGAAAAGAGAAGCCTGCAAAAGAAAGTATCTGACCTTGAAAAAGCCATCTCCTCCCCTAGTGGAAGCAATCCCAGGGACAGTGCTCTTCAGAGATTGTTATTGGAAAGCCCTCTACCAGAGGCAGTCAGGAGACCAAAACTGACTGATCCTGCTGAAGACAACTCATTTACATCAACAGTGGTAAGAGAATGGCATATTTATTTAGTAAAACTTACATTTCAAGGTTTCTGTTTTGTTTTTTCATCTTTATGTAAACTATGGAGAATTGAGGGGGTTTCTTCCAGGGCTGTTCATGCATAGCATCAGGTTGGTGAGCCAGAATTTATAACTCATTCCATTAAATGTCAATACAGCATTCGTACTTGTAAAAAATATGGTCAGGACCAGGTTGAGGGGTGGGCCAGTGTGGAGTTGTCACCAAGAGTACAAACCTGAAGAAACAGGGAACCAAAATTTAGTTATTCACAAAAATTAATTGATAGTTTGTGTTCTAACCAAAGAAAATTTACAATAGTCCACTGGCATCCATCTCTTTTTTTTAATAGGCTTTGCCATCTCTTCCTAACATTTGACACATACTTTAATAGTCATCACTCTAGCATGAATGTTGATTTGTCCTACATGTGAATCTGTGAGATAACATTTTTTAAATATTACAGTATCATTTTTGACTGCATGTTAATGATTCCTAAGATGGAAGAATATACTGCAGTAGGTTTACCTAACTCATAACTTGTCTGTCGTACTACAGCATCCATCATATTGCATATACTGGGAAGCTGTAATTAGTCTGGTGCATTTTTCAGGTACATTATGCAAAATGTATATGAGAAATTATAGTTTGTGTGTGAGATAAAAGTTCTCTTGGTTAACAAATGTACTGACAAAGTTCATAAAGATTACTGTCTTCTGAGACATTCTAGCATGTATTGTGATTCATTACACACCATCATTCTGAAGGAATCGGCTACCTCCATGGCCAGAATTTTGGTACAGATCTACCAGAATACAGGGTATCACATTTCAGAAGACTGTAATCTTCAGTGGCTGTGTGGCTGGCTGCTTGTCTAAGCTTATTTGTAACAAGAAGGTGCAATAAGCTGCTTTCAGCCTCATCAGTTTTTCTGTCCACATACATTAACTTAGCTCCTGCTTGATGAATGTATACTGTAATCTGTTTCATAAGTCTTTGGGCCATTTCATTTATCATCACAAAATTTGTAAGCCAGAAGTTGTAGTTCTCATATATGTGTGTGTAATTTCTTTTCCTTTTTATTGGATTTTGTCACCAATCCAAAATTTAATATGGAAGTGATACAGAATCTTCAGAGAGTGAACATGCCTAAATGTTCCTTCTTTTCCTTTTTATTGGATTTTGGCATTAATCCAAAACTTAATATGACACCAATACAGAAACTTCAGAAAGTGAACATTCCTAAATATTCCTACCGCATACACATATTCACGACTTCAGAATCATGTTTTCAGTTTCACATTGATGCATGTGGAAAGGTACAAGAATGTTGTGGCCACGGGTGAAGTAATTAATAAAAGTACCTTTAAAAATGCAAAATTCACTTGACAGTGGAATGTTGTTAATAAAAAATTGTTGAAAAAATGCCCTTTCTGAGTCCCTGAGTGGAACATGACTTTTTTGTGTGACCTTGAAGATGAAAGCACTATGATCCTTCAAAATGTCAGGATCTATCTGCTAACAGCAGAGCGTCACACCCCATAAACCTTGTATCTTTAAGTTTAACAATGTATAATCAGTCGTGTCTCCAATTGATACTCTGGCAGAATCCCTAAGAATGCGGAAGTCCAGCTTAGTCTGGCACATTCTTTGTCAATACAGAAACTGCTTCTTCCTGCAATGTTGATGAGGGGATGCTGTGATGTTGTTGCAACATGAAGGGCATCTGCAAGTTCTTTCACAGAGGTGACTGCCTGTGTATTCATTATCCCTGTAGGGTATGAGAAATTATGCACATTTCTTCATGGGATGTGCATTGCCATGTCCTGCACAGCCTTACTTGCTATAGTCATGTGGGACAAAATACACCCCACACAACTCAAGTCTGGAATTTGAAGTCAGCCAGTTGATC
>Ga0123357_10013867_pt1 | contig 10489 bp, 5 predicted proteins | sample TergutEmb28metaG_FD_89873 | JGI IMG/M metagenome (GOLD analysis project Ga0123357, IMG submission 89873) | Embiratermes neotenicus P4 segment gut microbial communities from Petit-Saut dam, French Guiana - Emb289 P4 | ecosystem: Host-associated > Arthropoda: Insects > Digestive system > Gut ...
AAACAACAAACAAAAAAAACATCAACAAAAAAAAAAAACACAAAAACAACCCACCCCACCAAAAAAAAAAAAAAAAAAAAAAAAAGAATAGGGGGGGGGGGGGGGGGGGGGGGGGGAGGAGGAGGAAGAATAAGAAGACTATAGTACAAATATGGCTCAAAATCAACAGAATGATAAACCTACATTCAGTGAAGTTAAAATGTTATATCAGATTACAACCATGGAGACACAGTTTTCTGGCTACTTTCTGTTTTAAGTGGAGTACTTACCACTTTCCAATGCCAAAATCACTTAACATTTAACATACCATATCACACCAAACAGCACAGCACAGCACAGCACACATAGTAAGCCTCTGTTATATGCCTTTCTTCCCAAGTGTGTACAATTCAAATTGCCACACAGTGCTCACATGCTACCAAGTCATACTGTTGCATGTTTCTGCCTCCAAACACAAAACTAGCAACTTATCTGTCTTGCAGACTTTCAAAATTTTGGTGCTTTATATTGGTACACATCTGGTGACAAGACTGCCCCCATGGGTGCAAGATTGGTTGGATACAATCATTGAAAAAAAAAAAAAAAATGGCATGTATATAGCCAAAAGGTCACAGTAATTGCATTAAGCATTTCAATATGAAATAAGTACTGAGGCTTGGATAACCTGTACAATTTATAAACCCATTCATGCTGACAAAAGCTTCTGCTGCACAACATCATCTGTTCCCATGATCTACAGAAAGTGTTCTTTCTCTTTCTTCTTATATAGAGTGGCAAAAAGTTATATGGCCCTCACTGTTTAACAACAAAAAGTGTGTCAAGTAACCTGTTCACAGTCCCATTAAATCCACATCCTCAACAACTGCATCCTCATTATATAAATAAAAAGTCTGATTAAGTATTCTGGGATAAGGCTATTAAATAATTAAATTAAATTAAAATAATCACAGAAGTGCCTGAAATTATAAACCTCCATTACTACTGAACATCATGGACCCAACGTGAGTGAAGAGTTTCATAATACACAATATGGTATTTATTGGCATCTTTTCAGAACGTACTAAATGCATTGTCCCCACATGTAACCATTATTTTCCAATCAGTATTAATCAAATGATTAGTTCACACCTAGCCAAGAATGTACAAAAATTTTACCACTAGATTTACAGCTCCTTAGGCATTACCAGCAAAATGTTCATGCCCTGGAACTTTTAAGAACAGCAAACAAATGGCCAGGATATTCCCCCTTGTGAGTTTATGTTACACATCATGGCATGACAACATAACAGTAATCCCTGTGTTCAATAATCTTGGTAAGTTAAAAAAAATATATATAAAACACTACAATTTGTATACACAAAACTGGTAAGGGAATAAGGAAATTAAAAAATTTAACCTCTTTCCAAATCAAAGAAGATAACAAAAATTATAATACAGTCTTAGAAACATGCCAAGTAAGTACAGCTGAAACAAAAAAAAGTACAATTGTAGCTCAGTGTTCATATGGATATAATATTGTATCCAGTACATTATATTGATCACTTACATTAAATTATGTACAACCAGACATCATTTCATCTAGTTAAGATTCTTGGGAAGTACTTTTCACTTGCCAGAAATGATCAGACAACATACCTATTCCATGACTGAGAACGTGTCTTACATATAATTGTCAAAACACACGTGAAGAGGGGGTGAGGTGTAGGAAAATAAATTAATTTGTACCAACCAACAAGTTCCAGATGGCAGCCCAAACAATGAAAATTAACCTAGTTGTAGTCAGACAGCAGAAGACCAACAATATGATAAATAAGTTAATTCTTACATGTTATGAAAATGTCCTGTTACTGTAAAATGCAACATGGACTGCAAGAGCACCAACAAGGGAAATGCGTGGATAAGAGTGAGATGGGCTGTGTTCGGCAGGGTCATGGCAAACAAATGGAAGGACAGGATGAGATGGTGGCACTTGGTAATCATGTAATCTCACAAAACTTCACAGTTTAGCTCCAGTTTTCCTATCCATGTCCTCTTGATAGATGTCATTCATGCAAGTGTGTTATGCACACATGACCATTCATGCACTTGCACACAAACCAGCAAGAATATGAACTAGTTAACTACTCAGTCTTATGTCAATATGGCTTATAAGCCCAGTTCCACTTGGATGATCTAGCAAGTTAGCAGTGTGGTATATCGATGACATGAATGAAGAAATCTGATGCCATTGTTCCCATGTCTTTTGTGCAACACCAAGATGCTATTCACTGCCGGTAAGTCTGTGCACCTAGCACAGTACTGGCAGGCGTCACATAATCCCCAATCATCAAGCTGTTGTTCACTGGGTAATGGGAAGTGTTCCCCAAAACAAGTTGATGGGTCTGCTGGAAAACAACAAAAAACAAGTTAAAGATGACAATGAGACATGAGGCAGGGCAAAACAAGGATACAAATTGTGCTCCTCTTTCCCCAACAGACACATTACAGTTTGGTGCTGCAACAGTCTATATCAGAATGACCTGCATCATTCCCATACTACTGTAATAAGTTTGGCAATGTTACTCAGGAATCTTATGTACATGAACACTACACCAACAGCATTCACCATGCTGGAGTACAATCTACAGCCCAGGTGCACAGATATCTGGAATGAAATTCACTTGCTGCATGAATATGCACTGTCTTTTGTGTCATAATAATTTTTTTTTTATTTACATATCAGAGAGCCAGTACAACCTTCAATTCATACTTACTCCTTACTCCATGGTGCAGAGTTCTTCTTGAGAAGCTAACTGGTTTGCAGCTAGTCAAGAAATTCCCCGCATTTCACGGAAGCCGAAGGTTCATTACCGCACTCACAAGCGTCTACCACCTGTCTCTATCCTGAGCCAGCCCAATCCAGTCCATAAACCCACATCCCATCTCCTGGAGATCCATTCTAATATTATCCACCCATCTACGCCTAGGTCTCCCCAGTGGTCTCCTCAACCTTCAATTCATATTTAGTATAATTTACAAAATCGTGAAAACTACATCATATGCACTGTAACATTCCAAAGATACAGTTAATTTTCAGCATTGTCCTCCTTACTTACGAGTTTTCTTTCAGCAACAAACACGAACTATTTCGTACACCGTGAAAATCTCTCTCTTTCTTTCATTTTGGCCACTGGCGTACGGTATGTTTCAATGCCATCATACATGTAACAACATCCCTGTAGTGGTTCTCATATATTACAGTATGAGGTGTAGTATATAGACAGGCTGGGACATCATTCATTGTCCATCCACTTGTTGCAATGGTTTCAATGTGCATAGTTATGTGTGGCCTGATAATGTTCAAGGAGAAAAATACTTCTGACATATCTTTGGATGGGTTACTTCATTGAATGCAAGTCTCTTCCTAGAGCCTACATACGAAACCGGGTTCAAGAATCACAACTTCTTCATTTTGAGAACTTGTGGCTATGATTTCTCCTATCATGAAGCACTCTGAGAATGCAATACACACTGTACTGATATTCATCCCAACAGCAGTATTTAATTATTGTCTTGGGATCCAAAATTCAAAACTGCCAACTCCAAGACACATTTCCTTTAAGACATAGCATATGTATTTTCCAAGCTTCTGTCCACAGATTTTATTATCAAGTTTCTGCATGAATTTCTTTTTTCTTTTAGTTACTCATCCAAGCCACAGTTCTTGCTTTGGTCAGTACAGAGGTTACCCAACAAGTAATGCCCCACAAATTTTTTCTCAGTGAGTAACAGAACTAGAAAGCTGTTATTTCAGGAAGTACACATTTGAACTTAACCTCATTCTACGTATTAATTTGCAAAGGTTCCCGACACATGACACATCTGATCCAGCTCTTCAAAATGCAGCCTACCAGTGATAGTTGTTACAAACAACATACTGTGATAGAGTTCCTTGTTGCAGTGAAAGAAATGGTGCAGAACATCCGTAAATGACTCAGCAATGCTTATGGAAATGCTGCAGTTGATAGGAGAACTGTAGGTTGCTGGGCAAAAAGAGTGAGGGACAGAGAAATATGAAAGGTGCAGCTCCTTGTTGTTCTCCATCGGCTGAAAACACGAGAGTCACGGTGTTCTCGGACTGTGAAGGAGTGATTCTCCTTGGTGTGACAGAGAGAGGAAAGACAATTAGCTCAGATGTGTATATCAGAATGCTGAAAATAATGAGGAAGCCTTTCCAACAAGTTTGGCTTGGCAAGAAGCTGTGTGAAATGTTGCTTCAGCACGATAACACAAGGCCTCATATGTGTTAGGACTCCGGAAGCCATCACACAAATGGACGGACAGTGTTACCACATCCACCCTACAGCCCCAGCTTAGCACCTTCAGATTTTCACCTCTTTGGGCCCCTGAAAGATGCCATCCAAGGAAGGAAGTTTGAGACGGATGACGATGTGGTCAACCTAGTGAGAACTTGTTGCATCAACAGCATGAGGAATGGTCCTGGTCAGGCATACATGTTCTCATTCCCTGGTGGCATAGAGCTATAGAACTACATGGAGAGTTTGTAGAAAATCAGGATGTAAACTAAGGTTACAGCAACATTACGTATTATTTTCAAGATTCCTGAATAAATACATGGCGAGAAAAAAATGTGGGGCATTACTTTTTGGGCATCCCTCATAAGCTACCAATTATAAACTGCAATGCTCTTGGAACAGCTTAAGGTGCATTGTAAAATAAAATTCTATGCACAACTGTGACCCTATATGTAGTTTAATCATAGCCCACCTGTATGACATTCCACACCCATTCTATGCCTACTGAGCAAAATAAATTCCACCAAATCCATCCATGGTGGTGGAACTCGTACATATCTAAATTTCATGCATTCCAAGTTCCGGGTTCGTAACTCTTCCGTTATCTCATATTGAATTAGAGGCTGCAATAGACAAATCACATTATGTTCCTTATGTACATACTTACAGGTGAGGTAAAGAGTGTTGGTGAGATTCCACCGCCTATCAATTGTGCTGCCTGTGTTGAAGTTGCCGTACCAGTACCCACTCTCTGACGTCCTGTACTTGTAATGGATCCAGGATGGATATTGGGCTGATTTCCTGCACCATAATTACAAAATGTTTCAGGCAATCCACCATCACACCCTTCCAAAAACTATGCTGTTACCATGCACTAAAAGCATTAAAAGTACACAGTAGTACATAACTGCCTTATCCATAAGCCACTACAACACGTTTCTCTTTCATGTACTGAGTAAGACTACCAAATATCGATGAACCAAAATGTTAATATCAAAAAAACTCAAAACTACAGTTTATTCTTCATAGCTGTTGCTGATAGCATGATTTCCAACAATTCAGATTATTTCTTTTTCATCACTACCCTCAGCACCACAGCCGTCACAAAACGTCCCACTGAATGCAGGCTTTGTGTGTGATACAACTGACCTGTATTTCTGTACAACAAAGTGTGAAGAAAGGAAACGTGGTCAGACAATTAAGTTCGCAAACTTGCCACCATGTGCTTGTCGTGGCAGCACTGAACAAAAGCCTTAGTATGGTTTGACGACGTTGACATATCAGTGTTTCACAGCTGTGTTGTTGTTGTTGTATGGCAGTCTCTTTCTGAGTGGCACTTATTAGTGTCTGCGTGTGTTTTGGTGTGCCGCCGCGAGAATGTAAGAGCTTGAAGTAGAGCAGCAAATGAACATTAAATTTCTTGTTAAACTTGGAAAGAGTGGAAACGAAATCCGAGAGATGTTACTGCAAGTTTACGGGGATAATGCTGTGAAGAAAACAGCAGTTTACAAGTGGGTGAAATGCTTTCTGGGGGAAGAGAAAGTGTCATTGATGAAGAGAGAGATCAGGATGGCCAGCAACAAACAGAACTGAAGAAAACATTGCAAAAATTCGTCAAATTGTGCATGAAAATCGTAGGCTGACTGTCAGGAGCACAGCAGAGCAAGTGAACATCGACAGAGAAATAGTTAAGAAAATCTTAACTGAAGATCTTGACATGAGGAAGGTGTGTGCAAAAATGGTCGCAAAGGAGCTCACCGAAGAACAAAAGCAAAGAAGAGTCACAATTTGTCAAGACCTTTTGGAGAGGCAAGATGACATTTTGGGCCACGTGATCATAGGTGATGAAACATGGGTCTACCAATACGACCCTGAAACAAAGCGGCAAAGTGCACAATGGAAGACTGCCAATTCCCCAAGACCAAAAAATTTCATTGGTCCAAATGAAGAGTCAAAACAATGTTGCTGACTTTTTTTGATATTAGAGGGATTGCTCATTATGAATTTGTACCAACTGGACAGTCAACCAACCTGAACTGTTGTACATCTGTATTAAAAAAAAAAAAGATCACAAAATGTATACTTATCTATAAACATTTTACACAGGTCAGTATTAGCCAGTCTGGTATTATGCTGCCAAGTTCACACCACACATATTCAGGTAACAGTGGTTTCACAGGGCTTTATGTTCTGATTTTACAATAGAAATCTCAGGTTCCCAGTGCATATGTATTTCTCTCATGTTTTCTTGTGTTTTCACAGTCACAATCGCAACCCCGTTTACTGGATGGGCATATGGCTTTAACAATTCCGTGAGGTACTTTAAGGTTGCAGCCTGGCACCAAGCTAATTCAACCAAGCTGTCCATACACTATTCGGAGGATGCTGAATTCAATAGCATACACATTTAGTGTGTGATACTGACTTTAAAAATATTTGAACCACGTTTAGTATTGTGTACTGGTGAGTAGAATATTTGTCATTGTCCATACTGGCAGCAGCTACTAAACTAGCTTACTGAATAACATGTAGCAGTATTGTAACGGGTACCTGTCCAATTCTTCTAACAAATTTTTGATGGACATTCTACAAGATACTGTAAATAGTAAAATATGTGGATGAAGAGTTCTGGCTGAAGTATTGTTGTTTTCCCATTTACAATTTCTATAAATGTGACAAAGGAAATTTTATGACTGGTGTCATCCACAAAATGTTTGGAGAAATCTTTCCCATCTACTCATCGTAATGTGAAATATGTTCATAGCAATTTTGTCAAACATCAGATTAGTTTATTTCGTTCCCATAACTTACTATTTCTGTAGATGCTGGAAAGAAGAGAGACTATTAATGTTTCCATATCCATTAAAGCCAGCAAGCAGTCTTTACATCAACTGAAGCTTAACAACTGTGGCATCTTATCTTTTAATGAACTGATTAAAATCATATAGGAACAGACATCCAATATAACAACATGAAAATTCTAATATCTCTGTCCCATATCTGTCAAAAATACACAGATGGGAAGCAAAGGTACATTTAAGATATTCAAAAAAGGAAATATACCATGGGATCATATAATTACAATTATATATGCCTAAAATGATAGTTTGCATACAACATCTCAGAATTTACATTGGTACCATCAGTGTATAGAGACAAAAAGCAGTGCAAAATCCTACCTAGAAGGAGCTCATGGCTGAGTTGCTTACCCAGTCCAATGAGGTTTGAAGCTGTCTGTGAAGTATCCATAGCCACTTCTCCAAGACCATTGACAGAAATTCCATTCACCATGTTGACAGCTGTAACAACAAAATGACATGTCTTGTAAGACAACCATTTGGACCACAACACAGCATTGAATTTCCTCTGATACACAAATACACATGCATGCACACGCACACACACACTCATTCTATATTTTGTCCACAAAAAGAGAATTATGCTGAAATAAAAACTAGAACTGTTCAGTTTCTAAGTTTATTTAACAAATAATACAGTACTTATAATGGAAGCCTCCATCACTGCAGCAGCTTTTCACTTGCAAGAATTCAGGTTTCTGCTACATGCAGTTGGGGTTTTTGCTCTTCTGGGATACCTACACTGCACAGCATCCCAGAAAGAGCGAGCATCTGTTGTTGACTACTTATTACACACAGAACAACATTAACTGTTGTAATGTGTTGCAGCAAAATGGGGGTGAAAGAAATTTAGAAATGTAAGAAAACAAAACAATGGCTTATGAGACACTGCATCACACTAGTGTGACTACTGATGCTATTCATGTTGCACATAAGGCAGAATAACGAACAGTTAATTGCACTGCAACTTCTTTGGCTGAAATAAAGAGAATCGATTTCTACAGATCCAAAACAGCTGTCATTGTTTCTAGCAGGTATATTCTGTAATGGCACAATGAGATATGTAACAAGCATTACAACTTGTTAAGATATCTACACTGGAAACAAAAATTAATAAAAGACCAAAAGAACAATAAGATGAATCCTAATGTCACATGACAACCAAATATTAATACACATTTAATGTACAGGAATGTAAATCAAATAACAGCAGAAATGGCATATAAGATATTACAAAGGGTACTAACAGTAACAGTAAACATTACACTAGAAGAAAAACATCTAGCACTGCCATGCATGAAAGGCACTAGTGTAGTCAAGACATGCCTTACATAAAACCTTCTATTAACAGCACATTAAAATTCCAGGTTAAAAACTCCAAATTTTTTAAATTCAGGCACTCAGAATATTTATACGTGCCACAAAAAATCTGCCAAACTTCAAGCCATTGGTGGCTTATTAAGTGGAAAATGTTATAGCTATATGAGCCAAAATCTCAAAAATTACATAGTTACTGCTTGTTCGAGCATAACACCTCTACCAGTGCCATGTCATTTTAAGAATCTATAAGAAATTTATAATTTGTAAGAACTTATTACTGTATAATAAATTAATAATAATAATTGGGTTAAAGTCATAAACTTTGTCAAGTGTAACTGACTACAGATGTAGCAGAGATGATGATGGTAATACTGACCACTGGCTGGAAGCTGCAAGTGTGACAGGAGATTGTCAATAAATAAACAGGAACACCAGAATTTGATAAGGAAAGACCTGAGCCTGATCTCAAGCGGGTAAGTGGCTTGGAAGTTGAGGAACAGTACCAGGTTAAATTACTGGAGAGCTTTTCAAATTTAGAAAATCTGGATGTTATTGTGGGCACAAAATAACTTGGGCAACTGGGAGGCAGAATATCAAAATTTCAGCCAAGGGGACTCAGCAATTATCTGAAATCAGCATACAAAATTGTGTAATGAAAACTGCTCATAATTATTTAAAAACAATATGAACTGGAATGTTTGAAGAATGCAAGACAAATTGAGATAAACAGTAGACATTTCAGGAAGATAAAGTTAATTTGGGGGGGGGGGATTAACCCTAAACAGAAGAACAAAAATGGGGACTTGTATGATGGACATCTGAATTTAACACACGTTGCCAACCTAAAAGTAACATGTTTTTAAGGGATAAGAATGGTGAAGAATACTGATTCCAGGGATGTGCTGTTCAGCACAAGTCACATTTCATAAGACTGTATTCTTCATAGGCACCACTATGAGAACTTCACATATTCATGAGAGTGGTGACCTCCTTTTGGATCAGATTAATATGTTGAATGGGTAGAAAAAATACTTAGCTACTAAATGTACAATGAATTAAAAACATTAGGACTACATGATGCAGAACCTTTAATCCTAATTATTTTAACACTGGCATTGCCAAAGAATTTATAAAGGTGCAAATTACTTGGCATTCATCAAATTAGGGCAAAAGTAAGCCAAGCAGAAGATAGAACATTACATTCTGTGATCCACAACCTTAGCAATTCTCTTTTAAAAAAGTAATAATTACCACACAGCAATGGAAGAAGCCTATTATTGCACCTGTTTATACTAAGGGAAATACTCCAGACTGTAGTAAGTACTCTTGAGGAGTATCATTTCTTTCAACTATATAAAAAGTTGTACACTTGTATATTCACACCACATCACTAGAATGCAGTATACACTCATAATAAAAAGACGGGTAACAGTTACTCTGAAAAGGCTGTGATGTACAAATGTTTGGGGACAATAGTAAGATATCTAAATTACATTAACGAATAAAGTAAATTTGGGAAACATGTCATCACTTATATCTACCCATCCCCTATCTTAAATTGTAAAGATACAAATAAACAACTTTAATTATCTTATGTTTATTGGACCGTGCATCATCTTGATAGTTGAGTAAAGAGAGACCAACTTGATGTCACTTGCTTATTATTTCATCATTTAATGCTCAACATGTTTCGGATATTAATACATCCATCCTCAGGAGCTTGCGACTCATGTGCTGAGTTATTTCATGGGTTGTATTGATCTGGTTCGATGTGTGTTGGTGTTATGTTGTGGTTTGGCTGTGGTGGTGTGGTAACTGTATGCAGGTTGAAGCACTAGTGCCTCAGCCTGCATACGGATACCACACCACCACAGCCATACCACAATGTAACACCAACACACATCGAACCAGATCAATACAACCCATGAAATAACTCAGCACTTAAGTCGCAAGCTCCTGAGGATGGATGTATTAACATCCGAAACATGTTTAGCATTAAATAAAGAAATAATAAAG
>Ga0123357_10013868_pt1 | contig 10489 bp, 9 predicted proteins | sample TergutEmb28metaG_FD_89873 | JGI IMG/M metagenome (GOLD analysis project Ga0123357, IMG submission 89873) | Embiratermes neotenicus P4 segment gut microbial communities from Petit-Saut dam, French Guiana - Emb289 P4 | ecosystem: Host-associated > Arthropoda: Insects > Digestive system > Gut ...
GGGGTGGGTGGGGGCGTGGGGGGGGGGGGGGGGGGGGGGGGAGGGGGGGGGGGGGGGTTGAAACCCCCGTCGGTACGCCACTGTTAAGGTGTGTCAACGCCGTTGTGTTACGTCAATGATACAGAGCTGTAGTGTGTATATATCCATATATACATACAGTCACGAAAACAACAATATTACAATTAGTAGCAATATATAATATACAACTACATGTTTTGGCCCTGTATGTAGGCCATCATCAGGTTTTCCAAAGAACTTATTAAGTGACTACATAGTACGTGTGGTAGTTTTGGAAGGGGGACAAGATCACATCTTACATCATAAATCGTGGGATTAGTAGAATGAGGTTAAAAAAAGACACACATTTATTAATGTGATATAATTTTATTCCATTAATTGAAATTCTTAACAATTTTTTTTCAAGAAAATTGAGAGATAAAATGCATCTTAACAATGTGTGTGGCACGTTTTAAATCTCAGCTTCATTGCACCATGTTATCAGTAAAACAGATAAACTGGTATTTCACAATATCCATATATTTATGTTCACACCAAAATATTTTGAATATAACTCTCGTTAGTCATAATACAAATATCACTGCCGGTCACAGATAATTCAGTGTGTGAAAGACTGTGCATGTATCTAAATATCCGTTCACATTAACATGATAAATTCAGAGCACAATGTGGTTCACTGAATGCCACACTTGAGAGTTAGCAATCAGCTTCATGTTAATAAGTCCCAGCCTCAGATTTTGGACAGGCTGTTCCGAATTATATCCCTCATGTCATCAGTAGGTCCCAGGATCATATTTTGGACTAGCTGTTCTGACTTATATCCCTCATTTCATCAGTACATCCATGCCTCAGATTTTGGACTAGCTGTTTTGAATTATATCCCTCATGATATCAGTAAGTCCCAGGATCATATTTTGGACTAGCTGTTCTGACTTATATCCCTCATTTCATCAGTATGTCCAAGCCTCAGATTTTGGACTAGCTGTTCTGAATTATATCCCTCATGTCAACAGTAAGTCCCAGCCTCAGATTTAGGACAAGTTGTTCTAACTTATATCCCTCATGTCATCAGTAAGTCCCAGCCTCAGAGTTTGGACTAGCTGTTCTGAATTATATCCCTCATGTCATCAGAAAGTCACAGCCTCATATTTTGGACTAGCTGTTCTGACTTATATCCCTCATTTCATCAGTAAGTCCCAGCCTCAGATTTAGGACAAGTTGTTCTGACTTATATCCCTCATGTCATCAGTAAGTCCCAGCCTCAGACTTTGGACAAGCTGTTCTGACATATATCCCTCATGTCATCAGTAAGTCCTGGCCTCAGAATTTGGACTACATGTTCTGAATAATAACCCTCATAACATAAGTCCATTGAGACAAATCCGGTGTTAGTACCACAACTTAGGCCATGACAGTTTCCCACAATATCCACTTATCATCCTCTCAATCAGCGCTATGATCTTAAATACTGAACATACATGTATTGTTAAACAAAGCAAAACACATTAAATAAAACCTAATGCGATTCATTCATAACCAGTGGTATGGTATAATGCCAAGTACTGTACAAGTACTAGACAAATTGCCAGGTAAAAGGCAAAGTTATCCTTACACAGGCCTGGACAGGCCCTTAGGCCTTCAGGAGGTTAAGGCTCCCAGAATTCCTAGACAGCACATGAAGGTGGTAATGTTGTCAGCTCTACGCACCGGCACCATTTACTCCCCCCCCCCCAGCAGACAACCCTGATACTCACTTCTGTTACAGTCTGAGTCAACCCTAGCGCCCGAGTGCAGCCAGAAGAATAAGTCCATGAAAATCCCAATGACTCCATCAGGAATCGATCCCGTGACCTTCTGGCTTGTAGCAAAGTGCCTAAACCAACTGCACGACCGCCTACACCCTCAAACTGCCAAGTGCTTCTGAAAGGTACTAGGCAAACTGCCAAGTGATATTAAAATTACTAGACAAACTGCCAAGTTCTTGTACAGTTAACAGACACACTTCAAATCACTTGAACAAGAACACTTTATAAATTTACTAACCTAGCAAGTGAAATTCAAACAAGCAACAGAAACAAGATCTATATAATTTACTAGAACCATTATTTTTTAAATTACAATATGTACTGCAATAATTGAGGCACACTGGTTATGGCTTCAATGGTTTGAAAGGGGTTTAATCCCTCACACTTCAAAATTTCATTTCAAAATGAAAAATTACACGGAAAACAGCAAGGAAAATAAAAAAAAAAAAAATTCCTCATTTTAAAATATATTTCAGTTTTGTGTTTTTCATATCTAGTTATACAAAATTTAATAGTAATTTCTTAAAAATATCACACATGTTTCAAGGTTTCTGCATTAGTTAAAATTACCCCAAAATTTGTAATATTCTTATTTAATAATTTAACTAACTTGCACATTCCTGTATTGTTCTGTGACTATCACTGAAACAGCACACGAAGCACAGCTTGATGTTCTTATCCAGACATTCTACACCAAGTAAAATCCAAATCCTGTATTACTAGAAATACGAGGGTGAATCAAAAAGTAAAGCAATTTTTAAACTACATGGTAACCGGGACATAGAGGAGCTGCTGCATTGCACAGTATTGGCAATGCCTGTTGAAGAGTTCAGCCATGTGCAGTACAGTGCTCTGCCTTCAGTCGAGTGGCAGCAACGAGGGCAAAAACATGGACGCTCCTTTGCAAGATTGCACCATTGAAGAACAACGTGGAGTAGTGAGGTTTCTTTGGGCAGAAGGAGTTAAACCTGTGGAAATTCACCATCGTATGTTGGCTCAGTGTGGACAGAGCGCCATGAGTTTATGAATGGGTGGAAAGGTTTAAATCAGGTCGAACACGTGTTACTGATGAAGGTCATTCTGGTCGGCCATCAACATCGCACACATGAGACCACAAGAGCAGCCGAAAAGCTTCTTCTCTGCAGGAATACAGAAACTAGCTGAACGATATAACAAATGCATTGTGTTGCAAGGGGACTATGTAGAAAAATGTATGTAAAATTGTTCACAGCTACTTCTGTTAAAGCCGTTGAATGTATTTTGCTTTACTTTTTGATTCTCCCTCGTACAAATCCTGTATTATTAGAAATACATCTTCAGAACAGTATTCCGGTTAAAACACAAATCCCTGAAAATTTACCAATACTCCATAAGTTTTAAGAACATAGACTTAAATTTGACACTGCCCAACAACATAATTACAAACAACATATTAAACCAACTGAAAGGACATGACTTACTTGAACGATGTTTGTGTTGGAATTTACCACAACGAAGAACATTCAAATGGAACAGCCCACTTTGCGCTATTGCAGTTGCTGCATACTAAGTCTGCCAGGTGTTAATGTAACACAGTAGATGTCTATGAATCCTCCACCCCCTCTATACAGGCAGCTGTGGCAGTGCTGCTCGGAAGACTGCACTGTACAGTACACTGTTACCAACTGTACAGAAACTATGAGGTAGGTGAGCAAGTTCTTCAAATAGTATGTTTAAATAACCACCAACATGTAGTCTGAGCTTACAGCAAATGTGGTGGCTATGTCACTCCCTGTAGAGAGTAATGCTCCCTGCCTCAATACAAACTTATACACACAAATTGTGATTACTCTGGCTTCATGTGTTTATACAATCATCTGCTTGCCTGCCTGCCCACTGCCTTTCATCTCAACCTCCCTTAACCCTTTGATGCCTAACGACCCCTAGAGTGGTTGTACTGCACCGCTAACCTCTACGATGCATTTTATATATTTATTCAACAAATAAAGGTACTGAATATTTTAAACATGGTTTATACTCTCCGTTTTTTTCTCTTCAAAATGCAGTTTGTTTCATAATTCTAACGTATTTGGTTCTTGTTTTATTCACATTTTATATACAGGAAGTACTAAAATTTAAAAAAATAATTCCGGCGCCAAAAGGTTAATACACATTGTGAGAAAAATTATCTGGATTTGTCTCTCCCTTTTTTATCATACACTGCAGAGTACCAATTATCTGTAATAATAACAAGGAGAAGATGCACAACTGACACATATTAAGGAATAATCCGTAATGTTCACATGTTTGTGGGAACTGTTAGTGTCTCCATCATGGTGTTACCTATTCTCCTGCCTGCTGTACTAACACTGTATTTCTACCCCCTGATCAATGTATTAGACATAAGTAGAGCGTTAAAACTAGCCTGGGATATGCTGTAACAGTGCAGCACAGCACAGATGCACAGACTGTGGCCCATGATGCAGCCTGACTTCACCTCTGTGCTCACATGACAAAGGAGTAAGCTTATCATCAGTGTGGACAGAAGTCATCCACAATCAGGGTTGTGAAATCATATTTTCTGTGCATGATTTTCTGAACGCACAGGCAGAATTAGAAACTGGGGAAAGCTTTCACAAGAAAAGGTGACCAAAGCATGTGGTGTAGTGGGCAGTGTCATGCACAAGACAGTAAGGATGCAAACAACAGCCCCGGTGAAATGTGACCACAACAGAAGGAGAAGACATGCGGATATATTTAATATAAACACTTTACTTGCTGAAACTGTCAGGAAAGTAATGGTTTATAAAAAAAAAAGGGATTAGTGCGGTTTTAATACATCAAACTAACTTTATCGTTGCACCATGCATTTTGTAGAATCACTTTAATTATCAACCAACTAATGCACTTACATAAAATTTCACAATAAAACACTTAAAATCACTTCAACATGTTTCGATCCTAAGATCATCCTCAGGGAGCTATGTTGTTCCTTGCTAAAGTCATTTTAAAAACATTAACAAAATAATTCCTTTATATTAACAAGGTGTTGTGGCAGCATGTCTGCGATATAAATTATACTTATTAAGTATATTGTCAAGATAGTACAGTAAGATTGTCAAAATAAAACGTAAAACATGATGCACACCATAGTCAGGTGCATTCTCAACAACGTACTCTTACACAACACGGTAAGCATAAATCTTCTTTCAATCCAAACAGCCTAATTATTTGTATATATAAAAAAATTTCACTTAATATATTTTATTTTGACAATATATTTAATAAGTATAATTTATATTACAGACATGCTGCCACAACACCCTGTTAATATAAAGGAATTATTTTGTGAATGTTTTTAAAATGAATTTAGCAAGGAACAACGTAGCTCCCTGAGGATGATCTTAGGATTGAAACATGTCAGAGCGATTTTAAGTGTTTTAATGTGAAATTTTATGTAAGTGCATTAGTTGGTTGATAATTAAAGTGACATCAAAATAAATTCACCAGGCAAGTTCAATGTAACATGACCAGTGGAGCAAACTTACTGCCAATGCAAATACAGACTGTAAAGCAACAAGACTGGTACTGTTGGAAAATATATTCTGTAGACTGTTGGAACTCTGCCCACATCCCAAGAAAATAGTACTGTCAAGAGAATGGACAGTACAGTGAAGAAAGAGGATGGTATTTTGTAGAACGAGGACAGAACAGCAAAGAATGAGGATAGTAGGTCTAGAAAGAGGATGATAGGTAAAGAAAGTGGATGGTGTAGAACAAGGACAGTACAGCAAAGAAAGAGGATAGTAAGTAAAGAAAGAGGATGATAGGTAAAGAAAGTGGATGGTGTAGAACAAGGACAGTACAGCAAAAAACAGGATAGTAAGTAAAGAAAGAGGATGATAGGTAAAGAAAGTGGATGGTGTAGAACAAGGACAGTGCAGCAAAGAAAGAGGATAGTAAGTAAAGAAAGAGGATGATAGGTGAAGAAAGAGGATGGTAGGTAAAGAAAGAGGACATGTCATAAAGAAATGGGATGGAATGGTGAGGAAAGAGGACAATAGCCTAGTTCAAACATGTCAGGACATATGGGAAACAGAGGTGTGCACTGATGACCCTGGAAGTGGATGCTAATTTGAGCTTGGATAATCAGTATTACCCACCCCCATCTAGTGCTGAAGGTCCTAGAAAAGGGTAGAGCTATACCTCTACTCACCCTAACAGCCTGCATGACCTATATAGAGGGTGAAAACCTATCTAATGGGTATTATGGGTATTATATTGCGTGAGAATGTAATCATGTGGGTGTCAGTGAGTGAGGCCATAGTGTTGACAGAGGTTTTTAAGGAACTAACTGTTATAATTTTTGAAAAAGGAAGAACCACAATAATATAATATATTAGACACTGTCTGGACTTCATAGAGAAAATAATTCCTTCACTGTACATGGAACCTTAAGAATGTTCATCCAGGCCCAGTCGCAGTATTCGTGTCAGCCAGTATTACCACCAAATGACACAAATCAAATTAATATATCCTGTGCATTAAACTGGGAGCTGCAATACCATAATTGATACAGGAACCAGACTATTGATGGACGACGACAGAATTGCAGTTCCATTCCTGGCATAGAATAGAAATGCTTCTCTTCTCCAAAGCATCATTATTACCTCTGGGGGTCCATCCTCCTAATGAATGTAGGTTAAGAATGAGTGGAGCTATATCACCACTACCCCCATACACCTTCATGGTGTGCACAAGGACAGCTTTCCTTTGACCTATTTTGTGGTATTCAGTTGCGATGTATGATGTCAGATACCAGCTGTAAAGTAGCACTAATGATTTCACACTGCAGCTTCACCACAATATGAAGACAGCATTCCTATCACTGAGTCTCACACAGCGATGGTAAAGTCATGGCTATGAAGCCGGATTTTTCGAGCTAGGTTGATGTCCATGCCAATATCACATTCGGCTTCACTGGGTTCATGCGTGTTGATATCACCAAAGCCACTTGGTGGCAGAACCAGGGCTTCTGATTCTGCTTGTAACATCTCTGAAGTACACCGTCTAAAGAAATAAAATGTTACATACTAAGACATGTGTGCTAACAGGGATACACAGCTGCTGTTGCATCTATAGGATTATGTTTACCATGGTCAGGGATTCTACATTACATCATTTTTTACACCCTTCTGTCCAGCCGTATTAGTGAACCTCTACTGAGTTTCAATCATATAGTCACACACTCAAACACAAGGATTTAGAATGTTGTATATCTTCTGGGTAATTCCCCGTTGTCTGAATTTTATAAGCCAACGTTTCAGAACACCTAAAATATAATAGTTTGATGATTAAAACACTTTATTATCCAACAGATGCACAAATATATAATTTGTAGATACAATTAGGATTATTTTAAAATATTTAAAAATGTTTAAGATTGCTCCAACATGTTTCAGATCACACGGGATCCATCATCAGGGAGCTTTACACAGTACTTGGCTAAAATTACAGTAATGGTTCTATCGTGTCCGTTGACATGGACATAGTTGGTGTGCCTCTCTAGACTGTGCAGTAAACACACGCACCACGGGTGCCCTAATTTATCTAATTACAGCAAATATGCTGCCATAACAATGACTACGTCCATATCAACAGTCATGATAGAACCATTACTGTAATTTTAGCCAAGCACTTTATAAAGCTCCCTGATGATGGATCCCTTGTGATCCAAAACATATTGGAGCAATTTTAAATATTTTAAAATAAAATATTTTATAATAAATCTAACTGTATCTACAGATTATATATTTGTGCATCTGTTGTTTAATAAAGTGTTTTAATTGTCATTGATGCACGGTACAAACATGAAGACAATAGTTTGACCTCTACCATCCCGTGGCCCACCCAGAGATGCGCCGTATCTCCTTCGCATATGCACCTGTGGCCTCCATGTGGGTCGTTGCCCTCCACAGCCTGTTTTTCTACTCGGACCTGCTCCTACCCTGTCACCCTCCTTCTGATTGGCTCTGGCTATTTTCGAGCCAAACCTTTTCCCATAAATACTCCAACTTTTCTCAAACCCAGTCATTCTTCATACCTACCTGTCTATGAAGATGGAACAGAGAGATTGTTCTGAAACATTGTCATATAAAATTCAGACGCTGTGGAATTACCCACAAGAAAGTGTACAAGGATTCAGAACTTCAGCTTAAATTCAGATTTATAAGGTGTTGACAGTGGTATAGCACATGTAAACTTACTATCATCTGACAAAACATAGGAATTAAAACAACCACTACATTTGTAGCGATAGGATCAACCACTGTCTTTATTTTTATATTTATTGTCCATTGTACACAACACAATGTTGCAAAGTTAGAATTATGCAATTAACAACAAAGCTACATGTTTCAACCCCACGGGGTCATCTTCAGGCTTATAAAATATGGTGTCGTAGAAGGTACGTCTGTAATTACTACCTACTACCATAGGTAGTAATTACAGATGTACCTTGTATGACACCATATTTTATAAGCCTGAAGATGACCCCATGGGGTCGAAACATGTAGCTTTGTTGTTAGTTCTCAACGCATGTGTCGATTACCATCTCGTTGTGTAATTCTGGATTGAACGGAATTAGTTCTTCCAACTGAGTTTGGAAGTTTGCCCAGTCAGTGCGCCTCAAGTCAGGGCGATCCAGTGGGTGGTGAAAGGATGAGCGACACGCAGTGTCATTGAGAACTGGGAGGTGGTCTAAGCTTAGTGCAGAGCATGAAGTAAGATACACTGGGAATGAGAAGTTCTTGGCTATCACAATGTCCAGGACATCGGGAGTAACCGAGGGGTTGTATGGGTTGGTGGTTGGGGAGTCCGGTCCAAAGATCAGACAGGAGTTCTCGTTGGCATAATCACGTAGCTGCCTTTCGCTGGTCAGATGGCTTCATTTTATACAGGTCACTGCTGGTCAGCCTGCTGTGCCATTGGCTGGTTGGCAGAGCTGATGGGCATGGCTTCAAGAAGATAGTTCTGATTGCCAGGGGCCATTTTCTTTGTTTGTGGAAGTAGATAGGGAGGGAGTGAGAGAGTGGTTTACTGTGGTGTTTAAGCTGCTGTTGACTAGGTCGGTGTGTTGATTCATGTACAGACAGAGGAAGGAGAGCTATGAGGTGAAAGGAATTGAATAGGAGATGGAATGACATGTGGGTGTCCCCACAATTGTAAATACCCTGCATAAATTTGATAACAAGGATAATAGCAATAATAATAATAGTAATAATAATGCAGGATATATGTAGTTTTTAACAGTGAAAGACAATGATGTGAACTGACAGTATTTCACATTTACAAAATGAAAAAATTAAAGATAAAAAGATTACATACATTTAATAGCTGTAAAAAAAGAGTTGAAATTACTATTTTCGCAAAACGCTTTTTATATGGTACAAGAATTTTTACAGGCAGCATTGTAATAGCTGTGTGTATTGGAAACTAGGGTAAATGAGTATGATTACCCATATGCTTGTAATTTTATGTACTTCTTTAGTCATGTGGTGGCCTTTATCTGTGGAATGTTCATATTTGTAATGTACGTTTTATTTGTACTGATGGCATGGTGTGTATATTGTTGTGACTTGTTCAGTGACTGTGACTCAGTGGATGCAAATAAGTACAAATAAAAATACTGTGACGTTCAGGTGACCGTGCATCATGGTAAATTCTTATAATAAAACAAACTAGATGCACTAATTTCTCAAATTTATTTTTGGAATAAAAATCTGCATCTTTAGGACAGTTCCTCTCTCCATCACCAGGAGTTTTTCACTGTACACACAGCAATGGTATATGTCATACAGATTTTGCTGACAGCTGGGAGCAGGATCAGGACAGAATTCCGTCCTGATCCTGCTCGCAAGCTGTCAGCAAACCTGTATGACATATACCATTGTTGTGTGTACAGTGAAGAACTACTGATGATGGACAGAGGAACTGTCTGAAACAAGTACAGTTTTATTCCAAAAATAAATTTGAGAAATTAGTGCATCTAGTTGGCTTTATTATAAGAACAAATACAAATGCTTTGGAAGGAACAAGTGCTCTGTCAGGTCAGTTCAGCCTCAACATTTATGGTGTTCCAGATAATTACAGAACAACTGCACTGTCAGAAGACTGGTGTTGGGGCCCAGGAAACCTGCAGTTAAAAGAACTCAAGATGTGTGCCTTACCTGAGTTTTTTGCGGCAAGGAGATATTCTGTGTTCAGAAATTGGTGACGGCTCTGTTGACGTACTTGATTCTTGTGTGTGGTAAAGGAAATCTGTGAAACAAAGAGATATATTTCTATGCACATGTCAGCTTACGCAATGAAATATGAAAATGTAGGATAGAAAAACACAGAAGAAAGATCAATACAAAAACTTAAGAATTTTAGGGAGGTACATCAGAGGCATTGGAGACCGCTGTAGCACAGTGGTTAAGGTGCTGTGTTACAAATCTGAAGGTCGGTGGTTCGATCCCAGCTGGTGTCAGTGGATTTTTTATTGACATAAAATCTTTCCGATTGCACTATGGCCCTGGGGTCGACTCAGTCTCTAACAGAAATGAGTACCAGGAGTATTTCCGGGGGGTAAAGGCGACCGGTGCGTAAGGCTGACAACCTACCACCATCCTGTGCCATTGTCACGA
>Ga0123357_10013869_pt1 | contig 10488 bp, 11 predicted proteins | sample TergutEmb28metaG_FD_89873 | JGI IMG/M metagenome (GOLD analysis project Ga0123357, IMG submission 89873) | Embiratermes neotenicus P4 segment gut microbial communities from Petit-Saut dam, French Guiana - Emb289 P4 | ecosystem: Host-associated > Arthropoda: Insects > Digestive system > Gut ...
AGTCGAGGAAATGTCCCTCTTATGAAACCAGGTTTCATGCGGCGTTTATGAACACCTGTTACTGGTACATAATTTGGGAAATTATGAAATAATTGTTATTAATGTCGCATTAATGCAGATGGAAGGAAGAAAGCCTAACGTGTTTTAAAACGCCGCTAAAATTATCAGGCTATTCGTATCGGGTCCTCCCGACTCTGAATCGTGGACGCTTATTGTTGTTGTTGTTGTTGTTGTTGTTGATGCTGCTGCCTGCGCAGCCTGCCTTCTGAAGACTGTCATTCCATAATATCACAAGTCCTTGGCCTGCTGCATTGTGTTGGTGCAGACATTTCGAACATTAAGTATGTTGACATTACTGTTCCAGAATTCATCATCGTTAAACGCGACATTTGCCAGTCGAAGTTATGTCTTTGTTACAAGTCAGCCCCAAAACCGTGAATTCCTGTACCTTAAACACTCTGGTGGTGATAACACTTTGTTCTGAAATACCGCGTGTCCATGTGGTTGGTCACGTGTGTATTCTGGCATTCTGTCAATGCTGCTGTGGCTTCTCTCATGGCACCTGTCCACAAACCCACGTGGCTGAGGCACAAGATCTAAATTCCTTTTGGTTTTCACGTTTTTGCTACGCTACTTCTTCCGTAGACACTTTAAAAGAAGAAAAATACCGATATTTACAATATATTTTCCTTCCAAAGGAAGGTTTTAACGACGGGCGGAAATGGCTGAATTCCAGTGACGCAACTTCAGAAACTAAACTGGAATTACACGTCTACATTTAGCAGTAATACATCAAATTGCTTTCATTCTTGCCAGATGGCACACTTGGCGGAAACCTATCAAGTCCCTGTGGCCTTTGGAAGCCATTTTAAATTGACGTTTCCTAACGCAGACATTGAGGTTTCTTGCGTCCCCACGTTTTCTTTTGATGCACGTTCCTTACCTAATTTCTTCCTAGTTTCCCTTACTGTTGCTATTGCACGTGAAGTTATAAAGGGCTTCAAGACATCCAAATCTGTTATATCTTGTGCTATTCCAGGCTGTGCAGGCACTTGTGTACCTTGAATTAAGCGTGTTTTCTACATTTATCTGTGGTAGCAGCTGTTCCATCTGACTGCCAGCAAGCTACTCGTGTGCCTTACTTGCTGACTATCCTTCTTTTTCCATCCTTAGTACCTTATTGTTAATATATTTGTGTAGTTATTAATAGTCTTTGCAAATCTCTTAAGCGCTCGACATATCCTTCGCTTGCTGATAACATGATCTTCGCACCGTAAGCTCTGCAGCTGACTGCACGTCTGCTAGTCGCTGATTCAATTCGCGGTTGCTGTTCTGATAACGATGTGAAACTTAATGCTGATAAAAGTGTAATAGTAATTACCTTTACAAGTAGAACTTACGTAATTCAACCTAAGTACCAACTGTGTGGCAGATGCATGATTCGTGCTGGTTGCATTAGAGTGGTAGGAGTGCATTTGGAATCTAAACTCTTTTTTAGACGCCTTCGGAAAATTTCGAAAGGCGACTAAGCTTCGCCGCGTCTCTCTCTCCGTCCGTCCGTCCGTCCTTCCTTCCTTCCGCCCGACCGCATGTGACAACTCGGCTCCAATCGGACGGATTTTCACGAAACTTGATATTTGAATATTTTCGAAAGCCTGTCGAGAAAGTTCAAGTTTCATTAAACTCTAAGAAGAATAACAGGCACTAAGACGAATGTAGATTTATGATCATATCTCGCTGCATTCTTCTTAGAATGAGAAATGTTTCAGACAAAAGTTGTAGAGAAAAACAAAACACAATTCTATGTTCAATAACATTTTTTTCTAAAATCTTGTCCTTTATGAGATAATGTGGAAAAATGTTGTAGAGCGGGGCAGATCACGGATGACAATATGGCGCACGCGCATTGCATGCTGGATACCTAAGACTACAGACACACACTCAGAATATGTAATATTTATTGCTTGTCCACAGCAACAATGCTTGCACGAACGCACCCAATATTACGTTACACGCACATTGCCTGTCTTGCTCATTACCAAATCGACTGTATATTGTCTCAGTCACTCCCAAAACTCTGGTACTCTACATATGCCGACCCATTCTATTTGCACTGTTCACAGCGGAAGTTGGCAGCCCTGTCCTCCAGTCCCCCACATTTACGCACTTGATCCGATAAAGCTACACACTTCACCTTGACGCTAATTATTTCATTCGTGCTTTCGTAGGATCACAGTTTTATCCTTTCTTGTTTGACAATTCAGTCTCACAGTTCCGTCTCGTAATGCTAGCAACGTCACCCGGTTTTCTGAGTCACGCAAAAATTGTCCTTCCGCTAGATGTGCGACAGTTGCAAATTTGGTGTGCAGTTATGCAGACATTTCTAGAAGCACCAGACATTGCGCTCGTAGTTCTGTCACTGGCCTTGCATTTGAGTTATTTTTATAACGCGTCACTAAATTGCAGCTATGTAGGCCTGTCCGTTGTTTTGTATGAGTGTGAAACTTGGTCGCTCACACTGTGGGAGGAGCGTTGGGCGAGGGTGTTTGAGAATAGGGTGTTGAGGAGAATATTTGGGCCTTAGAGGGACGAGGTAACAGAGGAGTGGAGACAACTACATAATGAGGAGCTTAATGATCTGTACGGCTCACCAAGTAATTTTCTGGTGATCAAATCGAGAAGAATAAGATGGGTGGGGCATGTAGCACGTATGGGGGAGAGGAGAGGCGTATACAGGGTTTTGGTGGGGAAAACTGAGGGAAAGAGATCACTTGGGAGACCCAGGCGTAGATGGGAAGATAATATTAAGATGGATCTTCAGGAAGTGGGATGTGGTATTATGGGCTGGATTCATCTGGCTCAGGATAGGGACAGGTGGCAGGCACTTGTGAATGAGGTAATGAACCTTCGGGTTCCATAAAATAAGGGGAATTTCTTGACTAGCTTGACTAGCTTCTCAAAAAGGATTCTTCTCCATGGAGTAGGTAGGTAGGTAGGTAGGTAGGTAAATAAGTATGTATACGTTTTTATTATTGCGTTGCTTGTGTTTTGTTTATGTTTGTTTGTTAGTGTAGTTTGTGTTGTGTTTGCTTTGTAATAGTTCTCTAAGTATACATTGTACATCGCGCTGTTGTGCTACCACGCTACTGCGCGTATGTGAGAATGGAATTATATTATTATTGTTGTTATTGTTATTATTATCATAATCATAATCATTGTCATCATTACTATATTTGTGTTACTATTCTGTTGTAAACTTTCTGTCTCGCCCACAGCTCGTTGTGCATTGTGTAACAACTGCTAATTATACAACAGCGTTAGACGTTCGCCGTGTGGTGTAATGCTAAGCCAGTCTTGACGTAAAGCTGAACGCTAGGCCCCAGTGATTTGTCTCCATTTCCAGCGGGGATTAGGAAAAATAATATCGTTCTCAAACGTTTGCCGTCAGTTTTGAAAATCTTTTGAAAGTCCTGTGGATGGAAGCTCGTGGAGTCGAAATTCGACTCAGTTATAATAACGTCGACACGGTTGTCGTCCGTCCGTCCTTCTCCACGTGACACAGAGGATCATGTCTGACGTGTTTGTCAGCTAAACTAGAGGAGTTTAAATGTCTGTGGCTTATATGGAAACTGATTAAGTGCTGGGGTCAAAGTGGTGCGGCATGCAGGCCGAGGCTTCTCGTGGTTTTTCTCTGTTCATCGTAGTAAGTTCCGAGACAGTCCACCATTAGTGTAAAAGTGCTTGCTGTCACGACCAACCCGATTCACCCACCATTCACCGACACACTCTATGTTAACATGGCTACGTTCTCTAGTCCAGCGCCGACAGCGCTCCTAACGTTCAGACCACACACTGGAGATTTTGCCATTAATCCGGTTTATGTAGACGTTGCGAGCATGTCAGTTACGGATCTTGATAAAGGCGACATTGTGTGCGTTAATTGGCGGAAACTGGCACCGTACAGTGTCAAACTGGCAATGAGGAAACCCACATAAGTGCGGTCCGTAGTAACAGCTCTCCGCCAGAACGCACACATTGCTTCACGTAAAATACCCGCTGAAAGATAAAAGTGAAGGTCCCCCTACATCAGACCACGGAGGCCCGCAGGGGGAGTAGAGGTATAGCTTTACTCTTTTTTTAACCTCGGCGCTAGATGGGGTGGGTGGTCAACGCCACACCCCGGCCGCTTTACTCCTGGGAAAGACCCGGTACTCATTGTTTGGGAGGCTGGGTGGGTCTCAGAGCTGGTCTGGACAGGTGCGGAAAATCTCGCCCCCACCGGGGTTCGATCCCCGGACAGTCCAGCCCGTAGCGGGTTGCTGTACCGACTGAGCTATGTCGGCTCCAAAATGCCCTCTAATTTTTCTATACTTCATTGAAAATTGTAACATATAAACAAATTATGTGAAAATCCGTAGAGCGTTTGTCGAGTTCTTTACATGTAGACAGACGTACGGACGGACTGACAGGCGGACCAACAAGACAACTTGTCTCAACTTGATTCCAGAAAGAAGCAAGCCTTCCCGCCTGTCGCGGTGTGTGTGTGTGGCACACTGCTGACCTTTGATCTTAATTCTGCTTTCGGCTATACTGGTCATTTTTATTTATCTGTATTTTATTTACCTGTATTCCGCCACGCACATTCAATAAATTAAAATAATTCTGCTGGTGTCGTATTTTACGGTTCGTTTGTTAATTTTGTATTTTGTTTCTGATAATTTTTTTCCCCACCAAATGAGCCCAATTCATTATTTTTAATGCTTTATTATATGCATTTGTCGCCCAAGGGAGAACTTGCCAATGACACACATTGCAGCCGTATTATACGTAAATTATCTATAGTGGAAGGGGGTGAAGTAATTGAAGTGTTAAACAAAGGTTGAAAATAATTACTGGAGCCCTGCTGTATGTGTGTGTGGCGGTTCTACGTTTTTTTAGAATTCGGGTTAAAATGTACCCGGACCGAATGTCTGGGGTTCGGTTTACTTTTTATCCCACGTTAGTCGTTTAACAGCTCGTTCGATAATACTAATGTGACGCGAAGACGAGGTCTTCGCATGGATTGATCGACCAGGTGAGTGTTCTGCAGGTCGCTGGACCCCAACTGCAGAAGGTGGCCGTCTTCGCTATGAGGTGCAGTGCAGTGTCGATATGCAACAGCAGATGGCCGCTCAGTCACGCGAGATAAGATGCATTTTATGTGCAGGCCTCAAAATATGTCTTTAATATTAGTGACGTCATTTCGGGAGCGATTTACAGTGAATCTTTACTTTAGAATATGCCATTAGTGAAAGCAGTAATGGGTGAAGTTGAACGCGACGCACCAGTTTTTAGATGCGTTTGTAAAATTACGCAAACCGTGTATTACCTTCGTCATGTCTCGGTCGGGTCGGGTCGGGTCGGGTCGGGTCGGGTCGGGTCGGGTCGCATGGAACAATTCGGCTTCCATTGGATGAATTTTCGTGAAATTTGATATTTGAGTACTTTTCGAAAAATCTGCCGAAAAAAATCCAAGTTCCATTAAAATCTGACAAGAATAACGGGTAATGTACATGAAGACCGATATATATTTTTGGTCACATCTTGCTGAGTTCTTCTTATAATGAGAAATGTTTCAGACAAAAGTTGTAGAGAAAATCAAAACACACATTTTATGTTCAATAACTTTTTTTTTTAAATCTTACCATTTATGAGAAAATGTGGAAAGACTTTGTACAGCCGGACAGGCCACAGATGACAATATGGCGCATACGCATTGCATGCTGTGTACCAAACGCTACAAACGCACACTCAGAATATGTAATATTTATTGCCCTTCCACTACAACAATAGTTGCACGAACGCACCTCAGTGTTATATTGCAATACATTGCCTATGCTGATGATGTTTACTTGTTTGGTGGCACTACAAAATGCCTGTAAATAAAACACAGATGCTTTTTACTCATTATAAGGCACTCGGTGTGGAAGCACGTGGGCATGTCACGGGATCAGAATGCAGGACAAAACCACAACTTAGACATAGTTAACAAACCGTTTCAAAAAGTGGGGCAGTACAGATATTTGGGAACAACCCTAACTAATCAAAATTTCATTCTCACAGAAAGTAAGAGCAGACTGCAGTTAGGCACTGCTTGCTGTCATTCGGTGCGGAATATTCTGTGTTCAGTTTGCTATCCAAAAATATAAAGATTCGGATCTACAGAACTATAGTTTTGCCTGTTGCTGGGTGTGAAACTTGATCGCTCACATTGAGGGAGGAACGTATGCTGAGGTTGTTTGAGAATACGGTGCTGAGGAAAATATTTGGGGCTGAGAGAGATGAGGTGACAGGGGAGTGGAGGACAATGCATAATGAGGAGCTTTATTATCTGTTCTACTCACCAAACATTGTTCGGGTGATCAAAACGAGAAGAATGAGATGGGCGGACCATGTAGCACGTATGAGGGAGATGAGGGTTGCATATAGGGTTTTGGTGGGGAAACCTGCGAGAGAAAAAAAAACACTCGGGAGACTTAACTGTGGTGGGAGGATAATATTAAAATGGGTTTTCAAGAAGTGGGATGGGGCATGGAACGGATTAATCTGATTGAGGACAGGGACAAGTGACGGAGTTTTGTGATTCCATAAAATTAGGGGAATTCTTGACCTCTTGAAGAACAATTCGCTTTTAAAGACGGACGCTTCTCCGTGGTATTGGTTGTTTGGTTGTTTGGTTGGTTGGTTGGTTGGTTGGTTCATTTTTGTCCACATGTACACACAGTGTGTGTCTGATGATGTGCAAACGGAACCAAAAATCACCGACATGTTATCAGAGATGATAGCAGGAGACCATTATAAGGATTCTGAAACAAAGATCGTATGTCCGAAAACGCATTGGTTGACGCAGCAGAGCGTCACATCGGTTATTGTGCTTACCCCTGATTCCCCTATCCCAGGGACGTCGACCCGCAGCATTAAGTTGCCCGCAGAGACGCTGGACACTTCTCTGAACGCATGGCCTGATAAAGCTGAGACAAGACACTGAATCAACTGCATCGGTTCGTGGCAAGTTCTGAGAGCGACTCTTCCACTGCTACTGACACATTGCCAAGCGTCCCTCTCATAAGGCTCTGCACCGGCTGCAATAAATGTATAGGCAACTGTGGACTGTATCGTTAGGCCACGCAGACGTGCGAGCACCAGCTGTGGCTTCCGAATGTTTCGTTATCGGTCTTACAGTCCGGCTTACTGAGTGCAAGAATACCGTGTCAGGGCTGGCCAACCTTTTTGAGGACACTTGCACGAATTGTCTGTCCTAGCGCGTGAGGAGGAAGGTAAAGTCTTGCAGCCCTCCATAATTATTATTAACAAATGCATTATTATCGTTAATGCATATATAATTTATAATTAATTCACAGTACAATTATCAATGTTGTGCATAATGTAGAGATGGCGGTCGGACGAAGGGAATTAAAAATTGAGACAGCAGTGAATGCCGCATGCCATTTTAGGCACACGTGTCATAGGTTGGTTAGCCCTGGTTATACAGTGTGATACGCAGCACGCAGTGGGGACAACCCTAAGCTTTTATTGTTGCAAGGTTTTGCAACTGGGGGTCCACGTTCCTGCAGGTTTTGCAGAGCGCCTGTCTGGCGGCCAGTGGTGAGAATGTTGGTGTATCTGTGTGCCTTGTGGTGTGCACACTGCTTACTGGTGTGCTTCTGGTGTGTTGGTGGGAGGAAAATAAAATGCCTTTTCATCGCAGTGGTAATAATAGAAACCGATAAAATTTGTATACAATTGTCATGAACAGTGGGGGAACAGGGCTTCATCATCAGTTCTAATAAGACATTATTGTGTTCCATTTTTCGTTGGTGACGTCAACAAATGCACCTTTGCTATACTTAATACAAGGTGGTTCAAATATGACCGGGACTGATGTCGCCAGATTTACACACAAATCAGTCCCGGTCATATTTGAACCACCCTGTATTATACATATTGCATACAGCTGTTTTGCACACAACACTTTACTTCCAACTACTGCACAAAACTATGGTATGCGCTGCTACATGTTTCAGCCAGATATTGTAACCATCATATACATATAGCCGTAATATTATGAAGACCCAAGCAGCGTATCATATGTCAGTAAATAGTAAACACATATGGATCAACACTGTACAACAGTTGATTGATGTACAGCGTTTCGACAACTGTGGAGATTAAAATATAAGGGGAGCTCTGCAATGTAGCATCTTGCAGTATCAGACATGTGCTGTAGCCAAGATTTTAACAGTGTTTCGTGCGTCAATGACGGCGCTGCATTGTGCTTGGTTTTATTATAATTAGTGCAGAGAGTGGGATAAACGTGCGTGTTAAATGTCGAATGAAGAATCACAAAGAGTCAGGGAGGATAGGAATGGTCTGCAATTAATAAAAAGAAGTAAGATTGGCCACAGCTTCGTAGGAACTGCGTTATAAAACAAGTTATTGAAGGACAGAAGTGACGGTAAGACGAGGAAGAAGGCATAAGCAGCTACTGGATGCATTTAAAGAAAGTAGAGGATACTGGAAATTGCAAGAGGAGGCACTAGATCGCGCTGTATGTAGAAATGGCGTTGGGAGAGGCTGTGGATGTCTTAAGACAGACTGTGGGAAGGTGGTGAACTAGGCGTGCTTATCACTGACAGTGCCCTTACTGACAGTCAGGAGCCTGTCAGCAGACGCTGTGACCGTGATATGCCCTTCCCTGTCGTGTCCAGTGCAAGTGAACAATGCACGTGGCCCGATTTCAGGTTACCGTTGCCACGTGTATCGAGAACTGCAAAGTTCTCGATACATGTGGGATTCGTGTTGTAACAATGGGATAGCTGATGACTAGCAGGCGGAGTACTGGACTGGCAACGGATTTTGGTGTTCTGCATAGTAAGGGACACTCACTTCCTGTCCAAGTTTGCCCGCGATAAAACAGCCAGGGCGTGAACCTGACTACGCCGTAGGTGTGGATCTATGCCTCCATCTCCCCACACATCTTCATTATGTGATGATTAATTAAGTACGAGAGCCACTTTACGTTTAGGTCCTTGAATATCCGAGTCTCTGCATTTGTTAGGACATTCTTCGCGTTGTCGTGGGTCGGCAGTTCATTGACGTGTCCACACCATCCGGCTAATGCAGCCACATGCACAGTCCACACACTAACATCCTCTGCTGTACGTACCGTCTGGCATCGTCCAGGTGATATCTTCCTTTTTGGTTTCTCGGCTAGTATTTTTGTGTGCACATATCTGTCATTGATTCAACTTGCCCACCTGTGTCACTGTGCTAGACTTGATGTAAATGGTTATTCAGCAAACTTGAACTGAAAAAATTAACAAGACAGGCAATGCACGTATATCGTAACATTGAGTGAGGGGCGTGTGTGCAATAACTATTACATATTGCGAGTGTGTGTTTGTAGCCTTAGGTATCCAGCATGCAATACACATGCGCCATTTTGTCACCTGTGGCCGGCCCTGCTCTACGATATTTTCGCACATTATCTCGTAAACGGCACGATTTAAAAAAAAAAATGCTGAAACCAAAATGTGTGTTTTGATTTTCTCTACAACTTTTGTCTGAGACGTTTCTCATTGTTAGATGAACTGAGCGAGATATGATCAAAAATGTACATCGGTCTTAATGCAAAGTGCCCGTTATTCTTGTCAGAGTTTAATGAAACTTGAACTTCCTCCACAGATTTTCTAACAACACTCAAATATAAAATTTCATGAAGCCGAGTTGTTCGACGCGGACGGACGGACAGACGTGACGAAGCTAGTAATCGTTTTTCGCAATTTCGTGCCCGCGCCTAAAAACTGCACGGACGAATGCTTAACCCAAAAGAATATCAAAACTTGATTCTCTGTAAGAGGTCCTTCACAGAAACGTGAGCTCTGGGCGGGCGTGGCTAACAGAGCGTGCCGTACCTATATTTTATGGCAGGGCTGACCTACTTCAACCCACAGGAGGGCCACATAGTTCGTTAGGGACTCGCCTGAGGGCCATACTTCTGTACACATTTATCTAGGGGGGGGACTGAATCCACCAGAACGCTGTTGTTTAGGAACAACAAATTACGCTAAAAGTGCAGCTGAATGACAAGGCAGTAGGACGGACTGAACTGGACAAAACACAGATAGATATTGGTGGACTGTGTGCTGTCTTAACCTTTTTAAAGCCCATCGGTCACTATATGTACCAGCAGGCCCAACATTCAACAATTCTACGTTCTGCCCACACAGTGTATTAATGTGTTTTGTGTGGATCTGAGAACAAACAGCGATTATTTCCGTATACAGCATTAACTGACTGGTTTTTATAACAGAGATTTAACCCCTTGTAGCCTAGTGGTCACTATATGTACCACGAGTCTAACATCCAACAATTCTACGTTCTGCCCACACAGTGTATTTATGTGTTTTGTGTGGATCTGAGTACAAACAGCGATTATTTCCCTATACA
>Ga0123357_10013870_pt1 | contig 10488 bp, 4 predicted proteins | sample TergutEmb28metaG_FD_89873 | JGI IMG/M metagenome (GOLD analysis project Ga0123357, IMG submission 89873) | Embiratermes neotenicus P4 segment gut microbial communities from Petit-Saut dam, French Guiana - Emb289 P4 | ecosystem: Host-associated > Arthropoda: Insects > Digestive system > Gut ...
TGAATATGAAAATACGTTTTAAAAATTTCACCGGAAGTTTTATAATACGAATATTCTTTTTTACATCCGGAGAAAATCAGGCAAAAAGCAAGAATAAAAAAGAATTGCCGCCTTTGCCCTCGCATTTTTAAGTGAATGTTATACATAAATATTATTCCTGAATTTTTCGCAAGGACAAAGGTAATATTTTTTAAGAAAAAAATCGAAGAAATTTATTTTTAATATTATTCAACTCTCTTTTCAAATCTTTATTCCATTCTTTCATTTTTCTCAGAAAACAATTATCTTTGTCGCGAAAAAAAATTAATCCAAAAACACATATTGCATGAATAAATATTTCTTATGGATAATAATTTCTGTGTTTTGCTTTCAGTATGCAGAAAGTCAGAAACCTGTTTACGAGTATCCTTTTCAAAATCCGGCTTTATCGGTCGAACAACGGGCTGCCGATTTGGTTTCACGGCTTACGCTGGACGAAAAAATCGCTCAGATGTTAAACAGTACGCCGGCTATCGAACGGTTCAAAATTCCTCCTTACGACTGGTGGAACGAATGTTTACACGGAGTAGCCCGCACGGAATACAAAACGACTGTTTATCCTCAGGCTATCGCTATGGCTGCCGGCTGGGATGTGAACGCTATCCGGCAAATGGGCGATTATACGTCGGACGAAGGACGCGCTATTTACAATCTTTCACAGGCGAAAGGCGATTACCGGATTTATCACGGTTTGACTTACTGGACGCCTAACATAAACATCTTTCGCGATCCACGCTGGGGACGCGGTCAGGAAACTTACGGAGAAGATCCTTTTTTGACCTCCATGATGGGAAAAAATTTTGTAGAGGGACTGCAAGGCTCCGACAAAACTTATCTGAAAGCAGCAGGGTGCGCTAAACATTATGCCGTCCACAGCGGACCGGAACCTCTCCGGCATAAATTCGACGTATCCGTCAGTAATTACGATTTGTGGGACACTTATCTTCCGGCATTTAAACAATTGGTAACAAGCAAAGTAGCCGGAGTAATGTGCGCCTACAATGCTTTTGAAGGACAGCCCTGTTGCGGAAACGACAAGTTAATGATCGACATATTGCGTAAAGATTGGGGATTTCAAGGATATGTTACTTCCGATTGCGGCGCTATTGAAAACTTTTATCAATCGCACAAAACGCATCCGGATGCTCCAAGCGCCTCAGCCGATGCCGTATTTCACGGTACGGACGTAGATTGTGGCAGGGAGGCGTATTTAGGCTTGAAAAAAGCGGTCGAAGACGGGCTTATCCCCGAAAATCAAATTGACGTTTCTCTGAGGAGATTGTTTGAAATCCGCTTTCGACTGGGGATGTTCGATCCTGCCGATAAGGCGCCTTTTTCACGAATCGACTCGACAACACTGGAAGCTAAAACACATAAAGATCTCTCTTTAAAAATGTCGCGTCAAGCCATCGTGCTGCTTAAAAACGACGGTACGTTGCCGGTTAAAAAAGAGAACTTGAAGAAGATTGCCGTACTCGGTCCGAATATCAATAATCCGGAAGTACAATTAGGTAACTACAACGGTTTTCCATCCCGCATCATTACCCCGCTCGACGGATTGAAAGACGAATTGGGCAAGCAGGTGCAAATCTATGCCGATACGGTTACCGGTTATTATGGAGATACTCCTTCTTCGTTCAATGCTACTTTGAAAAAGATTAAAGATGTTGACTTAATTATTTATGTTGGAGGTATTTCGCCCCGTATTGAAGGGGAAGAAATGCGTATCAAAGCCCCCGGATTCTTAGGCGGAGACCGCACGTCGATTCTATTGCCTCAAATTCAGACCGATTTACTGAAGGCATTGAAATCCACAGGGAAACCGGTTGTTTTTGTGATGATGACCGGTAGCGCCATAGCCGTTCCCTGGGAAGCGCAAAACATCAACGCCATCCTTAATTCATGGTATGACGGGGAATTTGCAGGAAAAGCCATTGCCGATGTTATTTTCGGAAATTACAACCCATCCGGACGTTTGCCGGTAACTTTTTATGCAAGCGACTCGGATTTACCTGCTTTTGATGATTATCAGATGACGAACCGGACTTACAAATATTTTACCGGTAAAGCCTTGTATCCTTTCGGTTATGGTTTAAGTTACACCCAATTTGCATATACTTGGGATGTACAGCCTAAGAATGAGTACACGACAGACGAAACCATCGAATGCAGTTTGAAAGTAAAAAATACGGGAACGCGAGATGGCGACGAAGTAGTGCAAGTATATATCAAATATCCGCAAACCGGAACGATTTTGCCTTTGAAAGAATTACGCTATTTTGAAAGGAAGACGATTGCCAAAGGCGCCAGTGAGGAAATCAAAGTTTCAATTCCTGTTGCTCAATTTGCTAAATGGAATGAGTCGGCAGGGGATTTACGGATTCCTCGCGGCATTTATTCTATTTTTGCAGGAGGTGATTCGGAAAATGAAGCAGTTCAGTCAACATTTGAAATAAAATAAATTCAAAAAATAAGAATAAAAAACAGAAGAAGTGAAAATCTCAAACGTGAGGAGGACAAGTCGATTATTGGCGTATTTCGTTGAAAAAAACAGGCTAAATCATATTTTTTAACTCCGGTTATAGCAAAAATTAAATTTATCGGATAATGAAAATTTTTCTTCGTCAAATCATCAAAATATAATAAACATTTTCGCATATTGACATGTATATTAGGAATTTTTTTCAGACCTTTGTAGTGCGTATAAATTTCATAAGTCTGATGATGGCGGAACGTTTCGTTGGTATAATGAGGGTTCCGCCTTTTTTATTTTAAATGTCTTTGGTACTGCACGAAATTGGAATCAACGCAAAAAATTTATTTATAATTGCGCTAACATACATATAAAATCCTATCTTTGCAAAATGATTTATGCGCTATCTTTATTCCGGTAAACAGGCGTTTGATCTAAGTACGAAATAATTTTTAATATCAAAATTAGATGATGCAGGTTATGAAAATACGAAAAGTTACCGAAAATGTTTTCGCTGTCGGCGTACAGGATTGGCGCCGCAAATTATTCGACGCTCTGGTTCCTCTACCTCATGGCACAAGTTATAATTCTTATTTAGTGACCGGAGAAAAAGTCGCTGTAATTGATTCCGTAGATCCGCTTTTCACGGATGAGTGGCTAAAAAATCTTCAAGAGCTCAAAGTTGCGCCGGATTATATTATCGTCAATCATGCCGAGCAGGATCACAGCGGCGGACTGCCTGAATTTATTCGAGCCTATCCCGATGCAAAAATTGTGACTAACGCCCGATGCAGGGATTTATTGATTTCTCTACTGCATCTTCCTTCGGATAAATTCCTCATTATTGAAGATAAAAGCGTTTTGGATTTGGGCGGCGGATACGTGCTTGAGTTTCATCTGACTCCTTGGGTGCATTGGCCCGAAACAATGTTCTCCTTTTTGCAGCCTGAAAAAATCCTGTTTAGCTGTGATTTTCTGGGCGCGCATTATGCTTCCGCCGATCTTTTTGTGCAAGACGAGCAGCTAATTTACAACACTGCCAAACTATATTATTCGGAAGTGATGATGCCGTATAGCGCACAGGCGCGCAAAGCGCTGGAAATAGCCAGGCAGCTGATGCCTCTGTTCATTGCTCCAAGTCATGGACAGGTTTACAATCATCCGGAATTTATCTTGCAGGCTTATGACGACTGGACGGGTGAAAACACCGGAGATGTGCTGATTCTTTATGTAACAATGCACGACAGTGTGAAAAAAATGGCAGCATTGATCCAACATGAGTTGGAAGCGCAAAAAGTTAAAGTCAAAGTACAGGATTTGACAGAAACGGACAGCGGCGAAATAGCAATGGAATTAGTGGATGCCCGCACGGTTTTACTTGGCACGCCGACCGTATTGAGCGGCGCTCACCCTGCGGCAGCCTACGCAGCTATACTCTTAAACGCGGTACGTCCAAAAATCAAATATCTTGGCCTTTTTGGATCTTTCATCTGGGGCGGAAAAGCGCTTGACCAACTGGCAAGTCTGGTAACAACAATCAAACCAGAAATATTTCCGCCCTTGATGATCAAAGGTTTACCTCTGCCTGAAGACGAAATTAAAATCATCGAATGGGCGAAAGAGGTTGCGTTGAAGAATAAATGACCTTGAAGGGCTCACGCTACGTTCATTAACGCTTCATTTTTTTTTTGGCTTCCAAAATATTATTAAAGCAAACAGAATACTCCAAGCGATAATAACATTTAATCCGTTGCCTAAGGGAGCTTCTTGACCTATCCCTTCTCCTCTGCCGGGGCGTGATCCGGGATCAGGATTGGATCTGAAAAGGCCGTTGGAGTCGTCGATTATGTCTGAATTATCGGAAGGATTACTGTATAATCCGGTAATATTTTCGCTTGTTGTTTCCTGATTTTGGAAAATTTGTGCCTGTCCCGTCACTGTCGCAGCGACGATAGAAATCAAAATTGCAATAAATATTTTCTTCATTTTAATTCATAATTCATAATTAATAATTCTTAATTCTCAATTGGTCTTGACCGTTTTAACCATATTTTTCGTCATCACCTTGATGATCAATGGAAAATTGTCTGAATAATCATATAAAGGATAGTATCTTGCATCTGTATTGCTTTCATACAGTTTCTTTCCTGTTAAATCGTAAACTTCCAACTGTTGAACAGGTTCGGACGAAATAACGTAAATTCCTTTTGAGTTGCCGTAAATATTCAGATTATCGGCGCTGTTGACGTCCGGCATGGATGTTATCGAACTTGAAATCCGGAGTGAGAACCGTCCGTTTTGGATACCTGTTTCTGTATCATTAAAGGAACAGGTATAGCTTGATTTTCCTGTCAGGTCGGTAGTCTTGTTTTCCAATGCGTCGATCAATTCAATTTTTGCAGCTTTGGAGTAATTATCCATACCGGTGAAAGTGAGTTGGATATTTCCCGTCTGTCCGGTTTTAATACCTAAAGGTATGATAATATCGCCGTTATTGTTTATAAAATTAATATCGACCGGCATTTCGTCTGCCAGCGAATATATTGAAGGAACATAATTAAAAGGCGAGAATAATTTTTGAACGTCTTCATGCGAATTATAACCGTTGCTTGCCCCGTCTTTATATGCAATCACCGCATGTGAAACAGCGGAACCGTTATCGGCTTTGATGCGCAAGAGGTTTTTCTCACCGGCATTCTGAGAGCTTCTGAGATTAAATGCAGTTGTTTGGCGAACGGTTGAAATTTTTGTTACATCAAAACTAACGTTTCCATTACCGCTTCCGGTGTATTTCAAGAAAAATCCCTGTAATGGAGCTATATAAGGCGAAGTTTCGATATTAGTCAGCGTAACTTCTCCCGTAGCGGTATCAACGCTGTAGTCGTCAAAATCATCTCCGTTCCAAATGCGGAATAAAGGCTCTACCGAGGCATTATCTTTACAAAACTCAACCATGTCTATTGATGACATATAGGGGTTGCCAACTAAAAATTCATCGCCTGCGTTCAAATCTGTTGCAGGATGAATAATGGGATTTTGGAATACCCATGAACCGCCGACGTAGCTTTCCGGAGCAAAGCGGTAGTTTCCGTCATTTGCTTCGCGAATAACTGTTTCTGTCGTTCCGGTTAGCTTATTAACTTCAGACGGAAAATGTATGCCGTCGTTGATGTAAAAAAACGTACTTGTTGGTTGGTTATACATCTGAGTACGATGGGCATACAAGTTTGTCGAATCTTCAAAGAAAGGCAATTCGAGGATGCCGTCTGTATATTTGATGCCGTAATCCTGTCCATCTCTGTTTAGCATGTAATCGTCTTCGTTATAGCTGCTGCCGAAAGTTCCGGACTCAGTACATCCCAAGTTGTCTTCGGCGCTACCTCCGGTCTGATATCCATACATATAGAAAGCGAAACCTTCCGTGCCTGTCGGCGACACAAGTTCATTCATATTGTTATAAGATGTTGTCCATACTCCAACAGGGTATTGTATATCGCCTTTGTCAACAGGACCGAATTTTTTTAGGAATGTGAGCGGAAAACCGCCGAAATCCAAATCTCCGGTAACAACGCTTTTCAACGGAGCGGAAAGCATATACCAGCGTTCCCGTATCATGGGAGTAGCTGAAACCGAAGCGGAATATACCATCCTGTCGCCGGTAGAACCATTTTCAAGTACAAGACTTTGGCTGGTATTGACAGTTTGGCTTGACTGGGAGAGTCCAAAGTTATACTGAACAAATGCCCGCTGATAGGTTAGCAAATCGGGACGACCCAATTCGGCGCCATACAAAAAGTAGATGACGCGGCACGTTGCCGGATTCGCATCTTCAAGCATCGGGTAATAGGCAAGATTGCCGGGAATATAAACTGTGTCGCAGGAAGTTGGAACTACAGTCGGCGTCCAGTTGGCGGCGATATTCCAATTCCGTTTATCATCATCCGATCCGGAAGAATTGGAATCGGGCGTCCAGATAACGGAAAATTCTCCTACATATAAATGAGTAGCGTAAGTTTTACCAAGCGCAGGAATGCTCATAACGATCGTATGATAACCATTCTGCAAAGTCTGTGTAAAAGTATATTGATTGCCGGAGGACGGTATCTCTGTTCCATCCACAGTCCAGACAATTTCTGCCGGTATATTCTGATCGGCGCTAAAAGTAAATGTATTATTACAAAACCCTTTCCCATCCACATCTTTATAATTATCACCATTGACGGTGAAGCCGGGAATATAATAGGTGATGTCTTTGCCTGTGATGTCGGTTTTTACGTTGTTAATATCCGGAGTTGGCGATACATACCATTCATACCCCAGTATATCTTCCGGAGTAATTGTTACATTCGATCCGTATGGCACCTGGGATATGCTGTATGCGCCTCCGGCAGTCGTTGTCACGGATGTTTGTGCTATGCCTCCGACAGTATGAGATATCTGTACACCAGAATTGTCCGGTAGTCCTTTTACTGTTCCACTGATGGTAACATATAAAGGAGAAGTTCTTACCCATACCCCTGCAATAGCATTATACAATGAACCATTAGCAGACATGGCGACGAGCGCTCCACCGACAACATTAGCTTCCCATACCGTTTTTGAATTGCCTGTATTTGTCCGCGTCCAAAACCTTGTACTGTAATTAGTAGTGACCGGAGGTCCAATTCCCTGCGGAACGCCGCCACTAGGTGCCCATTTGATTATTTCGTCATAACTCGGAGCAAAAATAATGTCTGTCGTTTGTGCCCCTGCCATAGTTGCCGTAGGCGTTGAAGAAACATTCTGATCATCGAAAGCTCCTAAAACAGGTACAACTGCGATAGCCGGCAATTCTCCGTAACTTGCCGGATTATTGGTATAATCAGCGTTTATAGCAGTTCGCACGGTAGAGTTTCCATAATCAATACCACCGCCATTATCGAAATAAGTACCAGTTACAATGTAGGATTTCGATATCAAAAAAGTGTAATTTATACCACTTGTATCAGTAGTCCTTTTTACAACAAACCAAGTGTACGAACCAATCTTTATAGTTCCGTTTAATGACGTACTGTCAATAGCTGCTTGCAATGAAGTCTGCTGTGCCGAAATGCTAAATCCGATAGCGCATAACATAGCAGTAAGTCCGAGTTTCACAAATTTTAGGTTTCTTTTTAAACCTCTCTCCTTCCATTTAACTAATAACTTTGTTTCATTAGTTAGTTTTTGTTGTTTAATAATCATGTTACAATAAATAAAAGTTTGGTATATAAACGTTTTTTTTCACTTTCAACTTTTTTTATTCTTAGAATGACATAATATGGTTATAATTTTAAGTCTGAATACAAACATTACAAATATTTTTTGTTTATGTCATAATTGCGTGCAAAATTATGTATACAAAATGGTATTTATATATAATTTTTTAAAAAACTTTATCATTTATTGATAAATATGAAAAAATAATTGACGGGGTTGTGAGAAAATATATCAGAATAGGCGCTATTGAAAATATGACAATGTTACTTCAATGTTGTTATTTCGTCATACATGACATACAAAACAAAAAAATGTCAAATATTGTATTTTTTGTTGGTTTTCGCTTTTAAATAGCATTATAGCTGACGAATAAAATGAAAAGAAACGATTTCAATGAAAATAAAAAATTATAATTGTCTGATGGCAAAAGATATTCTATATGAACTCTTGAATTTTTTCCTTCATTCCGGCAATCCAGAGCAAATCACCTTCTGCAAAAACAAACGACATATCGGGGTTGACAAATGTTTCTTTCCCTCTGTCAACTTCAATAATCAAACAGCCATAATCACGGAATCCGGTTTGAGCTATATTTTTGCCCAAAACAGGAGAATCTTCCTCAACAAGAATGGATGCTAATTCTATTTCCGGTTTGTTAACTTGAAGCTGTCCCGTATCTTGTATTTCCATTATTTTAGTGAAAGAAGCTATCTGTTCGTCGGTGCCAATGGCAAGAAGCCGGTCGGAAGGATATATGAAATCGTTTCCGGCGGGAAAATAAATTTCTTTGTGTCCACGAATGATTTTGGCTATATTGACGTTATATTTATTCCTCAAATCCAACTCTTTGAGGCTCTTTCCAATAAAAGGAGAATCGGGCGACACGGTCACTTCCGCCAAATGAATATTACGATCGGGCAACAGGGTATTAATCGAACTGCGCAGCGGCGTTTTTCGTCTTTCATATTCCTCTTTCTGATTCAAATTAGACAAAAAGCGGTCTTCCAGAATACGGTGCGCTTTGAAATTCTTATGCGCATAAAAGAGAAATACAAAGATTGATAAGGAAATGAAAATAATGGGCAAATAGGTCGTTCTGAAGTTAATAAACAGAACAAGCGTAACCAAAAATGTCGCCCAGAACAGGAGGAACAAATCCAAAGCCGCCATCCGCCGCTGATTCGCTTTGTGACCGTTTGACGTCAGTTTACCGGAAAGCTCTTTCTTTTTCCGGTTTCCGGATATCAATCCCATTAAGAACGGAATCATCACAACGATTGTCAGCAGGGAATTGATAAGATTGATAAGCAAGTCCGGAATATGTCCGGTTAACTGTTTTGTGATAAAAGGAGATAGCAACTGAGTGAACAGGAGAATGATTGCAACTAATAAAACGCTGTAAACAAGAATATTGGTAGAACAGTTTTTCAGCAGTTTTTTCCAATCGCTTTCATCTTTTACGAGATCGCCGCCGGAAGAGTAATTATCTAAAAATGTTTTGACTTTCGCCGGAAGTTTCGGATTCAACCATTCGTAAAAAGGATTGGCAAGGCGAATAAAATAAGGCGTAGTGAAAGTGGTGATGACCGATATGGTTATGATGACCGGATAAATAAATTCGCGCATCACGCCTAAGTTATATCCTAATGCAGCAATAATAAAGGCAAATTCGCCGATTTGCGCCAAGCTGAATCCCGCTTGCAGAGAAGTTTTTAAAGGTTGACCGGAAAGAAGGACGCCGGCAGATGAAAAAAGGGCTTTCCCGAAAATGGTAACCAGCGTAAGTATTAAAACCGGCAACCAATATTGCAGCAAAATACTTGGATTCACCATCATCCCAACCGATACAAAGAAAACGGCGCCGAAAAGGTCTTTGATATTTTTGGTTAAGTGTTCGACGTGGATTCCTTCGATGGTTTCAGCCAGAATCGACCCCATGATAAAAGCGCCCAAAGCAACGGAAAATCCCAAGTACGAAGCCAAAACAACCATTCCGAAACAAAGCCCGATGGATATCACCAGAAGCGTTTCATCGTTCATCGCTTTGTGGAATTTACGAAAAAAAGTAGGCAGCACATATATTCCAACCAAAAAACAAAGAACGAGAAAAATCCCTAATTTCATCAGGCTGAATATCATTTCACCGCCGGCAAATTGCTGACTGACGGCTACTGTGGATAGCATCACCATCATCAAAATGGCGACAATATCTTCGACAATCAAGGTGCCGAAAACGATGGTGGCAAATTTCTGATTACGAAGTTTTAAATCGTCAAATGCCTTGATAATAATCGTAGTGGACGACATGGAGAGCATGCCGCCGAGAAAAATGCTTTCCAATATGGTCCAGCCCAACAGATAACCAACGAAGAAACCTATGGAAAGCATGGTAATTACCTCTGTAATCGCTGTTATTAAAGCCGGACCGCCTACACGGAGCAATTTTTTGAAACTGAATTCAAGTCCAAGCGCAAACAGCAGGAAAATAACTCCTATTTCAGACCATTCCGTTACGCTTTTTTCGGCAATGACGTTTGGAAACAAGGTGAAATGAGGTCCTATCAAAAATCCGGCTACAATATAACCTAATACCAAAGGCTGTTTCAGTTGTTTGAAAACGAGCGTGATGATACCTGCCGAAATAAATATCAGCGCTAAATCGTGAACTATGTTAATTTCTTCATGCATTTGGTTCCCAGCCTTTTTCGTATTCACGTTTCCAATATTGCTGAGCAGCA
>Ga0123357_10013871_pt1 | contig 10488 bp, 4 predicted proteins | sample TergutEmb28metaG_FD_89873 | JGI IMG/M metagenome (GOLD analysis project Ga0123357, IMG submission 89873) | Embiratermes neotenicus P4 segment gut microbial communities from Petit-Saut dam, French Guiana - Emb289 P4 | ecosystem: Host-associated > Arthropoda: Insects > Digestive system > Gut ...
TGATGGGCGGAAAGACCGTCCGAAACATGTGGGGTGTCATTCCAAAATAAAATAAATTTGATACACCGGTGCATATAGAATTATATTACGATGCACGGCCCTGTGAACGTCAAACATGAGTGACCCATTTTAGTTCTGGTTGGAGTTGAACAAAAATAACGGTAACTTTCCGCGAAGAGTAGGTGTTTGTGCATTTCTGAACCCCCCCCCCTCCCTAATATTTCGTGAAATTTTCCAAAATGACGTTTCATGAATATTCGTTCATCCATTCTATAGTTGTTACAGAAGAAGGGCAGGCAGAAAAAGAGTTTGTAAAAAGAGGCTTCTCCCCTTTTACTCTCTTTGCTTTCCCGTGCCCTACCTGAAGATGGCTGATGTGGATAGCAGAAGCATGAAGTATTATCGAAAAAAAAACCAAACATATGAGAGCTATATAGTTGTCTTTATCGGATAGTAAATAATAGCACTTGATCGAAAAATTGCGATTTTAATAGTCGCTCGCCGGAGTTCGAATGAATCTAGAAACGCTAACAACGAACAAAGAAGGAGAAAGCTGACTGTGCCTCAGAAACAAGCAATCCAAACAGAGAGCTGAAGAACGTAACAATATTTAAAATTACAGTTGAGCAACTTCTATACACAAAACAGAATCAGAGCTCTCGAATACATTCTGTGTTACACAACTACCCACGCGTACGGGGCAGCTGAGTGCGATGATCAGTCAGAAAGGACTGCAACTGAAATCCTTTTCTGTACCAGTGAAATGTTATATCACAAGGGAGAACAGAAGGTAGGTGAAAGAACTCTGAATGGATGATGGGAAGTAGTAACAATCAGTTTTTGAGTTAACAAAAAACTGGCCTTGATTGCTGCACTATAATGATAGAAAAAAAAATTCAAACTTTCCAGTCACAAACTCAGATCCTTCCACATGACGTTGTTTCACTGTGGGATCATTCTAATACCAAATTGCCGTCATACCGAACCCTGCGAATAAGCGGTACAACTATTTCTGCATCCTACCGCATCGTTTTAACGCGCACAGCTGCTGGCACTCTTTACAGAGACACCCGCCCTTGTGCAGGGAGATACAGCACACGATGCTTAAGATGCCTGATCAATGTCAACGGCATTGTTATATGAGTAAATACAGCAACCGTTCAGCACACGGCTGTTTGTTGTAAAATCCACCTGAATGTTTCATTGGGCCCTTCTGACCTCACAAGTTAAGATTAGTGTAGCCGTAAGGAAAATTACATATTTCACCGAATAATAATAATACTAATAATAATAATATTGTAAAAGTACAAAATATTTAACATGGGAAATAACATTGCATGTAGCAGAAATCGTGAGTACATAATAGCTGCAAAACTATATAGCGTAGAAACGCGGGTTGTTTCAGGTATAGATAAAAGATGATAGCAAATAATAATAATAATAATAATAATAATAATGTATAATCGCCGCCTTATGTTAATCAATAGAAATATTTTACTTCTTCATGACGTACTGACGGTTCTGAGCATATAAAGGTTATATATTCACATTGTATACCTCTGAGGTAGGTAAGGGCAATTCCTTTTCCCGCTCCTTAGCCCCTCAATAATAATAATAATAATAATAATAATAATAATAATAATAATAACTTCTATCGCACTACCTAGGTCTACTAAGTATCTGACCAGTGAAATATCTGTGTACCGGATTCCGGTGCCGCTCGAGGAATCGATTGCTAATGTCTTGTACTGCGTATCTAGAGCCCTCTTAACGGTCCAGATTCCTTGTTCAGGCTCTCCTACCTAAAGCTAAACTGATTCATTCTTTCAGCCCTCTTTTTGACTGGAAACAGAGCTGATAATGGAATCCATAAATTTTTAATAATAATTACAATAATTGTACAAAAGTAATAACAAGCCTGGCGGCTAGCAGCAGGTAGCAGTAACGGTCTGACAAATTCCTGACGCTGTACGTGCAGTTTTGAGCTCCTGGTGATGGAAGGATAAACCGTCTGAAACATGTAGAGCGTCTTACAGAAATAAATAAATTGAGAAAAGTCGCGTCTTGTTGGTTGTACTCTGAGAATATATTAGCGATGCACGGAACTATGAATGTTCAATTTACGTTTTATTATAATATGTATTACTATTACTATTATGTATGTTGGTGACCATCAACAACAGAAGTTCGACCACCCTGATTAGTTTTCCACCATTTTTCTCGGTCTTTGGCGCTGGTCCACTTAGTGACCCCAACGTTTACCAGCAGGTGCTAGTAGCAGTAGGTGTACTACTACTACTAATAAAATGCTTTCTTCTTCGGAGTATGTCACTCAACCTAATTCTGTCTGCCTCCGCGGAGGTTCTGAATGTTCTTCGTGACAACCGCATACAAAGCGGCAACTTCTCTGACACTTCTGTCATGCGTGTGGTATCGACTCGGTGCTGCGGGTGAAATCCTCGTACCGGTCCCGCTGAGACTGACACGTTGACACCACAATTACAATGAATACTATCACAGCATTTCTTTCGAAGGTGTAACAGTACACAGCCATCGGCACGAGATTTAGACGGACAGTTTCACGGTTCACAGTACACCACCGTCACAATCTTATTTTTCTTCTTCTTTTTCTACGTGTGTGGTCTTGGGGAACCTCCAATTCTGACTTCAGACACTCAGTTTGTGGCACGCCCACACAATTTTACAACTACCAGTGGTTTTAGACATTCCTTCTAACTGCATGGTCAAAGTGTGAAGACCAGCATTTCTGAACTTTGGATTCATATATGCCCCATGGATTCATGAAATATTGTAGAGGAAAATTAAGAATTCTACTTTTCAGCGGGGCATGACCAGTCCACGTCCTCAGTGAAGGAATAAGTGAAACAGCTATAAGCAAAGCTGTTTTCAACCTCTGTGCTGATGGTCTGCGTCTTTGCTTTTGGGATCGAACTGAGTAGTTGTACCGCTCTACCTCAGGACAGTGATCGATCTTGTCCGCAAAACGCCGCGTCTTACCTCTTATTTCAAACACCAGCGATGGGGAAATTTCATATACAGAAAGGTGTCAAATGGTGTACCATCGACAGACTCCTACCGAACTGTTTACGAAGGGTTTCAAACAAAATTCTGGGGTATAGTCGAGGGGTACTAAGTCAGAATCTGAGTAACTGCTATCCTTAGACTCCTCACAGTTTTCCTCAGTACTCTCAGGTGAAGGCCGGGATGTTATCAAGACACAAAGCACAACCGCGCCCTCTCCCATTAATTCCATCGCGCCGTATAAACTCTGAACATCCCGCTAACCAATTTTGCTTCGTGAGCTTAAGAGTCGTGAGTAATATGAGAAGTAACAGAATGAAAGTTGCGCTTTTTTTCTTGGATTTATTTTTTATTGAATCAATAAATCAAGTCCAACGATAAAGGAAAGGCGACCGAAGAGAGATCGCGAAGTAACCTGTGGGCCAATCAGATGAGCAAGAAAGGACAAAGAGTCGAGTGAAATTTGTGGAATAAGAACGATACAACACAAATTAAGGGAAACAGATTTCAAATATTGCCCCGGGGCGCACACTGGATGTATTATTGTAATATACAGACAGAGAGAGAGAGAGAGAGAGAGAGAGAGAGAGTGCTTTGTCCCGATTTTGCTCGACAGTATTTCGAAGTCGTTTTTAGTCACAAAGTCAACCTAAGAAAATGTACACGAAGCCGTCAAAAGACAAACTAGATTAAGGAAACAAAAAGCTTTGTAGTTCGGTACGTCACCTACTCCTGAAGAAACATGTCAGAATCGAACATGGCGTCTGCGTACTCTTAAGCAGTATGCGGACATGTTTATTATTTTCCTCGTTTTAAAAACTTCTTAAGTCCGACTTTCATTTTTTGACAGTACTTTCACGTTTCCTGACCAAAAAATATCCTCTACATATGTTTAAATATCATGCAAATTTATTATCGATATTAGTGACCCTGGAAATCATAACCGTGTATGCAGATACAAAAATAGGTAAATAACAGTTTTTACCTTCTCCTGGAAATTTTAGTAATTCGGGAGAAATTTTTCAAAAGTGAAGAAACGTTATGTAAATTGCACGAGTTCGTGTGTACATGTGGTTTCAGTGCGAAGTCATTACAATCCGAGGGGTCATGTGTAAAAGTTTATCTTGTCTGTCCAATAGACGAAAATACACTTCGCAAAAAGAATTCGCCTTTGACCCTCCTTTCTCTCTGAGATAACCTTTACGTGTATCCCTGAAGATGCTACCATGTAAATATCAGAAAAATGTTAATGTCCGATATCTGGAGACAGTTGACAAGCAAAACAAGTCTTTTTCTAATAGTTTTGACTCTTATCTGCAATTTTAGTGTATTCAGGGAACGGCAGATCTGCTTTACTGATTAGGAGAGTTCGCTGCCTTGAATCCACGTCCTTCTTAACGCCACATAAGTCAACATGCTCCTGAAACTCACTCCATGGTGCAAACCTTTTTGGGAAGAACAGAATACCTCTGCTGGTGAAGAAATTCCCCGCATATTTGAAGCCGTGTTTACAAGATCGGGCCAGTAGACTGCATTCTAAACCGGATGGGTCCAGCTCACACTTGCGCATCAAATTTCTTTAAGACCCAATTTAATTATGTCATTCCATTTAATTCCGGTTCTCCCAAGAGGCCTTCCCTTCAAGCCTTCCAATCGTATGTTCTTCAGCCATGCTTAGGAATATTTTCGTACGGTGACTCTAAAAGAGTCCCATGAACTGCAGAGGATTAGTCGACTAACAGCATTTCTTTAATCACATTTTTAATTTCTACTTACAAAGTATTTTACAGATTTCGGATACATAGTGCCGACATCAATATCAGAAAATTGTCAACAAGGCCTCAGGCCGGTCAAACCCCGTAATATTCACAAATAAGAGAAGAGAGATGTTACGATTTTTTTGACGTTTTCCTGACCGTGTATCTTAGTATATTTATCTCAGTAATTAACCAACTTGGTTCACAAACTTTTTGTCTTACCAGAGGCTGTGTAATGCAAGTTTGACCTCCTGATGATGAGCACATGGTGCTCGAAACATGTAGAGGCATGAAATAAACTTATTTTAAGATAAAAAGTTTGTGCATCAAGTTGGTTAATTACCGAGATAAAAGATGTTACGCTGTACAAGTTCTACGACACCAGCCACACAACCGACGCTAATGTCAGCAAGTACAGGTTCTACGTCCTACATCCGACGCATCATGTCAGGATGTACAGGTTCTACTACACCACACCCCCGACGCTCATGTCTTCATGGTTATATTGAGCAGTACGCTGCCTGCTTGCTACTGTGAAGTTGTCATACAATGGCTTGCAGAGCATCCTACTACAAGTGGCTATGGCTAATCGTATCATAACCTGGTCGAGCCGGTTAGTGTAGTGTGACACAAGAGAAATGCACTGCAGAGTGGAAAGCATAGCCCCCCCCCCGCCCCGCTTTGTTCCCTTTCACTCTCTTGCTGCTCTCTCCTCTTTACTCTTCAGAAAACGAAAGTGTTCCAAAAACATTCCTCCCACCAAAACAATTAGAAATGGAAAATAACAGCCATATGTGCTCTATAAAAGTACTATATTTCAAAATAGGCGTTTTCCTTTGACAAAGCGTGTAAAAATTCGGATTTCCAGGATTTCGTATCACTTGCCATGAAGGACGACAACCCTGCAATAATATTTTGAACATATGTTTTCGTCCTTACTCTAGAGGAATAAGAACAAGGTGAAATTCCGATGGCTGACACAGATTAGGTACGGGGCAGTGTGTCTAGAATGGGCCCTTTCATATTTCCCGTCAGCCCTGCCCTTTGCATGTTCCGGAATATTTACCTGAAGTAAACCACGAGCGATTCGCTTTCGTCCATTTCATCTTTAAGCATGGTATAGTGTTCGTAAGTGCTTTGGGAAAATCAGAGTAGGATAAAGGAGTGCAAAAGCACAGGGATTTCTAAACCTGGAAAAAACATTCAATATATTCACTACCAATAACACCTATAATTGGATCATCATGGGAAGTGCTGCGCTCTGCATTTTGACGCGGGAGTATTGGGGATTTCAAGTGTAGAAAAGCCACGAAGAAAAGACCCGTCACAAGAGAATGTAATAATAATAATAATAATAATAATAGCAATTAAAAACTATTCATAAAACGGCAGATGACACCGCATTATTTTGCGCAACCCCATCATTGCGACAGCGTCTGTTTCCACATATGTGCGTACCTACTATCTGTGGAGTAGACAGTGTGTGATAATATTAAATTAGGTTCCATAAACATTACTCAGCAACTTGTTACAACATATATTTGTTACAATTCCATTCGCATGAATTGCTAATCCTAAATGCTTCTAAATGTTTCACGCAAAATACTTTCGTGAACAACTACTGCTTGAAGTTTAAACTGTTTGCGAGGCAAACAATTATCCTTATGTGTGTACTACGTACGGAGGGTTTCTGTATGGATACGGCGCGTCGCAATGATCCGATATTGATTTAGATCCTTACACCCTGCTGTCTTAAAATAATTCTCGCACCTCCTACACACAACGGCGACAGAAGAAACATAATTTTCTTCAATGCCCAGTAGCTGCGTCCTTTTGTCACATTCACTTAGGTATCTTCTGTCTTTCTCTGTCGGCGCCTGCGTCTCTCCCTCGCCTCCCCTCAATCCCCCAATAGTCCGAGAGTCCTAGTTTCACTGGGTAGAGTTCAACACACTCTATCGAGGTGACTGGTGACGTCACATTTCTCGTTCGTGTGTAACAACCGTCCACGTTCGTAGTACCATTGTGATTGCTTAGCATATGCGCAAAGTTGTGGTACAGCCTTCGAGTTAAATACGCGTTTGCTTTACAGTAACAAAGCCATCGGATAATAAAATTACTCGTAATAAACTGCATGTGTACAACACAGCAATTGGTAAATAATTTTAGGCGCGTTCGCACAGTCGCAGAGAGTTCTTACTAGATTCGTCATAGGTTGAAGATGGAACAGTATGCATATATTTATTTACTGTTAAATTACTCTACATGTTTCGGACGTCCATCGCGCCCATCATCAGGATTACATAAAACTGTAGTTCAACTACAGTTTTATGTACTCCTGATGATGGGTGTGATGGACGCCCGAAACATGTAGAGTAATTTAGCAGTAAATAAATATCTGCATACTGTAGTTCAACTACAGTTTTATGTACTCCTGATGATGGGTGCGATGGACGCCCGAAACATGTAGAGTAATTTAGCAGTAAATAAATATCTGCATACTGTTGCATCTTGTTGGATTTTCTCAACCTAGAATTACGATGCACGGAACTACAAGTATAAAAAATAGATGCGTCATGTCCATCCGTCCGTCCGCATGAATGAGCGCGGCGCCCACTGGAAAGAATTCCGCGAAATTTGATATCGGGGAGAAAATCCAAATTTGGTTAAAAATAGGCAAAAAAAAATCGGGCACTTTACGTGACGACCTAAGTATGTTTTACTGTTGCCGGCGACAGTAAATCTCAATAAAAGCGCTTTCATCGTGCGAAATGGTATCAGGCTGTTAGGATAGCCGAGGATGTAGAAATATTACTCGAACGAGACACAATGTTACGTTTTATATATAAACTGCCAATCACGTTGATCCTTTCAGGGTTATAAATTTCAGTGGACACCCCGAGAAAAGAATGGGTGACACATTTAAAGAATTCTAGCGACATAAACAAATACAGAAGCCTGAAATCTTTGTTCAGGTCCTTCCACTGACATACAACACTTGTGATGTGTGGTACGGTGGGGGGGGGGATATCACCAAAAACCTTCCTGGATTACGATAAATGTTAAATCTTGCTTCGAATCCAGTCTCTACATTTTATACGCCGCTGTATCTGCTGTTTAACGGGGCTCGAAGAAAACAACTTTTATACAGCAAATATTCAGTAAAAGTGCAGTACTCTTTTCCACGAATTTCTGAAAAATCAAGGGTTGTTGCGTGTTTGTTATAAGCCGCTCTGCTTAACGTACTGTTTAGCGCCTGGGTTTCCAACCATGACAGGTCGTATTATGCGGCCAGGGTTCACATTTGTAAATTGCGTATATGCCATAAAAATCACACAGTAATTTAAAAGGTTAGGTATGACACTCACTGTTACTTTTACACGTGCGGTCCGAGAACCAGCCCACAATAACAGACGTGGCCCTTTGCCATAAAATGAGAGGCCTATGATTTAGAGAGCTAACACTCGAGACCTGCCACAATTCAGCCAGGTGATAAAAATATAGGAAGTTACTTTCTTACACTTACTGTAGTCTTCCAGGTAAAGGCACTATAAATTTGATGTTTGTGTGAGCGTGCATCTCTGATACAATAGTATAAACAACCAACTAGATTCAACATTAACAATTTATTAATAATTTCAATCAGCTCAACATGTTTCGGGCGATAATTTCGCCCATCCTCAGGAGCACTAGACTGTGTTTACAGCTTGTGGTGTGCCTGCTGGTGACAAGGTCACCAGCAGGCACACCACAAGCTGTAAACACAGTCTAGTGCTCCTGAGGATGGGCGAAATTATCGCCCAAAACATGGTGAGTTGATTGAAATTACTAATATTGTTATTGTTGAATCTAGTTGGCTGTTTAAACTATCGTAATGACATTACGTTACAGGCACATACTTGTCGGAAAATCACACTGTGTCCAGTCACTCCCGTCTTGAAGATGGCGGCAGTATGTTCCTCCAAAACACTGGCGCTCACGTACCCAAACCCAGAGTACCAAAATCAGGAGCTTCACAGCTGTGTATAGCTCACATCAAAAACTTAATTTCTCTTATCGCTACAGAAGTGACTCGTTTGTCTGCATGCGCCTGATAGGAATTACAGTCAACCCAACATACTGCTTTGTTGAATGGATTGCCCATACTACAGGGGCAACTGGTAGACTTAGCAGCATTCATAGAAAATAAGCATTCGTGTAACTTGTTTGTTATAATCCACACTATAATAGGCCGTATCCCTTTACAGCCTTTGTTTTAAAGAGATTTATTACAAAGAAAATATGTACAGCATGTTCAAAGAAAAGTAACAAAATTGTTCTCACAACCAATTTGAATAACTCTGTGTACTTTAACAAAAGTGAAATAGAAGAAAATATAAATAGCATTAGTGAAAAAAAAATCCAAAAAACACTAAGACTGGTGGTGAGCCGGTTACAGCAAAATATATTTCGGCCTTGTATACTTATATTTAGTATACAAAGAGTTCCGGTCAACTAAGATGTAATTTCCAATTGTTGAACCACGTGGTTAGGATGGCATGGATAGTGAGCAAAAAGTCATACATTCACCAAAAGATGCACTTTATATCAGCCTTATAAATCACTAAAATTTACGTTAGAACTTATATTAAAACTGCTCCTACATGTTTCGGTCTACGACCATCATCAGGGGAGCTTGCACGTGAGCCTAGCTAGGCTCAAGTATAAGCTCCCTGATGAAGGTCGTAGACCGAAACATGTAGGAGCAGTTTTAATATAAGTTCTAACGTAAATTTTAGTGATAAGGCTGATATAAAGTGCATCTTTTGGTGAATGTATGACTTTGATGACACGAAGATGCACGGTGCAACGATAAAACAAAATACTGAGTAACAGCTTTGGCTGTGAATTGGTGGCTGAACTCTGGAAGGTTCAGTATTAAGAGTGTCGTACTGTTCTGAAATTTGATTAACCGTGGGACAGTTACCAATCACTCGTAAGCTCTTGTTTGGATGACTTGGATTCTGAGGCAATTTAAGTCACGTGTGTAACTCCAAACAGGGACTATATAAGTGACAACGGATCGGATGAGTAATGTGTACAGGGCTTTACAGCCTGAGAAGAACCATGTGAAGGTACTTTCTGTGCGATACTGTATGATATGCTAAAGAGCAACGCTTTCATTGAAATTTTTCGGACTTTTCCAGCCTGTTCTTCTGATCACGAAGTATTGCGCTGATTAGCACATTTGGGTTCCAAATGTAATTAATAAGACTTCATCGTGAAGAATTTCAAAACGTTTAAAGTGGTCTCATTTTAAAATACGTAAACCCTAACCACACAAGCGTAAAACGCAACCCTCCGACAAATTCACAACGTCCACGATGTTAATCAGGCATCGAATAAGGTAATCGTTCATCCTTATTAAACGGTGCGACACTTGTGACTGTAAACCTCACGCCATCACTAATGTCAACAACCTTTAAGTGCCTTTATGTCCTACACACGTTCATCCACTTTCAGCAAACGTTCCTCTCCAATTTGTTCTGCACGAACATTCGGCTTCAGACACTCGGATCCTTTCAAACGCCTAGCGCCTTTCAAGGGCTTTGGGGTTTTACAGTGTGAAGAGGGCGGGGGGGGGGGGGGGGGGGTTTTGTATGTTTTTTTTTCAAGACCCTTTTCGTTGAAAATATTCTCATTTGTTAAA
>Ga0123357_10013873_pt1 | contig 10487 bp, 9 predicted proteins | sample TergutEmb28metaG_FD_89873 | JGI IMG/M metagenome (GOLD analysis project Ga0123357, IMG submission 89873) | Embiratermes neotenicus P4 segment gut microbial communities from Petit-Saut dam, French Guiana - Emb289 P4 | ecosystem: Host-associated > Arthropoda: Insects > Digestive system > Gut ...
ACCACCCCCCCCCCCCCCCCCCCCCCCCCCCTCCCCCCCCCCCCCACCCCCCCCCAAATACATCCCCCCCCCCCCCCCCCCCCCCCCCCCGAATAAACACAAAGTATCCTGCACTATTGCGATTAACATAATATATCGCAACTTATCCTTATCCCTTAACCTCAATCCTTTCATCCTCTCGTTTTCCCATGGAGACGTTTTCAAGAAAACTTTACCCATCAAATTCCGTATTCTAATAACCACAATAATAATAATAATAATAATAATAATACATTATTAATGTGCTGACTCGACAGCCATGATGCCAATTACAGAAACAGCAAGAGTACAAAACAAGCACGTACGCGATACAGAAAAGCAAACAAAAACCGGTTAAGTCATCAGACATACGCTCCAGTCGCTTTTCGTAACTCGCCGAAGATGCGCGGCATAACGAGGACGGTGCATTTCAGTTCTTGCCTCTGCTGCAACAACAATAACAATATCCTCGATAAACGTGTGCTGCAAAGGGGACGAACTCTTGTTTTTTTACAGACCTGATATCATAACGGGATGCGTTACTCATGCCGCCGGAGATGACGCGGTCCGATGTGTAATAGAAAAAGACGTGCGGAGGAATGTACGTATTATAAAATTGCGAGAAATATAATGGAGTTGCCTATTTTCGCACAAAGCTATGTGATTTTGGAACTGTGATTCCACGTCTTAGTAACTGAGTAAAAACATGCGAATTTTTTCTTGTTACATATTACACGAAGTACATAATACAATCAGTCACTTCAACTTACTGGAAAGTTGACTCTTGTCTACACGGCTGTTATTCAAACACATTGAGACATATGAACTAGAACTTCAGTTTGGGCTGCCTCTGAACACTTGCGGTAAGCTGATAAAGAACAATGCATCAAGAGAGGCGGCACTGAAATAAAAGAGGCATACGGACTTGTTTCATTTCCTGTTTCTCAGTCCCTGGGCCTTGAGGTTTCCATAGCAGCGAGAGATTAAAGCAGTCACTACTGAGTTGTGCCCACCAACACAACTGGCCGAATCGGGTGGACAAGCGGTCTTAGGCGTGGGTGTACAACATTCATGAAGCAACTGTAGGTTCGAATCCCGCAGGGAAGCATGGATGTCTGTCTCTTGTGAGTGTCGTCAGGTAGAGATTTCTGCGACGGGCCTATCACTCGTCCAGACCAGTCCTACCGAGTGTCGTGTGTCTGAGTGTGAGCTGAAGCCTCAACGATGAGGAGACCTAGACCTGCTAAGGCTGCCCAGCCATGGGGGGAAAAAATCACATTTATGATTTTATTGGTAGTTATTATTACACATACAAGGACGGCATGGAACAGGAGGCTAGTTGGTCCGTCGACGCCTGTCAAGACGTGATGAAACAAAAATCCCCGACTGGAAACGAATCACACGTGTCTAGTCCGTACAGTCACTATACTGACTGACCTGTCAACAAATAAAAACAAACAACTTTTTCTCGCTTATGACAAATACGGGGAACCGTTCTAACATTACCTATGCAAGCGTACACATTGACGTCATATACGGTAAATCGATAGTGGGTGCTTGAGAGTCACAATGAAAGATCATTTATCCGTGGATTGTGGTCATTTATGAACTGTGTATAAAAGAGCAATATCAACAAGTCATGTATCCAACATGCTGCACATCCAGTACCCCACAGCAACCAATATTTCGATGTGAAACATTTCCAAAAATGTGTTGATCTAGGTTAATATACGATCCAAGCGTTGGAAACGGGCGGAGCAAATAAACCTTTCAAATAAAGAACAGTGGTTACTATACTACTTCCCGCTTTACACTCTGAAGCATGAACTTCAATGAAGTAACATTTTAAACAAGTTCCTACCAACTATAAAACACAGTGCGTCTCCATTACAAAGGCAACCGGTAAGAATTGTTTAGGGGTAAAATTACTGTTTGGTTTGCAAATCACAGGAAACATATGCATGGATAAACTTCAGACTATTTAATGTTAGAGGGTGTGGAATATGTAGTTATCACTGTGCTGTATGGGGTTAACGCAATGAAAAGATGGCATCTGCCCACATACTGCCACAATGTCTTATACGAGATTCTCGTAACAGCGTTTATTTCGCTGAAAGGCATTAACCAGCTGGTCTTGGGTGCAGCCAAATCACCTGCAGTACCATTGCTGGCTACTACATACGAGTACTCCAAGTGCCATTATACAGCGTGTCCATGACACCGATCATTCTACTGCCTGCTGCTACTACATACAACTATTCCGTCTGCCATCATACAATATGTCCGTTAACACCTCTAATTTCACTGTTGGCTACTGCATACGGGTATGCCGTCTGCCATCACACAGCACGTCCACAAGTGATCCTTACGTTTTTACTGCCGCATTAACCAAGGTTACGTTTGCGTAGAGTTAAGCAATGGAAACCATCTGAAAGAGCATCAATAAAGTGTTGCGAACGTGCTAATAAAATGCAATGTCTGCGCCACGAATGGCTCGAGAAGTGTCAAACCAATACTCGACATTCTGCCTCGGTTTCTATAGCACATCGTGGTCAGTTTTCGCACAGATCTCCCTTATCCGTTTCTGGAACCATTCTAGTGTTGTCAACAATGGAGGGGAATTTATATTTAACCATAAAAGAGAGCACTAGTGATATCGGGTGTAATTTCACACTTATTTAGGACGTATCTCACCCCAAAACATCAATTTCTTACAGAAGTATGGTGGAACTCGTCGTGTTGGTTAATGAAGCCTGGGATGTCGCCGTACAACTGTGGCAATATCCAACGCTGTACCATGCCTAGAGAGACAAATCTGTCATTGTCAACCGCAGCTCATTACCTAGCAGCCAGAAATGCTTGGTAAGGTGCAACCTAGGCAAATAACTGAAACCTTCAGAGTTGCTTTTTACACCTCACAGAAATTTCAACTGTTCCTTAAATGTGCTACGAGAAATACACGATTAAAACCGTAAAGATTATTGGCGGACGCCCTGTGTGATACCGTCCTATCACGCAGTTTTCCTACGCCCACAACATTCTCATCCTCTTATGCTTTCAGCCAAGACAGTATCTCAACAATGGTCATCACCTCTCGTCGAGGGATGCTATCCATGTTATAACTGCTGTTTCTTGGTCTGATAACACTGTATCAAATGCAGAGGTTATATGACATCGAACGGCGCATGAGGAAGATGACGGAAGGGGAAGAGTAGTCACAAGATGGGTGTGAAAGAGTCCATTAAACTGGGACAAGTCACGTCCATGTGCTTAGCTGGCACCTCGTCATGTGGCGCAGAGGGAAGCTGGGGTATGGCATTTTTAGCCTTAGCATTAGATGGAGGCGAGTTCCGTGATGTGTTTGGTCACAAGGCCTACTCCTATCCTAAGTGAAGATCAGTTTTACCTGCCCTCTGTCTCACGCCATGTTTGCACCCTAAAGTAACTCTCCGATCGTTTCCACACATCATTCACAGCCACACTCACACTTTACTACGTCGGTTCCTACCAACACAATTACACGGGCAAGACAACATTAAAGAAGTTTTAACACAATAGATGAAAAAAAAATCGCGTTCAAGCTTCCTACACTGTGACTGGTAAATAAGTTCTGAGACAGTTTCCGACATACGCGCCACCGTCAAATGGGCTAACACACTTCCCAGCATAGTCCAGGCGACAGAGGGTTCTGTTAGGTGTACTTCAAGATATAGTGTACAGCACGTCTTAGCTGTGATTGAACGATCATGAAATATACACACGACGAATACTGCGGCACGCTCTTCTACCTCGATTCCTGTTACAGTCATCCAGAGTGCTCACATTTGATGGCTGCAGCAGCGTCTTTGCCACACACGTCTTACCGTAACACCTATGAATGCGGGTCGCCGACGGACTGTAAGATAATCGGTCAATGCAGAACAGCCCCTTCAGCTGTGGAACGAGGGCTGTGACGAAGTTCGCGCGCTTATCACACGAGAACTGGGGCTATCCCTACCGACGCTCCCCGAATTACTTCTTAACAACTAAATGGATACACGCCAATGCTAGCAGAACGAAAGTGTTCTAACATGCTCGACCTCTACACCTACTGTACGCGTGAACACGGGGCGATCACAGTTTCAACATTTGACACCAAATGGTAACGTTCATCTCGAAAACTACACGTCTCAGTATACCACACTGCTCATATATTAGACGGAATCACACACTGGAGAGGTTCAAACATTTCTTTTCACACTGCACGCACGCGCGCACATACAAATTGTTTCCGGGTCCTTAAATTTTGAGACTGAATTTGTCTCTAGGTTCGTTTTACGTGTTTTATGCCGCTGAACTTGGAACAAGGGTAGCTATAAATAAATAAATAAACTACTGTCACCTTCGCCAGTTACGTACAAATTTAGCGCTTCAGCATGAGAAAGAATTATGAAAGGATATGCTACATTATCCTTTAATTTACCTACTGTCGTGCACTGCACTGCGTTTCTTCATTCGCATATCAGGTATTGCTCCTACGCGCCCCGAAAAGCGTGGTAGGAGCAAGAACTGATATGCAAGTGAAGCATCACGGGGCAGTGCACAACAGTTGGTAAAAAAGAAAAAAAGGACAGTGTAGACCCATACTTCTCAGTCCATTTTAGCTCACGGAACCCTAAAGAAGGCCACAGAACATACTGAGGAACCCATGCCTGTCCACAATCAAATATAAAATTTTGTTTATCTTTTATGTACATTACAAGTAAAAAATCAACGGCTAAACTCAAACTCGCTCTACAACCTGGCCGTTTCGCCTGAAACATTGACTCTGTCCATGGCGAGCTTTGCTGAGTGACTTGACTACAGAATCAGGAAGCTTCTGGATTGAAGCAGCGACTGATTTCGAGCTATCAGTGACGGAATGATTAGTGTCGAACGTCGTCACACGGAGTTTCATTTGTAGATGCAAACTTAGGACCGTCAATAAAACTCTTCCGCCGTTATGCGTATTTGTCTTTTGGAACCCTTGACAACCCTTTGCGGAACGTAATTTGAGAAACAATGGCGTAGATCACGGTGCACGGTAGTTCGACATTACAATACGAAATGCTTCTGTTTAGCTGTTCTAGACCATTTTAAATTTCATGATCACACTACTGCTTTACACAATTAGCAACATAAATAAACCATCAAACAGCACATCAGTACACGAGACTACTGAATAAAAGCTTGAATACCGCCCACTTCACACGTTCCAACCATCACGTGACCAATCTCATGAGGCAATACCAAGACTAATTCAATACAGTTACACTTATTCCATCACACTATGTTCCATAACTACAAATCACTTCTAAAATAATGCAGTTGGTGATATGAATGGATAACAGAGTTGAACCAACCCTTGGATTTGATAAAGCTAACATAACTAAATGCAAGAAGGATATTTCACTGCCAGTCCTATATATAGTTATTCTATTTTAACCGTACTGTATATAAAGCACTTTAAACCATCCGAGCACATCACTTGATAACTTGAATATTCTGGTTCCCAAAATGGCTAACGAAAAACTGCAGGTCTGCCATACATTTTAGTAACATCATGTAATGATGTAATGTGCCTACCAAAATAGCACATTTTTAGAAACTTTGACAAAGTTGCAAGTGCCTTAACACCATGATAAAAGAAAAAACGATTGAAGTTCTGAACACATTCCTGGGCATTAACATTAATGAGTAACTCCAAAGGCCTGTGACAATACACACAAAGCATATCTGACTTTCTGCAAATAACTGTATCTATCACAACTCATAAATTAGATCTATCCTTTTGTATACAATCATATCTACAATAAAAACAATATGTAACCACCGGACCACATGGAAGAGTCTTTCTTGCGAAGCTGGTTTTCTTGAAGCTGTTCAAACAATTACATCCTTTTATGCAAGAACATAAAGGTTCATAAAAACATCCAGGACAGTCTGCCACTGGACTTTATCATAAGACCAATGACTGCAGTCCACATCATCATATTACATTTCTTTAAAATCTATAGCAAACCTTTACTACAGTAAGTACCCTTCTTATGTCCTTCACAATGCCTAGGTTACCTAAGAAAATGATAACAATAATTATAAAGCTGGAAAGGAATAATTTGCACCAGAGTGCAGTTTACTGATGTGTAGCAGGCATCAAGGACCGATGTGTTTTAAATGTTTTGTAAGAATTGCCTGATGATGATTACTTGGGAAATGAAACATGCTGCAATGTAGAGTGTCATTTATTAAACTGATCTGTATTTGACTAACACACTGTTACTGTTATTTTACATGAGTACTGATGTGTTCTACGCACCCTAGCATCCTGAATTCACATTCAAGTGTACACAAATTTCATACAGGCAAAATTTTTTGCTGTGATTACTACCATTACCATTACTCTTATTATTACTATGGTTAATATTAATTATCTTATTTGCCCCTACATTTCATATTCTTTAATGTTTCTATACACTGTCTTATTTTATTTTCACCTTTCTCTAAAGCTCTCCTGTAACTGACTACACTGGTTGTCAAGCACTTTAATATACAAACTGAAATAAATATTTTTTTATAACCATAGTTACCACATTTCTGAAAATGTGCAGGTTTTTGCTCTCACCTCCACTGCTTCAAATTTCATATATTTTCATTGAGTTTTGTCATACTATTACTGGCAGGTGCAACAGACTCACTGGGTCAGATCCTCCACATGTCAACACCCACTTTAATAAACTATCACTGGTAATGAATGAAAAACTTATCTTCTAGTGAAATTTGTCCAATATGTATATTGGAAAATGCCTTGTTTTTTAAAGAATTAAGGACAGTAACAAATATAAACTTACCCCTGATCACACTGAAACGATAAAAATTGTAAAGAAAAAAATAAGAGAAATGTCCATTAAGATAATGTCCCCTTTTCACAGTTTTATTACTGTATTCCCTGCAATGTATTTGACAAGAAAAATTTTTCTCACAAGTGGTAGATAATAAAAACAAAGAAAAATAAAAGGGTGCACTGGGCAATAACTAACACAAGAGTGTACAAATGAAATAAAATTTGACTCGTGATGACTCACACATACCTGGGGCACATAATGAACACCTTTCATGTGTTATTACCTGTACTAAACACAAACCTTACCAAAAAAGAATCATGTTCAAGGTAACTTGACATTTCAAGACACATTTTACAGTAAATATTAGTGACTGAGTGTTAAAAAACTTTCTCCAATTTGTAATGGAGTTTAAAATTTAAAATATAAACATATTTTCATTTGCCAAACTGTGCATACACTCTTGATTTAAAACAACAGTCAAATTAATTAAGCAAGTGTGTAGCTAATGTCCATCTCCTGATATCAAATGAACCTCCTCAATGAACTAAGTTAACATCTGCCATCTTAATGAAGAGTAATCACTTTCTTCACATGTTAATTTACCTCTTATAGGTATTACATACTGTAATCAGAATATTAGAAACTGTTAACTAATGCCGATGAATTACAATGGCGAATTGCATCCTTTTCATAGGATGTCAGACCATGATGACATGACAATCTGATATCCAACCACTCGCCGAAATAAATTCAGCGGACCACAATAGACACCTCAATGAGTTAAACAAAGAAAATTACAATTATTAATGATTATTAGTGACAAAAAAATACTGAATATGGCAACATTTCACACATAACAACGCAATCTGAATTTGACAACAACTAGCCAAATCAGATAACTCGAGTCATTTGAACACAGACGTGTCTTTCATAATGCATTATAAATCAAACAAATAAATAAGCCAGTACAATACCTCCAGAGATCTTCTATCCTACAGGGTTGGCAAGAGCTTCACCCGAACTTATTTGCTTGAAGCACTCAACTCCCTTTTAGCACTGATTACACCGCCATGTCTTGACACCAGAAATTCTTTACTTTTAACACCGGTACCACATTTTCACCCTTACTGTTGTACTTATATTTTCTCCACTACTAATTTATGAATAGAACTCTGTTTATCACAAATACAGCTATTTTAAGTAAATCTTTCTACACTTACCGTTAACTAGGGCGATGGCTTCCACACTTCCGTCGACGCATGCGTAAAGATTAGTCAACTCCTCTTCTCTTCCGGTTCATGGTGACCAATTTGGTAGAAAGAGACACTGGCAGTTTAAATTATCAATTTGAATAAAGGTAAACAAGCTTTTCAAATTGATTAAAATTATGAAAGAATAGCATCATAACACCAAATATTCCTCACTACCTTGCATGTACTAGCTTGAAGTACTCAAAACTTAAACTTGCCCAGTAAGATATGTCAAACAGTTTGCAAGAAACCAGCCACATTGACGTTGCCTACCCTTACGGAAGTTCAGGTTCGATATTTATAGGAAACAAGAGATTCACGATTTGCAGACGTAATGTCAAACTTCTAAGTAAAAACGAATTCTACACAGCTACAGTACCCTTATTTTTTCTAGCATTTGTAGTGTTTTTACAACACATAAACACATTCTAACGGTACATTATTTTAACTTACAATTTGGTGTTATATTTCTTTGATCACTCATCAAATATGCTGTAAAATTACCTGAGGCAAGTTTCTGTGCGTAATCCGTGGCTTAGATTATCCGTGGTTTGCCGTTTAGGATTTCATCATTAACGCTAATATGAATAAGTAGCATATATGATCTGTGATTAGTAGTAATCGTCGTAGACACAAGTTGCGAACGAGATGATGAACGTCAGACCTATGGTTCCATATATACATGTCCCATTGTTTTATACGGAACAGCGTACTATACTACCGCTTCTGCTGCTCGATGTAGAACGTTTCAAGATCCAACTCTTATTAATAATTTTACATAGTGTTAATACATAATTATTTGATGAGTATACGCCCTGATGGTCATCTTACAGGAATCGCAACATGTAGTTTTTAATTTTAATGTTTTGATGTAATATAATTGAGATACAAAGTGTGCATTTGGTTATAACCGGTTCCTACTAGCTCAATTCCCCGCATTTTATAGAACCGTAAGGTTCATTACCGAGTTTACTAGAGCCCGCCACCTGTCTCTATCCTGAGCCAGATAAATCCAGTCCATGCTCCCCAATCCTACTTCGTGTAGATCCATCTGAATATCATCCATCCATGCCTGGGTTTTCTCTCAGGTTTCCCCACCAAAACCCTGTATACACCTCTCTACCCTCAAGCGTGCTAGATACCCCACTCATTTTATTCTCAATTTGGTCACCTGAATAATATGTAGTAAGGAGTACAGAGCAGTAAGCTCCTCAATATGTAGTTTTCTCCACACCCCTGTTACCTCATTCCTGCATATAAACCCTATACTGTCACCAACAACCACTTCCAACTATTAGATAACCTCCAGGAAAATGACTCTCCAGCTGACGTATCAAGTAAAATTTCACGGCCTGGAAAGGACTACCGCAGTGCTGTTAAAGTCAGAAGTGCCTGTGTGAAAGGTGATCACTAGGCGACTAAAAACATCTACAAAACTCATTTTCATAACGCCAATTTCAACAATCTGGACAAGAAAAACAATTTTACTATTCCAGTTATAGTCAAAAGACAGGCCCTCACAAGCAAAAATAATCTCATAAATAGACAAAGAGTAAGTTTTTCTCACAAAAAGGATTATAAGGTTTTGATTATTGGAGATAGTCATGCCAGACTTTGTGCAACAAACATCAGATCAAATAAAGCATAACTACTATGTCCAAGGACTGGTGAAACAAGGTACAGGAGCAGGTATATTAGTGGACACAGCCAACAGTGATATCGCAAACTTAACAAAAAAATTGATGTTGTAATATTTTGTGCTGGTGCTAATGATGTTATGAAAAACAAGTCTAAAATGGCTCTGAGACATATAAGAAACTTCACCAATCGAATAACCGTACTAATATTATCTTAGTAAGTGCTCCACGTAGGTATGACTTAATGCAGTCCTCATATGTAAACAATGGAATTAGATCGTTCAATAGAAAACTAATGAAAAGTGTAAGAGCATACCAACATGCATCAATCTTGGAAATGAGTAGCAATAGGAAGCTTTTTACAAGTCATGGTCTACACCTGAATGGCCTAGGAAAGGAAGTGCTACCCAAACAAATAGTCTCCCACATATATGCAATGCTAGACCAGAAAAAGGACCCCCTGATAATCCTAAGCTGGAATTCATATCTAAGTTACACAGATACACTACATCAGGGAAGAGTTATAAATAGAACATCCACCAGAATAAAGTAGACCCCATCAACAAAATCCGATGATTTTTTAATGGTAAATGCAGACCTTAACCCTTTCCCCTCCCTAATGCTCCAAAGCGCTCGGAATTTAAAAGTCCCCTCCCCCTCTAAACGCTCTAAAGCGTTTCTGGTATAGTACGTAAATTTAAATGTCCCGTGAAAAAACTCGG
>Ga0123357_10013874_pt1 | contig 10487 bp, 6 predicted proteins | sample TergutEmb28metaG_FD_89873 | JGI IMG/M metagenome (GOLD analysis project Ga0123357, IMG submission 89873) | Embiratermes neotenicus P4 segment gut microbial communities from Petit-Saut dam, French Guiana - Emb289 P4 | ecosystem: Host-associated > Arthropoda: Insects > Digestive system > Gut ...
TATCTTATTGCTTATTTTAATTATATTAACTACATTATATGTACCTAAGGACTTGTTCTATATCATATATGCATTGTACTATGGTCTATGGAATGTTAATAAAATTACAATTACAATTACAATACAAAGTAGTATTATTCCAAGTTGACTTACGTTGTCACTTTTATTTATTCATATAAGTAACCTCTGGTTCTATACCTATAATAAAATTTCTACCAAACCAAAAGAATACTAAAATTAAATAACCAATGCACACACTTACAGTACACATTTACAGTAATACTATAAAAGTCACTAACTCATACATGTTTCAGGTACTGTGAACACCTTCAACATATCAACAAGCTTGTCCAACTTACTATGCACAATTCTGTCTCTTCTGTATATTCTACACTGCAGAATTTCCAGCAGTTCCTCTTCATGCAAGAGATTAATATACAAATCAGTTTTTTTGTACAATCACTGTACTCCCTGATGATGGGCCAATAAGGCCTGAAACATGTAGGAGTTCGTAGCTATAATAATATAATTGTAAATCTAATACAGTAGTGTGCATTTGTTTGTTTATATTTTAGTAACTGAACTGTGATGCATGGAAGAGAAAATGTGAAATACACTACAAGATCTGTGTATGGTTGAGTCTGTTTCCACTCCCAACCACAGTCAGAGCTGCATGGACAATTTTGGAAAACTTGCTTCAGTTTTTCCTTATTGAATGACACTCAACAGCAGCAAAATTTGAAAAGAGCATAAAAGAAAAATTAAGGAATGGATCCTTATTTAAAACCAACCAAAAGTTCACTTTATACATGGAAGTGAAGCAGATCCATAACTGAATGTGTATGTTGGAAAGAGTTCTATGTAATGAAATTACTCTGACATTTGGTACAAGAAAGTGATATTTCAGACAGAATAAGTGCCAAGGGTGTCACCAGAACATGCAATTTCTTCATAAAGAGGGTGAATAAAGCTTGATCTGGTGGCTTCCTATATCGGGCTTACGGAAAAGTTGTTTAAACTTAAGGCATGCTTATTTGAGTGAAATATACACCTGAAATTCATGGTTTCAAATATCAGCCCAGTGAGTGACTCTCATGACTGAGGTTTTTGTGGTTTACTAAGTCTCTTCAGACATGAGTTGTGTCAATATGCATTTTATGTTCCTCATAACACTCAGACCACTATGATACATTTGCATGTGTGTTACTAGCGTTAGAACTGCTCCACAGATAACTGTAAGCCAATGTTCTACTGTATTCTGCCATGTCACTTGTTCCACATCACTATGGCATACAATTACAGTGATATAAAAGGAATACACTTGTTCAATAGTAATGATGGTTTATTATTGTAAAAATTTCCCAATATTTAAATCAATGTGTAAATTTGTCAGAAAGCTTAATACTGACAATCAGCCACCATAAAGAACTCAGAAGGAAAATAGTCTAAACGAAGTGTTACTTTAAATTATCACAATGACAGAATCACTAATTAAAATCTCTTCTATTTTTTAGATCCATCGGAATAAGACTGTTTCCTTAGCACGTAATTTCCCTTTTATATCTCCTCATACAATTCATTACACCTTCTGGCTCAATGTATTAAAATATATCACAGTAATGTAAATCTTCAAATTCATGTGCCCTGGGAAAATTACACATTTTTAAAAGTAAATTCTACAATACTATATCTGCTTAAAGAATCAGTTTTGTGGATTAAACTTTGGGTGTAGGTCCATATAAGTCCCATGCCAATGGATTATTTATCTTACTAAATTAAATATTCTTTGTTTTAATTATTTACACCCTATATAATTTCCACTTCCAATTTCACTGTTTATACTACCGTGAATGTGATCACAAACCAGTCAATTGTTTGGTTAAACGTGTTGGACGTTTTCATATAGAGGCAGCAAGTAGGAATAGAGGTACTTGTATAAAGTCAGAGAGAGAACACAAGAGGGAAAGAGAGAGCTTCACTCACCAACGCCGGGATATGGCTGCATTCCAGGATAGGCCGCAGCATGTTGCAGAGCGGCCTCTCCGTTTGCCAGACCCTGTGCTGGAATGGACAAGTGGAGCGCATCTACATAAAAGTTATCTCGGTCCTTAGCCACAACTGATGTGCACAAATATGAACAAAGGGGTCGATAGGCAACTGTCAGGCTCTTCTCCTGCCACTGCTTTCAACTAAAAGAACTTAATTATCATGGTTTAGCAAATACAAAACACACTTTACTTTCCTTGTATGTCATAAATGAATAACAGACATATTTTTTTGATATATGGCTGAATGTAGACAAATACTTTATCATAACAGTCCTTTGAAAGCAGCAGTAGATGAGTTTAGCAAATGGTACATTTCTGAAATAAATATTAGCACTATTTACATGAAGAAACTTATCACAAGCCCAGGATCAAACACATAAATATGTTTGAATAGGGTCCCAGAATTTGATAGTTTTGTTGCTCTTGGGAGAACTGAGGTCATTAATCTAAAAACCTTCCTGTGACTTCTGAGTGACATACATTGGGTTGTAACTGAAAAAGTCCATGTGCTGTTAAAATAAATAATGGGACTCAAGTTACAGATATTCAAGCATGAACTTCTACTTTTACTTAAACAATTTACACATTAAAAAAATTATACCTAAATGCCTGACATTATGAATTCACATTAATAAATGTACATATATTTAATTCTGACATAACCAGCAGTCATAAGTTAATTTATTGACAGGTTAAAAATAAAATGTGTTATTGTATAATCAATTCCTGTCAGCACATACAAAGACAGTCTTCATCTCTGAAGGTATAAAATAGTGGCAGGTAAACACATTTTGTTATATGAATGCAGGTTCTGCCATTTTTGACCATAGGTGAAATTAAAGATGACAAAATATCACCAGTAAAAAATTTAACATAACACTATGGAGGGGGACTTGAAAGAATATACTGGTAGTATATGTATTTGACTGGATTCGCAAATTAACAGACTAACAGCACTGAAGAATATGCACAGGAAGATCTTAAAATAGGAATACTGTCTTCCAGGGTGTATGCTGAGTAGTCTGGTACAAATTTACCAAACTTCTGGACAGTCTGCTGTCTCCATATTCCATCTGACCTGAAGATTATGGCATGTATGTCCCTTCAAAATGTCGGTAAATTTGTACCAGATAACATGTCATCTCATCCTAGAAGACTGTTTTCTTAACTGTAACTTTTGTGAGAATTTCATATGTCACCTTACATATAGATATAAAGTTCTGTTCTAAATCAAGATGAATACATTATATTCCACCAACACTTCTATATATAAATGTTGTGCAAGCTATACTTACATACTACTCCTTACCTAGTCCAAATACTTTCAAACATCTCTCATACAGGAAACTCAATTACTACTAAAAAATATCCAAGAAAACAGTCTTTCATTAGCTTTATTATAAAGTCTATGACTATTTTCATGCACAATGAATGAATTATGTAATCACTTAATAAAAAGAAGCAAATAATTGTGTAACTCCAATACATTAACATGAAGTTTCCTTTGACATACATTTTAAAATTCCTACCACAACTGCTGTAACATTGCACTGTACATACTTATAACAGACAGAGTGACTGGTGTGATGCCTAATCACTTATATGCTGCTTCCACTGGAGTGAAAATAAAATAAATGTAAATGTAGTGTCTGAATATGATAAGATTCAATAAAGACACCGAAAGTTTTTAATAACACACCAAATCAAAATGTTAACAATTAGATTCAATAAAAGATTCCTGTGAATAATTCCAGAAGTAAAGTAGCAACACCATATTAATTTAACAGGGAAATAAATGTTGATATGTACTGTAACGTGTATTTGGTTACATGAAATATGATTAAAAAAAAAAAAGTATAAATTTAACAGACCTGAAAATCAACCATACTGTCAAGCACACTGCAGTAAGGTTTTGGCTTGTATTTATATTTCCTGTCACACTATGCATCAAGCTATAATACACATCTACCATCATTAAGTATTTTGAAGAATTCTGTCTTTTGGTGTGTGATTCTTTATGCTTCCATTATCAGGGTTGAAGAATCTCTGAGTATGGAGGTAGCAGGAACCTCAGAAATGTTGATAAAATTCCACGAACAAGTCAATATTGCAAGCACAAAGTAATTAAGCACATATTAAATTCAGGGTATGCCTGTAACCGATCAATCCAGAATCTTGTTTCTTCCACTTTGCCATCTACGAATAAAAATAATAGAACATACAGACCTACAATTTAGCATATTGTTTTGTATAGGTGTGAAACTTGGCCTCTCACATTTAGAGAGGAACATGAGTTGAGTGTGTTTGAGAGTAGAGTGCTGAGGAAGATATTTGAGCCTAAGAGGGCAAGGTAACAGGAGACAGCTGCAGACCTTATAATGAGCAGCTTTATTATCTGTACTCCTCACCAAATATTATTTGGCTGATAAAATCAAGAAGGATGAGGTGAGCAAAGCATATGGCAGGTAAGGGGAAGAAGAGAAAGGTGTACAAGGTTCTGGTGGCTAAAGCTGATGGAAAGATACCACTTGGAAGTCCTAGTGGGAGATGTGAGGATATAAAAAGGAATATGAAAGGAAGAGAATGAGAGGGTTTGGACTGGATTCAACTGGCTTAGGATAGGGACAAGTGGCAGACTATTGTAAACATGGTAATAAAACTCTGTGCTCTTTACAATGCAGGGAATTTCTGATTAGTTGGGCAACTATTAGCTGCTCAATAAGGACTCTGCTCCATGCAATTAGACTGTAATGTAGTTAGCATGTTCACCTGAACATTTAGGCTGGAATAGCTTAGGCAGTACAGCCACTGGCTATGAGGTTGCAAACAGGGGTTCAATTTACATGAGGAGGAAGGAAATCGTTAACCACCTTGTCATGAATTACACCATGACTCACCCAGATTCCTAACCATTGTGTGAAGAAGGCCACTCACCTCCATCTAGTGCCAAGGTCTAGAAGACATGCAAGTTTACCTCCGTGCCTTCAATGTGCCAACACGGCACAGTGCTTGGATAAAGGTGCAAATTAATGGTGTTAAATAGGTAAGGTCTTCTAGGTGATAAAGATTAAGTAAGAAGTCATTACAATGTTGAATGTAGTTCATTTATAACACTGAAGTACCATTGTTTTTTGACATAATCCCCATGCACATTGATGTATTTGTCCCATAATGGTATAAATTTGAAAATTCCATCATGGCATGTTGGACTTTTGCCTTCGCAACCATTCATCAACAGCCACTTGAACTTCCTCACTGTAAAATTGGCGTCCTTCCTAGGGTTAATTCAGCGGCCCAGAATCAGTTCCTCCATGTGTACTGTGATTACAGCAGTCCCTCATATGCTGTGCCAACTGGTGTGATCAGCATTTATCTGTGATAAAATATTTTTGAACCTTCTGCACTATTTTCTGACATTCTTCACTCTCCTTATGCCATCACCATATTTCTTGATCAACTGGGGGTGAATTCTGATAAGGGAAATGTGTTTCACCCATAAAACTGAATTGCAGTATAAATTCCTTTGCAGTCCAATTATATTGCTCTTGCACATCAATTTATCCCCTGAAGAGCATCTGACTTGGCTCATGTGTCGTCTACTGCATGTTACCTTTACTACAAATGCTATCACGTGCCAAAAAATGAAATGCTTGATTAACACAGAGTTAGAGGCTAGGGAAATCTACCTATTGAATGGGCCTTATACACGTATTTACCTTACCACCTAAAATAACATAGGTCAGAACAATCTGTGAATGTGGACAGGTTAGTTTGTGTGTAAATTAGTGAAATTCAAAATATCTAAGAGAGACATTACATACTAAAAAGAAACATGTATATTTTAAGTATGTAGTATTGCTTGTCAAACTGTAGTGCATGTGTGTGTGTGTGTGTGTGTGTGTGTGTGTTAAAAACACAAATATGAGTCAAGTTGTAATGCACCATGAAAACATTGAAATGCGGTGACACATGACATTTATTTGTTGCTTCCCCTAATTGATGGTAGGCTATTACACTGAAATGCTCAATTATTGAGAACCCACAGTCTTCAATTTAATTAAAATTACAATATGGGGTTGTTATTTGCAATATGTGCTTTATAATCTTGTAACTTAACATCTGTTATAGGAAGCTACTGCTATGGGACAACTTTTTAAAAACACAGAACATAATACTGACTAGTATTGAGGTGTCAGGTTTAAAAAAAGTACATATAAATTCTATTTACTCAAGGCTAAACTGAAACAGATTAATGTAAAATATTCTCATGTGGCATGAATGGATGAACACAGATATAACAGAGAGTAATTTTTTTGCACATTTTTCATCCAAGGCATCCTTTTTCCTGTAACAGAATTACCTAAAACTACCCTGAATATTTTCACCTGTTAAGATATTTCACGTGTAAGCTGTAACAAGTTTATTGTATGTTATCAGATCAACCAAAAAAGGCATGTTACAAGTTTTTTTAATAACCTCAGCATGCAGCTGGTAATGGAAATATGCAAAGAAACATAGATATAAATAATTGTAGGAATGTAAGTACATATCCCTGAACTTCCATATTTGACATTGTAACAAACTTATGTTGGCCAAAGCAAAAAGGTATTGGAATTACAAAGAATATATCATCACATGTTTTTTCTGTCCCCATCATTGTGGCATATGGTGAACATACTATGCATTAAACAGATTCCAAGCAATGAAACAGCAATGGACATATGTGTATATGAAAGAAATCTGTTAAGATGACTAGGTATCAGACATGGAGAAAACTGTAGAGCTGAAAGGATTTCATACACAAGATTAACTGACACTTCTTCCTGCATTTTTCTTTCAAAATATTGTATTATACCATGACAAATTCAGTCTTCCATAAAACATGAAAAACTACATTCATTCCTTTAATGAATACTTCAATGGCTCTCCCATGTGCCCACCAGTCTGTCACTGTAAAAGACCTCATCACACTAAAGAAAGCAGCTGATAACAGTGACAATCCAAAAGCTGGAAAAGATGATAACAGTGCAGTATATCAGACACAATTTATGGGTATGCCCATCTGTAAAGAGAATAGGGTGATGGGGTGAGGTGGCTGAGATACTTACGCGCAGGATATGTCTGCGGAATGCCATTAGTGTAGACGGATGGGTCGGAGCCAGCAGGTTGCCCATTTGGGGTCTGTGCTGCCATGTTGAAGTTGGGCATGGTTGGGGAAGGCAGGCTAGGAATGGTGCCATTAACGGGCTGGCCTGAACCCGAACCTAAAATAAGAGCTGATTAGTTGAAATGGAATTACAATGATATCAAATTGAAGCATGGATCGAATAATTAAATATAAGTCAGGGCTCAATTTGCTGCAGGAAGGAATACAACACTTTTGTAACCATCCTGTTACTGTTCTTGAGAAAATGATGATTTGCAATGACTGCAGCGCATGAATTTGTTAATATGCACCAAGCAGTATAGATAAGAATAGGAAATAATAGTGTTAAATTGACTCTTATTATACTGTTTATTATTACTGAGCTAAATTTAAAATAAAACTGTTTACCCACGCATACCTCAGCCCTGAAAATTATTACATTTCAATATCACATGGCAGCTGTTAATTAAGTGCCCTGTTACAGGCTGGAAAACCATGGTTGTCATTTTGAAAGAGGCAAGGATTGATATATTCACAAGTGCCTCTAGAATGGTTTTGGAGCCACCCAGTCTTCTGTCCAGAGTGTAGACAGGTTTCATATCTCGGTGGTAAGACAGGTCTAGAGTGAAGGTGGCCACTCACTTTCACCAGGCACTAAGGATTAGAATGCTTTGAGATATACTTTTGTCCCACCTATGTTTTCATGTCATGCTGAAGGAAATATTTATCTGCACTCAATCTATTAAATTTTGCTGTATTGACTGTGTTCATCCATTCCTGAGCCTCATTTCAAAGTGCACGAAAAAGAGAATTATTCGTATATGTTTAACAATGGGCAATGCCAATGTTAAACTAATATTTCTAATTTACTTAACTATGCAAAGAATATTCTTGGACATCATAATTTACCTGCATTCCACCTAAGTTAAACACACAGAAATTAAAAAGAAAGTCTTCATATGATAATTTTGGAATAGAACAGTATATAAAAATATACATCTTACACTATTACTTCCAGATTACATGACAAGAATGGTTAAAGTATTCTGCAATCCTGCTTGATAATAGGTACAAATGGAACCCTGAACAAACTATAGCCTACATACACCAAGACCAACAACAGACAATAAGATTCAGCTGTTCTCTCACTGTGTAAATATGTACAAGGAGTTTTGAACATTCCATCTCACCTGGTATGACATTCAGAGTGACCTCCATGAATCCCTGCACTCTGTGTGATATCATGCTGTGACATTATTCAAGGGTATTCTTAATTTTGATACATGTTTAGTAAATTCATGGCAGTAAATCATTCGGCACACTTGTATTTTGTTTTACTAATAGTCAATGGTGAATGCAGAACTTTGCACAAGAGTGAGAATATTCAGAAATGAGATGCATCTACTAACAGCAATTAAGAAACACTCAACTTACTTATCTGATTATGATAATTAACAGATATACCATTTTATATGGGGAATGGGAGGGCATTTACATTATTAACATTACTAGTGTGAAACATTTCTTTCATGTTCAGTTTCGTTTTGTTGTAGTTGAAAGGTGAGCAGTTAACAGAAACAGCTTTGAAATGGATACTAACCCACAATCAGAGAATTAAGATGTACTGATGTTTCAAAGAGGTACAAATTTTGTGTGGTATAGTAACTGAAACCAAATGTCTTCTTGCAATTGAGAACTCAAGGATGAGACCCTGACAGCCTTAATTACATTACTGGAATATATACAAATATTTACAACCATTCTGGTTTCTTGCATGGATTGAGAAAACTCCAAGAAATCAAAAAGAGACAACAGAGAGTATGTGTAACACTTTTGTACAGTATGGATACCATTAGAGATAGTGACAATGGTACTGACAATTTGCTGGAGAATTGGACACTATGAAACTTCACCCATGATGGAAAAAGAAACAGGCTTTCTTGCCCGTAATATTCATGATTCCTTTCCAAATGCAACAGTAAAATTCAAGAAAGGGTGGAGTTTTCCTAAATTATAATAATATACAACTGCCATAGAAAAGAGTGTTTCAATGGCAGCTGAATTGTCGTGTCTGAGTAAGACATAGTATTAAATATTATGGCTAAGGCAAGACAGTCAAAGACAAATTTCAGAATGTATGTGACAAAACATCAGTAGTGTTCAGCAACATTTTCACTAATTCTGTAAAGTCATTTTTAACGAAACACAAATGCCAATATTTATTAACCACTCATTGCATTACTGTAGTGGAGCGTACATATGGTCCAGCTGGCCAAGCACTGATAGCATGCCTTTAGTTGTAACACCATAACCCCAAATTAAAATTCAGCTGTCAATACCAAGGTACTGTGTGATTTAAAATCCCCGTCCTTGAATGATAAAACTTAATGAGGATCCAATCATCCTGATATGCTGTGGGATGTGTACATTCGTAAAGATAGGCCTGTCATGTGAGAGGCACATGTCTTAACATTTGGTACTTTGAATTGTTGTTACAAAATATCAATTTGTTTTGCACATGATTGTGTGTCATGTTCTTTAGTGACATGCCTGGTCATGAATATGTAATGCATGTAACTGTGAATCACTTATAAATGACTCTTCAGGATTTATCAGAAGACCAAATGGTCGAGTTGAAAGTTATAAATTACAAATTTTATGAAAATTAATGGGAAGTAATCTCAAAACATGAAGAACAATATTGGACAGAGCATAATTTGTAAAACAGTACAAAATATTGAGGTTTATTAAGCTTCCTTAAAAATGGAAGTAATGAGATGTAAAATACTTGAAGTCTTCCATATCGAATTATCACAGATTGGTGCATTTCATCATCAGAATTGCCCAGCAACACTTACTGAAATTTTCCAAGCTGAATTTTAAAAAAAACTTTCCCCCTTTTTAACACACTCATACTAGGTCACAGACTGAATCACAAACATGACTTACATGTAAGGCTTTTCCTTTTACTTGTAACATACAAGTTAAGAGTTAAAGGCTAAATTATACTATACAGGGTGTCCCAGGAGGAATGTACCTGACTTCAGGAGAGTGTTCCTTATGTTAAAGTATACCAATATAACCCAAAACACCTATATCCAAAGTTGAACGGTTACGGAGATAATGGCCAGAGAAAAGTGCGGTCTTCTTGCGGTTCCACATAATGCACATTTTCAGCTGACGCGTTACGTATACACTGCGCATGTCCTTGAGACTGGAATGCAGTCAACATCGTGCCTGCGTGCCCATGTAAAGTGCTTGGAACCCTAAGGACGACTACGGCGTTAATGCGA
>Ga0123357_10013876_pt1 | contig 10487 bp, 5 predicted proteins | sample TergutEmb28metaG_FD_89873 | JGI IMG/M metagenome (GOLD analysis project Ga0123357, IMG submission 89873) | Embiratermes neotenicus P4 segment gut microbial communities from Petit-Saut dam, French Guiana - Emb289 P4 | ecosystem: Host-associated > Arthropoda: Insects > Digestive system > Gut ...
CTGATCTGGGGACGTACCAACCACTCATCTGGAATGTTAGCAGCGGTTGTGCGCAGGATTCTCCCAATAATACTTTTTGTCCAGTCCCATGTTGTGGGACCCTCTCCACATTCGGTCAAGCGGTGACCAATGGAATCTTTGCAGCCGCAGTCTTTGCAAGTGTCAGTGGGAGACGTTCTTATCCTATGTAGCCTAACGTTCGTGGGAAAAATGTCGTGAATCACTTTATACCATGTAGTTTTATCTAATCCGGATACCGGTGCTACCTGTAAATTTCTCCAAATCAATTCCCAGTCTGTATTCGGCCATAATCTTGTGATTCGCATCATCTGTTGCGTGTTGTCTGCATTAAACAACTCCTTCAAAGTTGTATATAGACGTTTCTTGTAGGCTGTGTCAGATTCTGTGTTATCTCGACGCCGAATATATGCAACGGCAGCCATATATTCACGTAGGTATCCTAGCATTGTTGGTATCAGATCGAGGTATGGAGGATTGTCTGCCCCTATATGTATGTTCCACCTCTTCAACCAGGCTCCCGTAAAGGATCGCTCATGCCTGCCCTGTACTTGCAGGCGGTATATGAAAAGGGCCCTGCTCTTCGCCCATATATTAACAAGGTCCCATCCCTCAGCGACCTTCCGATTTGTAGCATAGTACCTTAACCACTGTGCCACCTCGGTCCCCTATGCGATACCGTGTAATAAGGTAAACATTTAATGACGTTTATCAAAGAAATCGGCCAATTTTCATCAGACTGGACGACATCATTTCCCAGAGGGAAGTACTCATTGTTGTCACTGTTACTTTTTTATCAGTCTCGATCCTGAAATGACATTTCTTTATTTTAACCAGAGATCAATTTCCGCTTTGCTTTGCACAGTAGTTTCACGATGACATATTAGATAGCTTTAAAATATTTCTATGTTGCATCTTTACAGCTGTCTGTATTATGTAGTGTAAAATACTTTTTTTCGAATTTCGACTCACAGATACTGAGTTATCACATAAGAAAGCAAATACCTCAATAATAATAATAACAATAATAATAATATAGCCGTTTTTGTTATTTTCTTCTCATAATGCAGCAAATCCAGCCCATGATCCAGGATTACTAGTGCACTAGCATAGTAATGGAATCATTCTATAATAGTAGTATATTATTATTATTATTATTATCATCATCATCATCACTACTCTAATCATGGAAAACACTTTATCGGAGGAATTAGTTATCTCCATTATATCACTATCATAAAACAGCACATTACTTTTATAATTATTTGCTATCAAACTCCAGCACATTGGCGTAACGAAACTCTAATAATTGTTTATAAATGTCCACAGTTTTATACAAAGTTGCTGTGTGGAGAGTGTTTGGCAATAGTTAGCGTATTTGCAGCGGGCAACAACTCGAATGAGAAATCGAAATAAATTAGTAATTTTTTGGTGCGCAGTACATTGACGTCAGCCACGTCTACCTACTTAATTGTAACTTGGCGATGGAACAGTATAGGTCGTAACCTGATATACAGAGCAGAGAAACGACGAATGGCGGATTATAAAGTATACGGAACATAAAATGTGTAAGCCTGTTTTAATATTACAAATGCCTTAGCAACGTCGATGGCTTTAGCATATGCGTCGTAATATCGCAGAATATTCGAAATGTTATTAATACCATTGCAAACAACCTATATCTCGCAGAAAATAGACGTTCTGACATCTGTCCTTCGTAGACACTCACGGTTGATAAGAAGGGGGACCAGAAAAAACTGAATCCTTCTGAGAGGTTGACGTTTCCTCATGTGTTCACGAAACACTTCGACATTAGATGCAGCCCTCGTCATTGCATTACCTAGCGTGCATCATGCACAGAATGCAGTATCAATATGCAGGACCTCGCCTTACGTACACAATATATGGGCATACCACTTAGGGTCCCACACTGACACAGTAATTGAAACTAACGACATGACAACGCGAATAATAGTGCCACGAAACGTTTTGCTAATGCAGTAAGGGAGATGATCAACGAAATTGATTTGGACAACCGAGAGACAGAATATCAACAAGTCACACGAGAAATTAAAATCGTCTGATATCAGTGGCTATACAAAAGAACCAGAATATGAGGAAAAGGTGCGGACGAGAGATATGAAGATTAAAAATGAGTAACTGCCAAAATTTTCGAATTATGTGGAGACATTTGCCTTTATTCCCTCAGTTAAGTGTATTAAAGTACGTTCTCAAAGAGCAGCCACTTAACTACAAAATTAATTATGACGCTGACTTCAAACTTGGACCTTATAAACGAGTCGTATTATGAATTTTGATGTTTTGCTGACCGTGCATCTCAGTATAATCTCAGTATAATCTCAGTAATTAACCAACTTAATTCACAAATTCTTTTTTATAATAAGTTTATTATATGCCTCTACATGTTTCGAGCACAATGTGCTCATCATCAGGAGGTAAAAGTTGTGTTATACAGCATCTGGTATCATCACACTCTGTAGGTGGCCGTCCGGTTCACAGGTTGGGAGAGGACTGCAAGTCTCTTCCAACCTGTGGACCCGACGGCCACCTACAGAGTGTGATGATACCAGATGCTGTATAACACAATTTTGATCTACTGATGATGAGCACATAGTGCTCGAAACATGTAGAGGCCTATAATAAACTTATTATAAAACAAGAATTTGTGCATCAAGTTGATTAATTACTAATATCGTATAATGAGTTATTGTAAATATGAATATGTAGGACCACGTTAGCGAATATACAGTGGAGTCTGTAATTAGAAATACATAAAGGATATACTTGTTGTAGCACAATAAAATTCTGTAGTGCCTGGTGAAAAACTGCTAAGCTTTTCAGACTGCAATATGTAAGTGTAGGGTATATGTTTCGAAAGTTATGTCGATCGTTTTATGAGTAAAAATCCTGTCACTGAATAAAAAACAGGCTGATTCAGTGTAAGGGAAGGGTACTAGCAGATTTCCATAACTCATTGAAGTCCTTGTAATAATTCATCAATAGGTTATAACGTCCGCTACAAACCAACCACACTATTAATTAATTATCTAAACTGCCACTTTATGCTGCGTCTATCTGTAGCAATTGGAGACCACTTAATTAATAATGAATTTGCCCTTTGTCAAAAGGCCCTAATGCTCTTACTGTAAACAAAGTCCCTCCATATTAACCTACATCGAACGAGTTCATTTAGTTCCCTCTTCACTTTCTACTTCCAAGGGAAATTTTTGGTAGCTAAACTCGATATTTTAATCATATTTCTTAACCAGTGTTTTGTACAATTTTTTTTCTGTTCCTTGTTCAAACCTCTTGACCCTTGTTACAGACTAAGCCCATAGGAATTCCGTAAGACAGGCGTAATCTATGAAGATTCCAGTTACTTCCAATATTTAAGTCTCTTATGTACATATTGTTATCCGCAGTATTTTTTCAGCATTCATTCTATATCTTAGTTGTACAGCGCAAACTGAATACAGCTAAAATGCTTGGTTTTATGGGCGAACTTACAACTTGCAACCAAGTGAGGGTCTGCCAACTGGTTTATGCAACAGTGAAGAGTAACACATCGTTTGTGACGCCGTCCTCAGCGTTCACAGTTGCGTGACGTGTCATTGGGTGGGTAGTTCCCTACGTTTCGGAATATTGTGCCGTTTCATCCGCAAAAGCAAACAGTGAAAGTTATGTTTTAGTTCCTACTGTGCTATTTTGCGTGTAAATTTTGGGTAGAGAGCAGGGTAAAGAACACACTCCAAGATTAATTGAACTGTTGCGCTTTACTAAAGCATTCTAAACAATGTATCAAAGTAAAATTGTTGGTATAACTATATTACCTAATTGTCGAAGTATACTAAGAGAACATTCATTACCTTTCCATTGAGAGACATTTTCACTTGATTACGACAAAAGAGCCTTTGTTACCCACAACTTGTCAATTCTTCTTATCGTGTGCGTAATACACCATTAGTACATAATAATAATAATAATAATAATAATAATATAAGGACGTAAATAACTGAATGTTTTAAACTGTAAATTCAGCAAGGAACAAAATATGCTCCCTGAGGAAGATCTTATGATCGAAACATGTAGGAGCGTTTTAAGTGTTTTAATGTAAATTTTAGGTTATTATAGACTATATACGTGCATTTGTTGGTGTGTTACTTATATAAATTAGTACATAATATTTAAATTTATCAAAGGGAATCTCCGATTTCATACTGTGTATCAAAGTATGGCAAATACACATGAACTGTGGGTATTTACGAATGGTTTTCGATTAATCGAACACGTGACGTATTTTAAAGTTCTTCGTTGTAATACGAACGGGCGCACTGAGAGCATCACTTAAGTCAAGAACAGTGATTAAGAGGAAAATATAGAGGCTTAGTTATTAAGAAATCGATCCTCTACCAATGTGAACGACGTTAGGACTTTGTGACAGAAATTCTCGAAACGTTCCACTCACTGAAGTAGGTCTACTGAAATATATTAAATTTTTTTGATGTTTTGCTGACCTTGCGTATCAGTATATTTATCTCAGTACTTAACCAAAGTGATTCACAAAATTTTTGTTTTACAATAAATTTATTTCATGCCACTATATGTTTCGAGCACATGTGCTCATCATCAGGAGGTCAAAATTGCATTACACAGCCTCTGGTAACATCACACCTATAGGTGTAATGATACCAGAGGCTGTGTAATGCAATTTTGACCTCCTGATGATGAGCACATGTGCTCGAAACATGTAGAAGCATGAAATAAACTTATTATAAAACAAAACTTTTGTGCAACAAGTTGGCTAATTACTGAGATAAATATTAAAAAGACTTATTTCTTACTAAAGCTTGTAATATGGCAGATATAACAAACTTCAAAAAATCCCATTTCAATATAGAAAGTACGTATATCGACCGCGATCTGAACGGCCAACCTCCTGCATACAAATCAAGGGCAACGTCAGTAAACTAAACAGAACACTTTAGTTACTGCAGGAAATTAAGGTAAGATCAAATGTTAAAATGCAACGATCTAATACTAAATATGCAACGAAAATCTAGGAATAATATAATGTTGAAATTTTAATTAAAGGAAAGGTAAAGCAATCCCTGTACAGGCCTGGAGAGTCCTGAAAGTTCCAGGATGCTGGGGTTCCCAGATTTCCTGACAGTTGATACACGACGGTAGTAAGGTTTGTCAGCCTTATGCCCCTACTGTCTTTACCCTACAGAAAATATTCCTGATACTAATTTCTGTTATAGGCTAAGTCGACCGCAGGGCCACAGTGCGGCCGGAAGGATATGTGAATAAAAAGTTCCAATGAAACCATTAGGAATCGAACCTGCGAACTTTCAGGTTATGGTGCAGAAATTTAAATTAAACCACGTAAAATGTGCCACAAAGGTTTCGTCACATAAAGTGATATAATGTAACCTAAACAAATCAGTTAAATCATTATGACATAACTGACCACGGCTAAACAGGATTCGTCGTTAACCTCAACCTCATTAACAAACACATTTTCCTGTTTCATGATGTTTGTGTTTCAAGCCACGACGCTTCTCGTCCTCTCCACATGGACGTTTGAAGGCAATATTCAAAATGAATGAGCAGCCCTTGCAATTTTAAATAAGTAAGAGTAATTTCCGTCATGTCGGACTCGTCCAGGACCTGCCACTATTGTGCTTCACATAATGAAGTGTGTTTCGGTTTTTCCAAAATTCATTTTGCTGTTACCGAACTTTAATTGTGTTCACAGTTGCTGAGTTTCTCAATTTACATTTTAAATGAACGTATGAATTTTGTTAAAGTTTTCTCCTACCAGAGGAATAAACCAACAAAGTTACCGCAGCATTGCTTTTTATCAGAAAACAATTTTGGCAAAGCATTACACTCGCGTATCATTCGGGAAGAATTTGTCCTCTTTATACATTAATTTTTCAGTATTATGCATAATGAATCTGTTATGTTTCAAGACTCGTCTCTTCTTACACACATCTCTTCAGTACTTGCTGTGACCTTGTACCTATCACTGGCCTGGTATAAACATTGAATACTGGCGTAAATTACAGAGCAAACTGATGTTTACGCAATGAAGCTGGCCTTATCGTTCCCATATAACTTCAGCCAAGGACGAGAGATTTTTAATACCAAGTAAGAGTCCCACTTTCTGGTGTTACAAATACAGAGAAGAGGCGTTGTTTAAAACAAGCATGTTGAAAACTAAAGTCGACGTCCTGAGAGCAGGGGTGCAAAACGTCCTGGCGCCAGACCGCCGAGGCGCCTAAATTTTTGTGGTGGCGCATAATATCTGTGGATGTTAAGTACTTGTCACCCTTCTGTCACCTAGAATTTTAAGGTGGCTCCTAGACTTTTGGAAAATTTGAGGGAAATCCTCGAGTCATTGAAATATGTTATTTCCCTTCTGAGTCATTTCATAACACTTTTGCTTATATATTAAATTTCTGCGCGATGTTGAATGCCATGCAACAACATATCTTTCATTCTACCAACACAACCACGCAATCCTTACGAATTTAGGGTTTCGTCAGATTTGAGTACGAAAAATTTATCTTTCTGTAATGCTCGAAAGTTAAAAGTTAAAATAGTTATAAATATATTATTATGTAGAATAATTACTTTCTCAAAAATAATTAATTGAAGAATAAAAGACCAACTTGATGTCACTTGTTTTTTTTCATTTCACTTCTTATGTGTTCAACATGTTTCGAACATTAATATATCCATCATCAGGAGCAAGCTCCTGATGATGGATATATTAATGTCCGAAACATGTTGAGCACATAAGACGTGAAATGAAATAAAATAGCAAGTGACATCAAGTTCGTCTTTTATTCTTCAACTGTCACAATGATGCACGGTCCAATAAACATAAGATTATTAAGTTTCTGCTCCATCGAAGAATTCCCCAATGTATTTTGACTGCATGTATTTAATTTTCATTAGAAAATCCCACATTCTTTTGTTGTGTAGTTTATTGTACTTGTGACTTTCTGCAGTAATCCACACTGTCACCTGATTTGTGGTTGATAGTTTAAGAAATTTCATCTTGTCTTCTTACCTAATCAAATTTTACATTTGTTATATTTTCTGTTTCAATGTAGATGAATTTTTGTGCGCAGATGTTCCTTGTCAGTGCTGTACACAAATTAATATGCATCTACACGAAGTTGCTATATGATTCGAATAAGAATTTAATGAAAGCACGGAGAATCGCCAAGTGTTTAACGTGCTTCACCAAGATAAAATATTTTTACATCCGATGTATTAATAACAATACTCTTGAAACAATTCAATGATATGGGAAGACCTGACATCCAATAATATTCCCCATAAAAAGGGTTACTTCCACTCTCTAGACGATTTTCTTCTGATCTTATTCCCATCCCCGTCACCTAAAACAACCCCACTGTCTTCCTTCTCTCTCTATAAATATAATTCGCATGCAGGAATTGTATCAAACTCATACACCATCGCTAGCATCCCTCGTAGTAAAATCTGATACTAAATTTTCTACAGAACATTTGCAACTGACGTAGAAACCATTTCGTTCTCTCATTCTTTTATCTCTCTCTCTCTCCTCACCCTCTCCCTTATGTACTACAAAAAGTTTCGTATGGGTTACAATATTGTATATTAGGAAGGAAGGACACTGTGTAGAAAGATGAGTTGTCTTATAATACAAATGTTTAAGGATTCTAGGATTTGACTTAATGAAATCACGTATATTTATATGAAATGTGTTGGTTCTGCTTATTTCTGGTAGCACTTCGTATTAGGCTCAAGATAAGGACGCGTGGCGGGAGTATGTGAACGCGGTAAAAACATCCTCGGGTTACATTAAATAAGGAGAATTTCTTTTCTACCATAAAACATGTTAACTTTTCAGGAAGAACTGTGCTCTGTGTAATTATTTAGCACTTCATAGATTATTTTCTTTTATAGTGTGTCTGAATAATAACCTACAGTTTTCGAAAAAAAAAAAAAGTTTTATTATGTGTGAATATTCAGCTCAGAAACACACGTGTCAAATACTATGGATAGCATCGCTTTTTCGATCCTGAGTTTAATTCCACGAATTATGCGAAGGATCTGACAACACTAAACTTGCAGCAGACAAACATACAGACAGGTGAATTTGCTAAAAAAAGTAATTTGCCCAAAGACATCCATCGTTTCCGGTCCCAGATCTTAACTAACTGCAATCTTCAGACAGACAGTTCAGTAACAAATGAAACAAAATGTACGACTGACCCTGTAACTAACATGTCACTTCATTAAATAATTACCAACAAATCAACCAACCAAGTGACTGAGTAAATATCAAAATTATTAATTAAATTTATAACAAACAAATAAATACTACCACAAATAGTCCAGAAACAGCATGGTCCGAAAAAACATTTTCTTTTAAGCAGGATTTAGGACAACTCTGTTAATGCCCCGTAAGTACAAATTACTCCTCTCTATGGCGTGTATAGAAAGCTGTCCCTACACGTGCCTGGACAAGTCCGTAGGGCTCCAGGAGGTTGAGGCTCCCAGAATTTCTAGACAGTCAACACATGCAGGTGGCAAGTTTGTTAACCATATTCACCGACCATGTTTCGTCCGTTAGAAGCCGATTCGGCCCCAGAACCATAGTGCGACTGGAAGGATTATATCAATGAAAATTCCCAATGCCCCCATCGGGAATGAAACCCGCGAAATCCTGGATTGAAACGCGATGCCTCAATCAACTGCGCCACCGCGTATCCCTGATGTGAACGGACAAATCACATAGCACAAGCTTATTCTTATCTGTGGCTATGAGTTTAAATAATTGTAACCTTTAAAGCATCAGGATAAAACGACCTGTGCCGTCGTAACACAGCCTGTCAAAATTTACTGAATTCATACATAAGAAAAACGTCATCCATGTTATTAACAAGTCTGAAGAAACGGAAGGATAGTAAGAGCGAATTGGAAAGTGTAACAAATTTAGAAATATTCATATCCGTGACGCGATGCAAGTAACAGAAACAAAGTAGATTCCAATATATAATTCACCTTCAACAATATTACTATAAATAAAACACATGAGTAAAAAGAAGTTATGTATACCAAAACCTACGCTTAAAATTCTTTTCTCTTTCGATTCACTGCATATAAATATTCACTGGATTTTGTACAAAGCTTCCAATTATTTTTCGAATCTACAAGGAGAAAACAGTTGTCATGTATTCACCTCTGAACAAACGTTGTTCCTTCGGTTATCTGTAAATATTCCATAGGTACGACTTCTTAGTTTATTTTGCTTCCTAGTTTCCCTACACTGCATATCAAGCCAGAAGATTTATCAGAATTCTGATCCACAAATTGCGCCAAATTTTCAGACATTTTTTAACATTTTAAATTTCTCAAACAGTTAAAACAATAAGAATCTTTACCTTTATGGCTGACGACAGCAATCAAACCTCGGACTTAATTAAAGTCCAGCAGAAGCGGCAAGTTTCACCCCAATATAAAGAAAAGTGGCACGTTTCAGCCTAATATTAGGAGAAGTGGCACGTTTTACCGTAATATGTAAAGCGGCAAGTACTACCCTGATATGAGAAGTGGCATTTTTATCCTAATATGATGAGAAGCGTTATGTATTACCCTAATATGAGGACAAGCGGAACGCTTTACACTAATATGAGGAAAAGCGGCAAGTTTTACCCTAATATGAGGAGAAGTGGCAAGTATTATCCTAATATGGGAAGTGGCAAGTATTGTCCTAATATAGGAGAAGCGGCACGTGCTACCCTAGTATGAGGAGAAGTGGCACGTTTTACCCTACTATAAAAAGCGGCAAGTATTAGCCTAATATGAGGAGTGGCATTTTTATCCTAATATGATGAGAAGCGTTATGTATTACCCTAATATGAGGAGAAGCGGAACGCTTTGCCCTAATATGAGGAGAAACGGAACGCTTTACCTTAATATGAGGAAAAGCAGAAAGTATTGCCCTAATATGGGAAGTGGCAAGTATTGCTCTAATATAAGAAGAAGCGGCACGTTTTACCATAATGAGTAGCGGCAAGTATTACCCTAATGTGAGGAGAAGTGGCCAGTATTACCCTAACATGAGGAGAAGTGGCCAGTATTACCCTAATATGAGAAGAAGCGGCAAGTAGTACCCTAATATGAGAAGAAGTGGCACGTTTTACCCTAATATGAGGAGAAGCGGCAAGTGTTACCCTAATATCAAGGGAATTCTGTTCTCTTAGTGTAATTACGTCTCATCACCGGAACCATCACAGCTTTAAAAGCAACTGCTGCTTGCGAATACAACAGCACCTTCAGTTACCGCTGACGCTGAAATCCCCCCCCCCCCCCACCCCCCCCCCCGTGCTTATGATAAAAACCTTGAGTCTGTCCCCCAACATTTTCCCTCCGATTCCAAATCA
>Ga0123357_10013877_pt1 | contig 10486 bp, 4 predicted proteins | sample TergutEmb28metaG_FD_89873 | JGI IMG/M metagenome (GOLD analysis project Ga0123357, IMG submission 89873) | Embiratermes neotenicus P4 segment gut microbial communities from Petit-Saut dam, French Guiana - Emb289 P4 | ecosystem: Host-associated > Arthropoda: Insects > Digestive system > Gut ...
CCGCCAGCGTTCGTTCTGAGCCAGGATCAAACTCTCCATGATATTTACTCATTCGGTCCGAAGACCGTCTGATTACCACTTCAAGCACCGGTTATCCCTCAATATAATGAATAACTCAGTCCCAGCACCCTCAATACGCTCGTTATAAGACTAACACCTCTCAGTGCCAGCCTCATGGCTTCTTTTTGTCTCCCCTTCCCTATATTGACAAAGAACTCAGGACTTCCCGCCCCAGGCCTTCCGGCCCTTTAACTCTGTCTTGCGACAAACAACTACCCCATCCCTTTAAGGGACTCACTGAGGTATGTTCCACGAGAATACTATATTTTTAAAAATAATGTCAAGTGGTTTTTACCTAATTCCTCAAAAAAAACAAAAAAAAACAACAGTAAGAGGTACGTAGTCTTAAAAATCCTTTTCCTGCCTTCTCATGTGCTACCTACTACTTACTTCGTTTTGCTACTACTATTCTTCCTCACTTTTACCTCGCCTTCCTTTTGTTCAATAGTATCGCGAACTTTTGATATTTCAGCGAGGAGCGTCTTTACCGCAGCGCTTTCTCTGGTCAGGGTTTCTTCTCCCTGTTCAGTAAAGGCATGATAGACCTCGGCGCCGAGACGGCTCATAAGTTTCTGGGCCTGGCTTTCAAGCTGCTTGATTTCGACCGCTAAAACGCCCCGCTCCCCCAGATTCTGGGCCTTTGCTCCGGCTTTAGCGGCTAACCCCAAAGAGGCAGTTTTCCCCTGATCCACCAGTTTATTCATTCTTTCACTGAAAGTCATCTTTTACCTCCGTTTCAAATTGTTCATACAGTATGTCATCATTTCCGCTTAATTCCAAGTATGGTCAAATCGTCGTACTGATCATCCTCCCTGACATGAGTATAATACATATACGCGTCATTACCGGGATTTTCCCTGGTAAAGGAACAGTAATGCCTGTATTGAACAAAGTGATCCTTTAAGAATGCGTCTACTGTTTTGTCAACCAGTACCCGGTCATCTTCCGTAGCTTTGGGGTTCTTATAGCAGCGGAACATCTTTTCCACCGATACCATGGCCCTGATTACTTCCTCCGCGCTGCCCTGGCAATCGCTGAAATCAAATTGCAGCTCCTTGTCGTCCCCTTCACCGTTGTGCCATTTATGCAGCGTGTAGGTCTGCCTGTTCATCACCGCGTTGATAATGTCCTGCACCCGGTCGGGGCCCATTTCCTCGTCCCCCTGGCCTACGGTATGGGTAGCGTGGGGGGTATCCTTTTCCCCTTCTTCACAGATGATCTCCTTAAATTCGGCGTTGCGGAACTTTCTCTTGGCTTCTTCAATACCGTCGGTGTAGAGCAGGAGTATGTCTCCATGATCCAGGGTCATACTCTGAACCTGATAACCGCCCTTGGACTCCACCAGGAAATTGGGGAGTACCCCCGTGGCCGGAGTCTCAGGCAGGGTGAGGGACTTGACTCTTCCCTCGGACGCGTCAAAGAGGTGGATGATGTTATCACCGGCGTTACAGAAGCGCACGACGCCGGTTTGTGAATCGTACAGACAGAGGGTAAAAGCGGCAAAACGCCCCTTAAATGCCAGGGTTTCGATAAAGTCGTTGATCTGGTACACCACGTCCTGTATGTGCATACCCTTCGAGGTTGGTTTCCACTGCTTGAAGTAGTTCAGGAACATGGTGGCCACCTGGATCATGATAAGCGCCGCGGGGATCCCTTTGCCCGCCACATCGCACTTGATGATAGCGTAATAACGACCGTCCAGTTCCTGGTAGTCGAAGTAGTCTCCGGATACACCCTTTGCCCCTTCGTAGTAGCCGAAGAAGCTGAGGTATTTGGTGTCCTTGGATCCCGAGCTGAGCTTGTTCCCCAGCCGATCCAGCTCAAGGGGGATAAACTTCTTCTGGATCTCCTTACCGATGGAAAGATCGGCGGCGGCGGCGGCGGCTTTAACAAGACCGTGGGTCATATCGTTTATGGTGGCTCCGAGAATGGCAAGTTCGTCATGGGATTTCAGCCTGATATCCACTCCTTCAAGCTTGGCCTTGTCTTCGGTATCCCGGATAATCTCAACATGCCTTACCAACTGTCTTATGGGCCGGATGATAAGCGAGGAAAGGACGAGTGCGCCGATCGTACCGATGGCGAGCGCTGCCAGGGCGACGAGCAGAATGATCCTGATGAGGGTTATGCGTCCGGCCGAAATTTCATCCAGAATTGAATCTATGGAAACTTCCAGACGTACCAGGCCCCGGAAATACATATCCTCAGTTCCCTGCCGGAACATAACGGGCTTGAAGAAAATATAATTGTGATCGTTCGAAACAACGAAATTCGCCAGGGAGAAATCCGGTTCCGACCCTATGGCTTTGGAAATCTCGGAGAGCCGCTGGGTTACCCTGGCCTGCAGGGTCCGTACCTGTACCTGAATGTCCTCAAGGCGCTGCTGGCTTGCCGCGTCGGTTTTGAGGGAAAGGCCCTGCGCCTCCTGGGTTAGGGTAGTGATACTATCGGAGATGGTTCCCACTTCGATCTGGGCCTTCGTATTCAATTCATTGGCTATCCCCTGGAGCCGGGGGCTGAGTACATCGGTAATCCGGGAAACTCCGGGCTGGAATTCCTTGGTATCGATCTTACTGAGTATATCCGGATCGTTGGTGGCCCAGACCTGGTCGTCGTAGATGGTTGCTTCCGGATTATAACCGGTTATGGTTATATACCGGGCCTCGGGAACCGAATTCATCTGGGAGGGGAGAAGCCCCAGTTCCAAAACACTGTGCAGAGGGAGATAGGCGCGGGCGCTGGTTGCGAGTCCTTCCAAAAGTACCGTGGAACGATCCCAGAGACCTTTGAGAAGAGTCTGCTGCTGGTTCCGGGTCATCATCAGGTAGATTGGAGCCGAGATCATGACAACAACTGCCAAAACCAGCGCTATGGTGAAGGAGGCAAGCTTAAAGCGCAGCCCTATCCCCCGCTTTTTGATCCGGACTATCCTTTTTTTCTTTTCCGACGGCATAAGTTCTCCTGTTATAAGAGCGGCCGCATCAAGCCGGATTGCGGCGCCTTCCGCTATGGTTTCTCCGATTCCGCGGATAGAGACGAACAGTCCCAGACCGCAGAGAACCAAAATTGAAACAAGAACGAGATAACCCGTATCTATACTAAACCGGCGTCCCTCGTCCCGAATCCATGAAGGTTTCCAAGTGTCGGAATAATTGCCAAACTTTACGGTTCCCATCTCATTGATCGCTACTGTGGGATCGGTGAAAGAGATACCACGCAGGGGATGTTCCACCCCTACCCGGTAAAGCCCCGCGTCAATATTCTCCAATCTCAGCCCCTGTATTTGCCGATCCGAAACAACAGTAAAGTCCTTCGTCTTGAGCAAAAACTCGTAATCGTAGGGGGGCTTTCCGTCCTTGTCAAGGAAGACCCGTTCTATATCTCCTCCCTCGGAGAAGCCCCTTCCTATCAGGCTGATATTCACAAATCCCTGTTTATCCTGGACGGCATCCACAAAGGTAATATAGGTGCGGGGGATATACTTGTTGGTTCTGAAGAAGACCGCGGACGCAGGCCCCACATTGCCGGCCTCGTCAACTGCCCGTACCGTAAAACGCCAAACCCCGTTGTCCTGATTGGTATACGTTACAGAAGTTCCGGTTCCCTGTATGCGGGGGGTACCGGTATCGGCGGAAGTATAGCGCTTTTCCGCGGCCGCGTTAAAGCCTGAGTAATCCATTCCCGTAAAAGTCCCGCCGGCATCCAGATACTCAAGATTCCAGGTATAACCCTGAATATCCGAAGCGGGAGGAGCGTTCCACCGGATCTCAAATGTATTCGACGTGAGATAACCTCTGGCATCCATCGCGGGCGGGATAATTGAAGCCGCCGGGGGCGGAATGGTATCGCGGATATATTCAACTCTGGAAGGAGGAGACCAGTTACCGGCATAGTCCTGGGCTATTACGGAAAGATACCAGCTTCCATCCACCGAGGCGATCTGTTCCAGGGACGGCGGTTTGCCGGTATTATAAACCCGGATGGTTTTGTCAGGCGCCGCATTTTCATCCTGGCTCCATGAGTAAGAGAAACCTTCAATACCCGATGAATCGTACGGAATATTCCAGGATACCTGTACCTTGTCTCCCCGCGCCCTCCTGCCGGGAATAAAATTTCCTGCCGCGATCTGTACCGGGCTTACGGTAGTATCCGGGGAGATCAGATAAAGCCGGGAATTCCCCTGGGCGGTAGTATTCAGCCAGAAAATGAAAAGGCCATCATCGTCAACAATGGCGCGGCCAAAGGTATCTTCCCCCCCGGTACTTCCGGAAAGCTCCGATTCCTCCCATTGGACTCCGGTCCGTTGGGCCAGATAAATCCTGTCGGTTCCCCTGCGGTTGTCGAACCAGAGGATCCTGGTATCACCCTTGTAACTGAAGGCAAGGGGATTGTTACAGTAACTGTTCGTCGAATTTATCTTCTCTGCCGGGCCCGAAAGAGTACCGTCTTTTCCGACACGGGCGGCGTATATCTGGGGAGCGCTAGTACGATATCTCCGTTCCCAAACCAGGAAAAGTGAATCATTCTGTACAGAGAGATAGGGCCGTTGGTTATCAAAACTATCCGGTGAAGCTGTGGTGTTTATGTACGTATCCTGGAACTGTGTAAAACGCAGGGCCGGACTCCAGCTGCTTCCGCCATCATCGGAGATCTTGAAGAAGAGCTGAAAGGTAGGGATGGTTTCGGCGCTTCCGGTAAAGGACTGGAAAACCACATACTCCTTGCCTCCAAAAGACGCATGGCTGGGCAGAAAATTCAGGCGGAGCCCCGGGTCGCTAACAAAGGGCTGGAAAGGTGTCCAGGTACGGCCGTCCTCTGAGCGGGCATAATAAATCGAAAGTGAAGTTTCGCTTCCCCTGGTTATGAAGAGGAGGTAACTGCCGTCGGAGCAGACGGCGATTCGCGGGGCCAGCGAACTATCGCTTCCGCTGTCCAGCCGGTAACGGTCAAAAGTCTGGCCCTTGTCTTCGGAAATAAGAATCTCCGTTTGGGCGGCGGAAGCGGCGGCGGCAATGATGATACGGCCTTTAGTATCAATAATTGCGCTAAGGATGGAAGGTTCATTACCGGAATATCCATAGGGCCCGCCGATTATCCCCCGTTGTTCCCAGGACTCTCCCGCTGTTTTCACCGCCAGGGCTATATTGATACTTCCACTCCCGGCGCCCGCTCCCGGTACAGAGCCGCGGTTTGGTACCTGCCATAGCACTATTCCGAAATCGTTGCTATAGGCGGTAACAGGGAAATTACCCTGCCCCTGGGAGAACAGTTCCGGCTGCTCCCAATAGAGACGCGTCTGGGCATTAAGAACGGATGAAACAAAAACCGAGAAAAAAAATACCAGCCGAAGGAATTTTCTGTACATCATAGAACTGCGTCGATCCTTCTCTTCAGATCCTGAAGCTGGGTTGATCTCTGGTTATCGGGCTTCTGAAGAAGCTGCAGTACAATGGCATTGGCGCTCAGATAATTGCCCTGTAGATAAGCCTGCTGTGCGGCATTATACCGTTCCTGGGTATAACTATCCATGACAAACCTTCCGGTTCCCGAAATGAGGATCTGGAGCTGATCCATGAGATTCTGCGCCTGGGTATTGTTGTGGTCGAGTCTCACAGCCTCCTCCAACTGGGTCATGGCCACCTGATACCGGACAACATCCCTGGTGTTGATATTGGCCTGGGCGTTTTTGGTAAGCTCCGCGGAACGTGCGAGATCCTTCGGATCGGGAGGAGGCGGCCTTAACCCCATGTCTATTTCCGCCTGGACAAGAATGGCCTGCATTCCCGGATACTTGGGATTGATCTCCGCCAGATCCTGCAGCTCCGCATAGGACTCGGCATTCTTCTGCTTGGTACCCGCCACAGCTTCGCCGATCCTCTGCCGGAAACTGGCGTTAAACGCGGGTAGATCCGTCTGCTGCTCAATCCGGAGTTCCAGCAGCCGGGCATCATGGTTCATGGGGAATATAAGCCTGACTTCCCTGGTTTTCGCAAGTGATTCGCTGAATTTGGCAAGGCCGTCGCTGCGCTGACCGCTTGTGAGAAGCTGCAACCCTTCATTGTAACCGCGGTTGGCGTCGGAGAGGAGCTGGCTCATCTCAGCGTAGAGGGGAGCTGTGGGTGGAATAGTCCGTCCCGACTGGAGGGACAGGGCGCCCCTGACCAGATTGAGCCAATACTCCACATCCGGGTGTTCGGTGATATTGGTAACCCGCCAGCGATTCTCGGCGCGAACCAGGAGTTCCTCAGCCTGTTCCATATTCCCGGCGTAATAACTGGTACGGGCCGAGGTTACCAGGTTACGGACATCCCGGACGACAATTTCATTTTCCCTTCTGACAATCTCATCTCCCATTTTTACCACCTGGTTATCCCGGTAGCTTCTGAGAGATGTGGATTCCTGAATCGCCAGGGAAGCGTCATACTGATCCGTAGCCTTGGTAAGGTTATTCCTGGCGGTATCAAAATCGCCGCGGTTCAGGGCAGCCTGGGCCGCCTGGTAGAGCCGGTCCCCTTCAAGTTTTTGGGCATTGGCCCTGTCTACCTGGGTACGGGTGGCGGCCATTATCCCGGTATTCCGGTTCTGAAGCGCAAGAAGCCGGGCAAGCAGATCCTGGGCGGAAGTGCTAAGGGTCTTTATTTGGGACAAATCGGTTATTTTTTGCGGCTCGGCGGCATATTGGGCGATAAGCGCCCTGGCGGCACTGATATCCGTAGCAAGATTCTGGCTCATCTGCGTAAGAACCGCCAGCCCCTCGGAAGGATAATGGGCGATATACGTACCAATTCCTTCCCCTTCCTGGGAAACACCCTGAATCAGGGAATTACCTTTGCTGAATTCCGCCTCGCGGGTATCTGTCCGCTTTTCCAGATCCCCATTGGCGATTGTGTATTGGCGTATAGCGGCATTGTTCTCCCGGGCCTGGAAATTATTACCAAGGTTAACGGCAATGTTCCGGGCATCAGTGAGATATGTGTAAGGGAGACCTACCCCGCCGGGAACATCGGAAAAATTTGCCACAGAGCCGCGTAGTGTTTCTTCGTCGGGTGCAAGCTGGTTCACAACATTATCTATTTCATTGTGTACTGCCTGATAGGAGAGGCGGAGATTCTGCTCCTGGGAGATAGCAGTCTGGGTATCCATCGTACCCTGCTGCCAGGCATTAAGTGTCGGAGACTCCTCTTTTCCCAGGGTCAGACCCCGGTTCCCGATATCTCCTATTTGGTTATAATAACCAATAGCCTGTTCCATACTATGGTATTTAAGAAACTCCCCAAGCTCCCCTTCGGAGACCGTTTCCCCATACACGGTATACGTCGTAACATTACCAAGCTCAACAAAGGTATCCCAGGTTTTTACCAGCTTTAAGGCAGAAGAAATATATTGGGCTGTCATATCAAACGTTGAGAGACCGCCGGAAAAATCATCATTTATCATTGACACATGGGCTTCACTATAGGAACGGTCAACGAGATCGGTCAGGGCGGTCTTCACCGCCCCAAGGCGCAACTGCCAGAACCTGTCCAGGGTACCGGTCATTCCTTCATCCTGATCGGCCGGACCGGTGATAAGCCTGCCCGCGAAGGAGAGGAAATTCATATCCCCCGAAATGCCCTTCTCCTGCTGAAGAACAGCGAGCTGATCATCGTAAGATTTTCGTATATCATAAAAATCCTTTCTCAAGCCGAGGAGTTCATCCATCAGGGGTGAAAGGGCAGTGTAAGCCGATGTTATTTCCCCGGGCCGGGGCAGAGTTGGCTTGTCCAATCCCGTTATTACCTGGGCCGCCTGGCTGAACGGACCAGTCATATTGTTAAAACTCTGAATGTTGGCGCTGATATGCTGAAGCCCCGCGGTAGCAGTGTCCTCCGCTTCCTGGCCGTAACCGGAAGAGAAATAGGCCTTCTGGTAAATATCCAACCCGGAAGCATAGGTAGCAAGGGCCCCCGCGAAATCATTGTTTTGAAGTTGAACCTTTGCGGCTGCCATAAGCCGTTCAAGACGGAGTCTGTTGACATTGAATTCCGCCAATACCCGGACCTTATCCAGAAACTGCCGGACTTTCGGATTGGAAGGGGACTCGATGGTAAGGAGGAGATTACTGAGTTCCAGGATTTTATCATTGTTTTCAGGATCTTTCTCAAGCGTATCCAGAAGTTCATTGGCCACCTGATTGTAATGATCCCTTATCCGGACTATTTGCTGAAGTCTCGTCTGGGCTGCGTTAAAATTATTCGGATTCGCGTTCATGTAATCTGTTAAAAGCTGGATCGCCTTGTCGTACTCCTTGTCGGCGATGAGCTGGTCGGCCTGGGACAGAGCACTATCCTCTCTGGCCCCCTTCCCGTAAAGGGAGGCCGCAGCGGTAAGGAGAATAAAAACCACTGCCAGAATTCTGATCCGCCCGTTTCCGCGGCCAGGAAGAATCATTACAAGGTATACCTGCCCATATTATATTATACTATATACTAATTAAATATCGGCGTCCCCCGGAAATCTCTATAATTACAGGGAATTTAATGAGTAAGACGGGGAGGTACCAGAATACTGAAGTCCCCCCGATATCATAGAATTTTCATTAATTCCGATATATAGTATAGACGGATGAGGAAGAATTTCGTTCTCATTAGTATCCTTATTTTTCTCTTTTTGGCAGATACGATGCGGGCTCTGGATTTCAGTCCTGACGGGTATGGTTCCATTACAGATTACCTTAACTCCATCTATGGTCCGGATCCAAATGCCGGATTAACCGCGTTCCCGGTTCTGAATATACCCATGGGAGGCCGTGCGGAAGGAATGGCCGGGGCTTTTTCCGCGGTTGCCGATGATGTTTCGTTTATTGAGTATAATCCCGCCGGTTCCTCCATGCTGCCCAGGTCGGAACTGGCGCTTTTCCACAATAACTGGATTGCAGATACCAAAATTGAGGGGGCGATTTACGCTTCCAGGTACAAGGATCTGGGTTTTGCCGCCGGAGTCAAGTGGCTCTATACCCCTTTTACCGAATACAATATGTACGGCGACCGGGTTTCCAAGGGGTACTACTCCGAAGGCGTAGGAACCCTGAATATGTCCTATAATTTTTTGCGGGGTTATTATTTTTCGGGTGTCTCTTTGGGAGTCAACCTGAAGAGTGCTTTCAGGCTGGTTCCCGATTTCAGCGACGCTAATGACCAGGGGAATAACTCCGGTCAGATTATTTCCGGATCCGGTATGTCCCAGTCAGCCGTCATGATGATGGCCGACGTGGGAGCCCTTACACGGTTTGATCTTTTTAAATTTTACAATTCCCGGGACCGAAACACATCGGTAGCTCTGGTTTGCCGGAATCTTGGCCCCCCGTCTCTGGGTGAGCCCCTGCCTACCGTAATGACTGCCGCTCTGGCGTATAAACCTCTCCGTCCCCTCCTTATTTCCTTTGATTTCTCCGTTCCTATGAACCTTACGGACGTTTCCCTTTCCGAAAAGCCATACTGGGCCCTTGGTCTCGCCGGGGAAATAACGAGTTTTCTTTCCATGAGGGCGGGGGTAATGGGCAAAGCCGGGAATGCGAGGGTCACTGTGGGAAGCGGCATAAAACTCGATAAAATCTCCCTGGACATCAACTATACCCTGGATCTTCTGACGCAGCTACAACCGCTTAACCGTATAAGTCTGGGCGCCCGTATTGATCTTGGGGATCAGGGGAGAAAGGCCCTGTCCGACAAAGTAGACGCGCTCTACCTTTCAGGACTTGATGCCTATTCGCGCAGCGATTTCACAACGGCCAGGAACAACTGGGAAGAGGCGCTCAAACTCGATTCCCGCTATGAACCTGCCCGGGAAGGACTCAATGTACTCAAAAAGACCCTTGGTATAGAAAACCGGATCAATGATATGCAGAGTTTAGGATTCTAGGCGCCAGGGGTTTGCGGGGGAGTTTGCTGATGAAGTATCACATAAAATTATTTATCCCTTTATTTTTCCTCTTGTCGTGTTCTTTTGTCTTTTCTTCCCCGCTCTATTCTCCAACCTGGGGATTCAACCTGGATCTTCCCGAAGGGTATGAGCTTACGGGGGGAGATCAAAAAGATAAGTTTTCCTTTGAAAACGCGGACGGCGCCCAGTTTGATATTGCCGTTTATCATGCCGCCCCAGGTGGAAGCGCTCCCTATGCTTCCCTGGACGCTATGGCCCAGGATATCAAGCACAGGTTAAACTCCAGTGGTGATATAGATTCTTTTGATTACCGGGACAAAAAAGTTTTTGTCCTGGAACTTAACTTTTCAATGCCCGGAGCGTCTCAGATGACTGGCTGGGCCCTGTGCACGGAACTGGGAAGCGGCGCAGCGCAAACCGGAAGTTCCGGGCCGCCGCCCATGCTCCTGGCGATGGCCTACGGGCCCGCGGAAAAACCGGACCTTATGGCATTGCATCTTTCCGC
>Ga0123357_10013879_pt1 | contig 10485 bp, 7 predicted proteins | sample TergutEmb28metaG_FD_89873 | JGI IMG/M metagenome (GOLD analysis project Ga0123357, IMG submission 89873) | Embiratermes neotenicus P4 segment gut microbial communities from Petit-Saut dam, French Guiana - Emb289 P4 | ecosystem: Host-associated > Arthropoda: Insects > Digestive system > Gut ...
CAGGAACCAAATACGTTAGAATTATGAAACAAACTGCATTTTGAAGAGAAAAAAACGGAGAGTATATACCATGTTTAAAATATTCAGTACCTATATTTGTTGAATAAATATATAAAATGCAACTTTTAGGGGTTAGCGGTGCGGTACGACCACTATAGTGGTCATTAGGCGTCAAAGGGTGAAATTCCCTTTTTATCGCAACTTACGTAATGTGGTATAAATGTAATTTGAAAAATCCAACAAGACTTGGAATCATTTTGCTGTTGCTGTTTAAGTGTGCACTTACATAGATTTACGTGACAAAGTCCTTCTTAATTGAATTTCCTTATCCTGTGTGCTGCTGGTAGATGAAACATTAAGATGTGATGGGCCCCTGTAAATTTCCCCCTGATAGAGATTTCTGGATCACCCAGTGCTGGAGAAAGCAGCTGTCATTGTGTGTTGTTATGAGGAGGACAGATACTATTTAGTGATCTTAGAAGAATAAAACTGATTACATGTGCTGAGGAGAATGTATGGACCCAAGAGGGAAGTAGTATCAGAAGACTGGGCACAATCACAAGATGGGTTTTGTTATTTGTACTGATCTGTAAATAATATTAGGATAAGGGTCATCTGGGATGTGGTACCGTGTAGTTCGGTACTGGTGCTCAGGAGAAACTTGCTGCAAGGTACTTTTTCTTCATGAAGGTGGAGTAACCAGATGCTCCAAGAGAGGGCAAGTAGTATGTATGTCAAGTGTGAAACATTTATACCAGCTATAGGTGGAGAGGTTGATGGGAAATGTAGTGCATGCACTTAGGCTCAGATGGGTTGATAATACTGAAATTGGTTGTACAGAATTAGAATTTGAGGGTGTGGGTTGGGTTAATTGGCCTGAGACTGTCCAGGACCAGGCTGATGTAAAGTCAGCAGTGAAGCTCTGGGTTCCATAAGGGGAAATATAATTTCTTGATGTAACTGTCTTTCTCATACAGACATGGTATACCTTTATGGTGAAACCCTTGTAAGGTGAGCATTTTTGGAAAACTGAACAAATTGGGAATGTTAAGTGGGAAAATGAAATGGGTAAACCTGAAAAATATTTTCTGGTAATTCTGTATTTCAATTGACATTGGCTACTAGTATATTGATGTTCATAAATTATGCATACACTGATCTTGTCTTCACCATCAAACCATATTTTTCCTTTGGTGGTTTTGGCACATTTTTGACATGACTTTTTTTTTTAAAGCACAACCTGTTCTTGCCAGAACTGTACCATAAGTACAGTCACCTATGCTTGCTCATATTCTTCTGTTTTATTTCTTTTTCCATTTACTGTTCACTGGCAGACTGTTTTGGAGTACTGCCTTAAGTATAACTGCATTTAAAGTTCACATCTAAACATCAACCATTGTGTGTGTGTGTGTGTGTGTGTGTGTGTGTGTGTGTGAGTGAGACAGTGAGGGGGGGGGAGAGAGACAACAGATGTATTGTAATTTAAGCCAAATGGTAACACAGTCACTACACACACTTCTGTTTGGATTCCCCACACTTCATGTTGTGTCTAAAGGCATTAACAGTGTATTGGGCATGGATTTTCTCACTAGTTGAAAGTATGAAAATAAAAATGGTTGACTGTGGCTTGCGGTGTCATGAGTATTTGTTAGAAGCCTTCTAGCTATAACTGGTCTCAAACACTAGCGGTCTTTATGAACATAGATCCAATGACACGACAGATGGCATCAGATGTTAGTGAAGTGGGAAGGACATATGTTTGTGGGAAGGACTGGGAAATTGATGTTTAGGTACCGGATGTCCCTTTTCTTTCTTTCTTTCTTTCTTTCTTTCTTTTTTTTTTTAAAGGAACTGAACAAGTGAGAGCTGGCAATATTGCTTCTTGTTTTCATGTAATGACATTGATTATAAGTTTGTTGCATTTTGAACTTTTTGTGTTTCTTAAGAGGAAGTCCTTTTTAGTGGCAGACTTGGTGAAAGGACAATATGTATGTTAACTATGGGATAATTTTGATATGCACTTATTCTGTGTCTGAAGTGGGAATCCATCTTCAACCCAGTTGTCTTAAATGGATTTCATTGTATATGTAAAATTGTCAAATGTAATGGGTTGTTCTTCCTTTGTATATCTTGAAGCCTGCTTGCACTTCTATCAGTTGATATCCACTATAGTCCCCTGTTTCTGCTACTGTAGGGGAGGTGCGATGGTCTGGGAGTGGACAGCCAGCCATTTACAGACATCACTGTGACATTTGTGGCAAGGGCTTCAGGCATAAGATATCAGTGGCGCTGCACAGGAACTTTCACAGAGGAACCACAAGATGTCCTGTCTGTAATGTGGTGTTCAGTCGCACTTACAACCTGAAGAGGCACATGCATTTGGTTCATGGGACTTAAGCCTTTAAAATCTAGCAGTTTTAGGGATCATTACTGATGTAAGGCATTTATAATAGTAGTGTATAGTGTCAGTAGTAGTATATAGAGGTCATTTAATCCACAAAATGTGTATTTCATTCAGTTTTTATTTAGTAGATGGATCTTATTACTAATAATGTTGATTGTTGTGCAGTATGCACTGACAATTTGTAATGTATGCACCTTTAATATCTGCTAGTCAATTGTCACATTCATGATCTAATTTTGTTTGCTGGCATCTGTTGACGTTGCTAGTAGATTCTGTGCATGATGTAAGCATAAATGGAGATTCATGTCATAAGCCTTTGTATCTGGTCACATTATTTGTTAAGGTACAATTAGGTAGGAGAGCATTACATGAGGCAAATTTTCTCTCCTGTAGACCTACCTCATTGGCTGAGGGAGGGTGATTGGATGGCAGAATTGAGTTCACCATCAACTATCGGACCTGAAGAGACTGAGTTGCGGCTTCCATTTGTTTGCCAAGTGTGTGGGAAGGCTTTCAAGCATGCAGGTTCTCTGTCCATGCACCGTCGTCTGCATCGAGGCCACACTCAGTGTCCTGTGTGCCACAAAGTTTTCAGCCGCACTTACTACATGAAAGTCCACATGCAGCTCATCCATCATGTGAATACTGATAGTTGAGGTGTATTAGCCAAGTTTGGCTTTTGTTAAAATATTTGATTCTGTCCAGTTCCTTCCTTCTTGATATCTGCTAAAAGTGATTCTAATGAGGATGATTAACAGGGTGCTCATTTGTATGTATCAGACGTTAAGTGAAGTGGCCGTTTGGTCAAACCTGTAATCCATAGACATTCTGGTGAAAAAAATAGGGACAGGCAGTTGCATGAATGTAAAACTGTTGTGAGGGATGTACTCTTTAGGAGTGATGACAGCAGTGCACAACCGTGAGCAGCGTTTACCTGTGTACACCGCACATTACGAAAAGGCAGTGAACATATCTCATGCATATATTAACCGGTATCATATATTACATGTAGTTATCTTGCGATGTTAAAAGTACATAATTATACTTAAATAACACACCGAGAATGGAAAGCTGACTGGTGCATTCTACTTCATACATCTGTACACCACTAAAAACATTACAGTCATTACAATTCTGCGGAGAGAAATATACTTGCTCTGCCCACTACTTTCAAGTCTCCCACTAGACTGCACTTCAACATCCACCTCCAAAAGTCCACCTTTATTTTATAATATTATTTGAAATTTTTGAAGTTTTAATTTACAGATTTTACAAATTCTTCAAATTCTATTTTTAATTTGTACCACATCTTGTAATACCTCCATTTTATATAACGTGAGATCTCGTCCATAAAATTCATGGCATTGTAATATATATTTCCTATATGATTTTGTATTCAGCCTGAAGGCGGCTTTTATAGATGAAACATATCGCTTATGGTTAATTACAAACAAAGTTGTGTATAGACTTGATTGATATTTGTTTGATTTACTAGATTATGAAGTGCCTTCATGGATGACTCATGCTATGTTTAGAAATGTATTTTTTCAGTATACAAGTATTTTGTGTGGATTATTTCAAGTTAATGTATTTGTACCAAGGGGCGGGATATGATAGGATACTGGAAATAAGGAATCAAGAGTGAGATGGACAGGGTGTGTAGCACAAAGGAGATATTTCAGATGGATATAAAAGTTCATGTCAAAAATCCTGAAGGAAAAGAATGACTTGGAAGACTTGCATGTAGGTGGGACAGTAAAGCATATTTTTACGAATTATGGTATAAGGATGTGCCTTGATTCATCTTGCTTCCAATATGAGGTCATGAGACTTTGATGAGGGATTTTAAGGTAAAAGGGGGAAAATGGAATGCATAAGAATATTACATTAGATGTTATTGTGCAGAACTTGGAAAGGCTTATTAAAATACGTGAGTGTTTGGCATTTCTTCTGAAATTACTTATGCATTGAAAATTGTGACAGAAATGGGGAATGTGCCAGATGTGTTATTTTCTACGGTCATCTCCCGACTCATTTAAAAGTGACACTAGTCAGCTGTTGTAATCCCCTGTGTACCAGCCGTTAACAGTTGGTAGGATAACTTACAGCCATTCTGACAGGAAAACTTTTAAAATCCTATATTTTGAGAACCAAGGCCCTTCAGACAATGTGTCTAGCATTATCATTAGCAGGCTGTTGTGAACATTTTAATCAACTTGTGGGTTCTGTAAGTGGTGAGAAATGTCTTCATTCACTAAGTTACTCTTATCTTTCATGGACCTTATTGACTTGGTTGTTACCGTGTAGTCTGCAGTATATGTAATGGATTTGCTTGTCATTTTCTGTGTTGCAAATGCATACTTAATAGGATGGTGCGGCAGGCTGTTGATGAGCTGCATGGTTCAAGTCTTAGTTTGGTTAAATAACTTGTGGATGCATGGTTGTATGAGTTATTTTTCTCCAGGCAATTGATGCTGTTGTGCTCTTGCAGATGTAACATAGCCTAATATGATGTTAACACAGTGTCTGCATCAGAAATACTGTGATTGTATAATCTAAGAATACACATATGAATTGGAAAATGTGGCACAGTTATCCGTAGGTTATAAATTTTGGGTGCTTTTCGGTTTAATAAGCACATGTTTGGCATTTATTATGAACGTTTAGAGTTAGTAGTAGTCCTTGTAATTGTAAATAATTGTATCATTATTTCTTTATGTAAAAATGTATAAGTGTAGGCTTAGGTTGTTTGTGTGTGTGTATTATATATATATAATTTTATGTTGTATTAAATGCTGTAAGTTATTATATTAAAGTATTCATTTTCTATTCTCTACCAACATGTGTACATTCCTTGCATAAAAATAAGACAAATTTAAATTAATCCTTGACTATCCCATTCTTTTGGGGTAGGATATTGGCCTCCTCACGGCTTATCCTAAATTTCTAGGCAGCCATCTTCCTGAAAATGGTGGAACATGCTGACCTACATGGTGCCATATTCTAGAAGGCTGTCAGCAGTACTGTGAGACCTTACATTCTGCAAATGAATCCTTGCATTCTGAAACTCATACTCCAGGCTTCCAGTGTAAATGATTACAATTTCACGCTTATTAAGGATGATTATAATTACATTCATCGAATCCTCCATAGTCCGGTTTGTCATTGCTGTGACTGATGGTTACAGGAACAGATCTGTAAAAGGACATGATGGAAAGTTAATGTGCCAAATGTAACGTAACATATGTACATGTAGGTGCATGTACACCTGTAGGATTGAGAGTGTTGAACAACATAGAGAACAGTAACAAATGTGAGCCAGTAGAGAGTGAAACTGCCATAATTCAAATGAGTAATTATATTTATGCTGTTATCTAGTCCTTTTTGTATTCATACTTAAATGTGAATTTATGTTCATATATTCTTTCATATTTCACTCTTTTCCCTACACAGTGCCTCATGGACATATGGCTCAGTGGTACATGATTTCTCCATCAAGAAGATTTGGTGGCACTAGACACCGTTGCAACGTTTGTGGAAAGTCATATGGACATCAGACATCTCTCGTGCACCACCAGAAAGTTCACAGTGGAGAAACTACATGTGCCATCTGCAATAAAGTGTTGAATCGAATTTTTGATCTGAAGATGCATCTTAGTTTTGTGCATGGTATAAACGAATCAAACCCTGAATGAGGCCATTAAAAACAAAGGTGAATGTTTTTATGACATGACTTCCATTGGAGAAGTCACATTGTTTAGTTTTTTTTAACTGTGTTTATGTTTTCCAGAATGTGAGTAACCTTAATCTCCAGACTGGCTGAAGCATATGTCGTCATTTTTTCAATGAGAAAGTTTAACGTGTTAGGTACTTTACCATTCACTCAAGCATGCATGAAATTTACGTTCACGTTAAGCCATTCTTTGAGGGAATTCATATTACTAAACTGGATGTGCTAAACATATAGACCCCTTTGCCATTACCTCTATTAGCCATTGAATTTGGGGTCTCTTCTTTTATAGCCCTTCACCTGTCTGAAGACTTGCTGTACAGAGATTCTGCAGATTCAGAATTGAGCTGCAACAGAGCCACGATGCCATTTCGTTGCAGGATTTGCCTGAAGGGGTTCAGGCATCCCATCTCACTGCAGTTACACAAAGATTTACATACTGGTCAAACTCAGTGCCCAGTCTGCCACAGAATTTTCAGTCGCAGCTATGACATGAAGACACATTTACATCGAATTCATAAAGCTGCACTCATTGCTGATACTAACAGAAAGTAATGTAGATGACTCAGTGACTGCCTGTGTTGTTATTACAGTATTAACAGTTTTTTCCGTAGGTATGTTGATCTGTACTGGTCTCTGTGACCCAAACTGTACATAAAACTCAGTCTGAGCTGTTATGAAGTGTTGTGTTTATATCATTAGAGGAAATGGGTCCATGAGAAGAAAATGTGTGTCTACTTAATCTGTTTGCTGAAACATTATTTTGGGTCATGTATAATCGAATAGAGACTGCACATTTCAGAACTGCTATATTGTATCTCTGTAGTTGATCAGCTTTGTAATTCCCTGTGATCAGAATTTGTAGACTGTATATTTCAAGTTTGACTAGGCCTCTTGAGATATATTGTGGGAGCCGTGCCTAGTGTAAAGTACTGATGGAACTGAAAGGATGAGAGTTAGAGGTTTGATGTGACACAAGGGCATGGCATTCTTGGCCATCCACTTAATTTGTGCATTGATGAAGTCATAAGACAGTTGCTGTCCATTGACAAGTAACTTGTGTAAGTGACAAATGCAAATACCATCGTGTAGATGATGAGGTTACAATGACACACAATGAAAATTACCTGCAGCAGGGATGGTGAACTGTTTTTGATTACCGATTTTGCCCTTATTAACATGGGCTATTGCTTCATAAGTATAAATGTTATGGAGTTATAATTTTTTTCAAAACAGTCTGGTACTCTATCCACCATACCAGCAAACATGACAATTTTTATCTTGTTCGTTATTTTGAGTGGTGAAATATGTAAGGTCAGATGTAGAAAAGCTGTCTTGTCATATGAAGTGATTGCCATTCCTGACCTACAGCGGTATGTGTAAATTAAATGAAATTGCTGAACAGTATAAAGTCAAATGTCCGTCAGTAAAGTAAATGTTTAAAGCGCTTGAAAGAAAGGGAAGTAGAATGACACATTGACATGATCGACCATGTGTTAAATATTAATTATTTGGGGTCTGGTACAGGCTGCATTAAGTTCACTGGTTTGAATGTAAAGCTCAAAGGTTTCAGGACGTGTGTGGTGTCAGATGAGATACTTTGCTTGGACTCTGAAGGACACTAGACATAGATCTTATATCAGAACTCTTTTGTTCATTGTGTTTATAAACTGGCAGTCATTGTGTTATACTTGGTTGGTGACTTAGGTGAATAAATTCATTATTTTCTTTACACAAAAGATATACAGGGTGAGCATAAAGTCTTTCCCTGATTACAAACATTTATTACAAATGTTTACCTGCACATGTTGGAACTTTATGTTGCACCTCAGGTAGAAGAGTTTCAGCCGTGGATAATTTTCCAACTAGATGGAGCACCTCCACACTGGGGTTCGCATGTTTGTCGGTTTTTGGATGTAACATTTCCAAACGGGTGGATTGGGAGAGATGGTCTGACATCTTGGCCACCACAAACGCCCAGTATCACCCCCCTTGACTTCTTTTAAGGACAAAGTGTTTTTGACAACAGTTCCAGATATTATAAATTTGAAGGCAAGAATAACATGCTTTTGCTACAATAACTGAAGACATGTTGGAGAACATGTGGAGAGAAATTGATTATCGATTAGACGTTTCCGTGCAACAAAAGGAGCACATGTTGAAGTGTACTAATGTGTTGTAAAAAAAACTTCTTGAGTTACATTAAAAAAAAGTTTGTATTTCACGTACAGTAGTTTTCTTGTAATAAGTGTTTGTAATCAGGGAAAGACTTTATGCTTACCCTGTACAAATTTCTAAAAGTCTGGAAGCCATCTCAGAATACCAAGTGCCAGAAGGGTGACAAGAAGCAAGTGCAGTGCTGGAATCATAATTATTAGGTGTCAGAGTGCAAAATTTAGTTGCATGGGTAACCTGTCTGGTATTTGTGCACCCTGCCTTAGCAATAACTTCAGTGGGTGTTGATTTGAGTCTTATTTGGCAATGTTACAACCTCTTGTTGTGACATTTAGAACCAGAAATACAGCTTATACTATGGTACTGCTGCAAGGATCTGTTTCTGTGTGTTTGTGATGATACCTTGACTTGGAATACGACACTTTCAAAGGCTTATTTCCATTGTTGGGTGTAAAAAAATGTAATTACTGTAGCAACCCCCATGCATTATGGTGTTGATACTTCACTTATTTTGCTGTCACGCATGTTTGCCTGTGCGTAGTATACACAGGTCACTGTGATATCTTCACATGTCTCACTCAGTAGCCACAAAGATACTACACAATGTGGGATGTTCTTTGACCGAACTTTGCTCAGTTTTTGGAGCTCATGGTTGCCTATGTGTATGAACATCATTCTTGGTGCTGAATGTTATTGACTGGTAACATGTAGTGTGGTGCTGCATGTGCTGAACATTGCCTTGCCTGTTGGCACTATCGAATTATGGCTCCATTATGCAGTCCTCATGTAAATTGTGGTCTGATGCACATTACACTGGGCATTTAATTTTGGGTACAAAGAGTTTAATAGTGTTTGAAAAGAGTGATGAATATAATGAAGGGCCAGTGGTTAGGAAGAAAAAGTAATGTCTATGTTAGAACAGGTGGTGGTGTAATGTAACTTAGAGGGAGAATGAGCATTGCTGTTGTTGTGTTACTGTTTGATGGTGATTGAGGAAAATCAGACAACATTAGTGGAAGTGTTACAGCCAGTGTTGAATGGAGGATGAAAATTTCTTGTTGTTGTGATGCCTTCCTCGAAAAATAAAAAGGCTGTTGGGTGTACTGAAGGCTGGTTTGGCAGCTGTCAGGAGTTAAAGAATATAGCATTTGTGGCCCACCTTGGTCCTCATGATGATGGCATAGGGAATCTGCAGGATGTTGGTCTCCCCCATACAAATATCAAAGTTGAATATTTTGCCAAGAACACTGTTTTAGTACTGTAGCTGCTGATCGGGGACCTGGTGTGACATTCTAGAGCTCTAACTCTTTACATCTTATACAGTGTTTTGGGTACAAGCAGGAAGGGGACATTGTGTCCATGTATTCTAGAAATAAAAGAACATAGTTGACCGAATGGGTCATGTACAGGTGTCCATAGAATAAGTCACATAGTGTACTGTACTTGTAGCCATGCACTTCAATATTGGCTCAGAACAGACCTCTGTATGTACAATAACAAAGTACATTCTTGTCACCATGCTGCTCTGTCTGTGGCATGAGGTATTTTCCACAATCACAGAAGCCGTAAACAAGGTGGACCAAGATATGCTGTAGAGGATGTTGGACTAATTAGGCAGGTGAACCAAGGGAGCTTGTTTTGTAAACCCATAGATAATTTGAAGTGTTTCATTTTACTGAGTATGTGGTTTCATGCCATTTTGGCTTGTGCAGTTTTTCAGTATTTCAGTGAAGTTGGCAAGTAGGATTTGACCCACACTCTATAGGCTGTTACTGACAGTATCATTAAATGCCTGATGTACAACATGTGCCTGTGGAATGTGATTTTCAGATTGCTGTTTCGATGAACCTTGTTGAATGTAAGAAACAAAAATTACCGAGAATATATAGTAAAATGTCACTTAATGCCTACTAATGTCATATATATATATATATATACACACACACACATACATACAGGGTGTCCCAGGAGGAATGTGCCAGACTTTGGGAGAGTGTTCCTTATGTTAAACTATACCGATATAACCCAAAACACCTATATCCAAAGTTGAACGGTTACAGAGGTAATGGCCAGAGAAGTTTGAAACTTTGACAGCTGTTACTCACTTATTGATTACCAAATACATATTGAAACTGGCAGGAATATGTGGTTTCTGTAATGTTAATAGCTGTACGTA
>Ga0123357_10013880_pt1 | contig 10485 bp, 6 predicted proteins | sample TergutEmb28metaG_FD_89873 | JGI IMG/M metagenome (GOLD analysis project Ga0123357, IMG submission 89873) | Embiratermes neotenicus P4 segment gut microbial communities from Petit-Saut dam, French Guiana - Emb289 P4 | ecosystem: Host-associated > Arthropoda: Insects > Digestive system > Gut ...
CCATATAGTTTAAACACACAAGGGGGATGGCACACTTCAGAATAGCAGGTAACCCCAAAAAGGTCATTTATATTAACACACCTCAGATAACGGACAGCTTCTAACCTAACATTTCCTAAAACTTGAATTTACAATATTGATTTTTAAGCGGTTTGGACAGGCAGATGAGTGGTTTTTCAGACCTAAGAAGGGGAATTGAGAGGAGTATATAAAAAGACAGGCAATGTTATGTATGGGGGAATACTGAGGCGCGTACATGCAACTACTGTTACAGTGGAAAATCAGTAAGAATTACATATTCTGAGTGCGTATTTTGTAACCTTTGGTATCCAGAATGCAATGAGCATGCGCCATACTGTCATCTGTAGCCTCTCCGACTCTACAGTATTTTTCAATATTATCTCATAAAAGGCGCTATTTTCGAAAAAACAGTTATTGAATATAAAAATGTGCTTTGATTCTTTCTACAACTTTTGTCTGAAACATTTCTTACTTTAATAAGAACAGAACGAGATATACTTAAAAACGTATATTGGTCTTCAAGTAAAATACCAGTTATTCTTGTCCGATTTTAAAGGAACTTGAAGATTTCTTGACAGATTTTAGAAAAACGCTCAAATATCAAACTTAATGAAAATTCGTCCAGTGGGAGGCGGGGTTTTCAATGCTTACAGACGAACCGACGGACAATATGACGAAACTAATAATCTCTTTTCGCAATTTTGCGAAAGCGCCTGAAAAAAAAAGCTGCATAATGAGAAACTTCACTGTTGTTACTCCCCACCAAATATGACAGCCGTCAAATCATGGATAATGAAATGGCAGGAGATGAGGCCCGCATGTGGGAGAAGCGAAATGCGCAAGGATTTGATGTGCAAACCTGAAGGAAACGAAAGAACCGCTTGGAAGTCTTCAGTCATAAATAAGGGAACGATATTAATTGGAGTCTTAAAGAAAAATGAAGCAATGTTGCGGACTGGATTAATCTGGCTCAGGATACGGACAAGAAGCGAGCTCTTGAAACTTAGGGTTCAGGTTCAATAAATTGCTGGAAACTTCTGGACTGGCGAAGGAAATAGTAGCTTCACAGGACAGACTACTCGCTCATAAGACAATGAGACAGTACGATCAAAAAGGTATACTTTCCACAAAAACTACAGTCTTTCAGCTAGTAAGGCTACTTTTACTTTTGTATGATCATGTCTTGCATTATAAATTTTCTGTTTGTTTATTCGTTTCGTGTAGCTAATGTTGCATTTAAAGATCTAATCATTTCCAAAACCTATAAATAAAACTTCTTAATACGTCCTTTCATGTTTTGTTAAATTTCTCTTATTGGAAGACTGAACTCATTGTATTACGTAGGCTAGATCATTACATTTCATAAACTTATTATTTCTTCCTTGATACAGGGTAGCCATCAAACAGTCGCGGTAAAAATGTCGCGCCAAATCGCCTCATAATTTACACGAGGAAGGCAACAAAAATTTAATACAGAGTACGGTACAACACCCCCCCCGGCAACACAAATATAAAAGGCCAAAGAGTTCAAGAAGGCAATAATAAAAATAAGACACCAAACTCTGAAAGAAGTATCTTTTCGACTTCTGAATTAATCTGCTTTTTTTTAAAAAAAAAAAAGAGAGAAACTAACAAGTGGGAAGTTTAACCCTCAGAAGACAAAATACCTTCGTGCCTGTTTTCCAGCATGTGTTCTTGTGAAGAGTGTCGTGTGAATAAAAGGTAAAAGTGTTTTCGCTACAATTACTTACACGTAACTGACAATCATCACACAGTGAATTCAGAAATTCCTAAACTTTGCCCGCTGTATTTCAATAAACACTCAGTTACAACCGTTACGTAGCTTTGAGGTACGTTTATTAAGAATACCATCTTGATATTCTATTATATTACTGAAAATAAAGTAAAGCAGTGTTTACGTGTGTATGGCAACAGCTCTAGACTCGGAAAAGCTTAGTGTCTCCCAGCGAGGGTAAAGAAGAATGGAAGTAAATAAAGAGTGAGAGAAGAAGACTGGAGTAGGGAATTCTGAAGGATCCGACATTTTCTTTCGTTTTATGCAATCCCTTAGGATCTCTCAATACCAAGTCGCAAATACATTGCAATCTATCCTGCTAAAATTCGGCTCAGTATTGGGAGACAATTGTGAGAATGCTGGAGACGAGGGAAGCCCTTCTTTCGCATTTAATGTCCCGCATAAATTTCGGAATAAATGGTATTTCAAACTTAACACTTCCCTGGCTTGCCGATACTTCGACGTGCTTCAGTACCTACAGGACTCGTTCCAGCGCATAACAACTTATCACACCCTCAACAATGAAATGTGATCAGCACATTATCTCACAAATTGCAAGTGCTGAACTTGTTTATAACAATCGCGTATATGCTAAAGCGTAAACCTTTGTGGCTAAATTATTATATATGCTAATATCAGTTGCTGTGAATAACAAAGTTCTGTTCTGGCAGAAAAAGAATCAAAATTGTAGCAGAAATAACGTTTAACAAACTATCACGAGCAGGATAACGCGCTACAGAAAATTGTATAATATTGATTACTTCTGTTACAGTATGGCTAGACTGTGCTGGTTGAAATCCGTATATTTACATAGAGTCTCACTTGAATATAACAGGATCTTATTCCGCATGAGCAGGTCAGTACTGCTTCAGCCTGCATACGGATACCGCACCACCATAGCAACATTGCAACGTAACACCAACAAACATCGAACCAGGTATGTGGAAATGCAGATACAATATTTAGGAGACATTATCACAACACGCTACACAAAACAATCACCATAAGACACCACGGCAGCCTATACTTGCGAAACACTCTCTCTAAAACAGCTACACGCATCAAGACCAACAACGCCCTAATAAATAAGCGCGCTAACACAATACCTCTATAATTCTTACAGATACAACCCATGAAGTAACTCAACGAATTAGTCGCAAGCTCCTGAGGATGGATGTATTAACATCCGAAACATGTTTAGCACTGAATAAAGTAATAATAAAACAAGTGGCCTCGAGTTGGTTTCTCTTTACTCAAATAACAGGATCTTCTAGAGCTTTTTGGTTTGTTACCGCCGCTCTGTCTTACGTAACGGTTGGCCTGTTTTAGTTTTGTGTCCTGCCTGCATTCACCTGTGCTGTAAAGATAATAAAGGAAATTAAAAAAGATAGTACTTCAAAAAATCGAAAATGCGAGACACAAATAAAAACCCACCCACCTACTAATCCCCACCAGTAGCTTGCGGCCAGTCGCCTGCATGTAACGGCGAATCTGTTATAAACATATTGCAAGGAAGTAGGTAACTTTCAGGTCCATCATCGAGGGGCAGAAGAATAAGTCTAGAGCCCAGCAACATCGTACATGTGTTATCTCTTGTTTCTGTTGCTGAAGCCAGAATAATTCAGACGGTACAAAGACCAGGCTGAGGGGTGGAAGACGGAGGAATCGGGGCTCGATTTCCATCGAAAGCAAAATATTTTCCTCTTTACCAATGCGTCCAGACACACTTTGGGCACAACCAGTCTCCAGTTACTGGGTATATAATGTTTATTCCAAAAGGATAAAATGGCCGGGGCGTGAAGCTCCCATTCGCCAACATCAACAACCGAGGTAATGAATGTGTCCAACAATGCCTTCACACAACATACCTTCATGACGTGGTGCTTAATTAAGCACAACAATGCCTTACTATATTAGTATTAACATTATGGTTCTTATTATTACTATTATTATTAATTATGCAAAGATATATACATATATATTTAATAAGCAAATTAGAACTCTGAAACATATTTTACGACGGTAGACCCTTTGATTTACGGTTTTAATTACTTATTAACTTGTGAATGAACTAAATATATAAATCCAATTTTTGCTGACGTGTCTTGTGTATGTGTTTGTGTTTGTGTGTGTGTGTGTTTGTGTGTGTGTTTGTTTGTTTGTTTGTTTGTTTGTGTATTAAGTAACTCGTACTGATTATTTTGTGCTAGTTTTGTATTAGGCTTTTGTGACATTACGCTAGCAGTTTAATATATAAGAAATGAGTTAAGAACTGAATTATTATTATCATCATCATCATGCAGATTATTTATACTTATATTCCTGAGACAAACCATGTCCGTAGGGAATACAGGGTTGCAGCTATTCTGTTGTTACTATTCATGGTGCTTATATCGCTAGGTTCAGTGTTGAATCTATTGTACTTTTACATTAGTACTTTCCGACGTATGTGTGCAGTGCCCAATATGGCTATTTTCTGTAGTTCCTTGACTTCATGTTTTCCTGGTATTTTGTTCATGTACTTTCTGAATGACTTTGAAATAGTTCCAGTCGCCCCTATTGTTACTGGTATCACCTTTGTTTTTACATTTCACATGCGCTGTATTTCTATTGTAAGGTCTTTATATTTTATATATTATTATTATTATTATTACACCGATGTTGTAATAAATTCTTTCAGTTATAGTGTCTAAACCTCTGATCCTGCAATAAATGTAAATCTGTAAGTGTGTTTGTGTACATGCGATCCCCTTAATTTTTTATATTCTGTGTCAGTGTTATAGTTTACACTGCTCTCTTAAACTATCACATTAATAAATGAGAAACTGAACTGAACTGTGATTAGTATCACCATCGTCATCGTTAAATTTGTGTTCATTTATCTGTCATTGTTGAAACTGAACAAGGTATCAGTTCTGTTTCTTGCCAAGAAGTTGTCTGTACGGAGGACGGCACAGCGAACGTTCACGATAAGCTACACACCCCTCTAACCAACAGACTGTTGAATAAGACTTTCCGAATCTGCCACCAAAAGACTCACAAATATCGCTGACATAGAGTCCTTTAATTCCGCCCAGCAAATGTCACCACCGCAAGACATCCTCTCTTCTTTAAATCATTTAAACTGCTGAGCAAGTGAGAGGGGTACAGGGAATTTATCGAGTGGAAAGAAGCTACACTGCGTACAAAGGGACCTGGCCCACTAGTGCCAGCAAATCATTGTTCAAAAACTTTGAAAAACGAGCACTAACTCTGTACCCTGCCCACTCTACACAGACAAAAAAAAAGTATTGTGCATACACCAGTGGTGGAACTGCAAATTCAGACTACCTAATTTAAGACTGGAAGGTTTTCCGTAAGCTCTGCAGCACGGCAGCTTGCAGCAACGACATATTTAAAGCTCTCCCTGTGCACGACATGACGGCGTAAGGACGTGTGCAGTTTCATCTACACTCACTTTTAAACTCGACAGTATATTGAGGCGAGTGGTCAGCTTAATGTGCCGGCCGCACCCATTCATTTGGAGGCTCGGTGGGCCCCAGAGCAGGTCTGGACGCTCTCAGAAAAGAGATAAATATCTTATCCCTGTCGGGTACGGAACCACGATTCCTCGGTCGTCCAAACCGCAGACTGTTCACTTCCCTGACTAAAGTCTCCGCGTAACCTTCCTCTGGAGTCAGTGCCCTGTTTGAATGTAAGGTTTCCACCGGCCCAACCTGGCCATCAAGCCTGTCTGCTATCCTGCAGGCACTGTCCCAAATTGGCTCAACTGTGCCCCAAATATGGCTGCAATATACCCACCAAAATATGTCAAATTAAATGCAAAATTTCCTTGCATGTAGGCGTAGTGTCTCCTATGCACCAAAGTAGGAAGGCATAGGGATTTAAGACACAGAGCGAAGTCTTCCCAGCCTCAGCACAGCACAGTCAACTTGACGTCCTGGCTGCTTTAATTCAAGGGACACAGCCCCCGGCATCCACCGGATAGGACGCTCTTGCCGGCAATCTAAACTTGTTCATCCAGCCAATAGCATAGCTACCATATTGTCTTAAGATACTCCCACTTAATCGTCCTCCGTCTCCACGTAATGTAAGCCTACATACCGACGTGTCTAACAATCTAAGTTTGTCTCATCACGCTTAACTTTTACTGTAAAACACAACGTACGTTTATAATCTGAAATGATTTAAATATGCCATCTAAATATTCCTTTTTCTGCAGAGTAGTATGATCTTTTACTCTGAAATTTTTAATGTACAAGACATGGAAGTGACCAATCAAGTCTTTATAAATCCTTAATCAGAAAACTTCTGAATGCATAGCGAAGAAAGTAATTCAGTATTATAGGGGAGAAACGCCAATAAATTATGAGTGGTTATTCACTGGAACAAGGGAACTAGCGCATAGCAGGAAGCTTTCTTACGTATGCCCTCAATCACCCTAACCTTGCATCAATAAGGGTTGCTCATTCACAAGTGAAGGGGGTGCTGGTGAGGGTGGGTGTTATCACCACTAAAGAAGACAAATTGCCACCACCAACGACAACCACTCCCACCCTCGGAACGTTAGAACTCTTACTGCTCTTCACTAAAACATTTTAAATGTCTGTGCCGTCCCAGACTGATAGATAGCAGAATTAATCTGATAAGTAATGCAATCAGAACTTAGGAGACAGAAGTGGGGCGCATCATGCTCCTGCTAACAAACACTCTCATTCGGCCTTGTGGGAGTTTAGGAGCGAAAATCACACACATGTTCAGATGACAATGCGTAGCTTTGTTAGCAGACACCAGAACTTGGGAAAAAGAGCCCCAGAAATAGGGATCCTTTTTCTCCCTAAGTCTCTCTCAAAACGACGCTGCGCCAAGACCCTAATATGGTCTTATTTTATGTTCGTATGGACCCTGAAAAGGGCCGCTTTCTCACTTCTTGTCTGTCTTTACCATCTTTAAAGCCTATTGGTTACAAATGTAACACTAAGTTCAACGCTAGAAATATTTTGACACACGGATACACGCCGCCTCCAGAGTTCCAAATAAAATTGCTTAAAAACTCACACTTTTGACGTATACGATTTTAACATAATGATACACAGCTACATCCAACTGTCCTTACACATTTATATATATATTTTTTATTTGTTTTAGTTGAAATTCTTTACATTTTTACATACGCGTTAGAATCACAACATTTTAAATTTGAAATCTCAAGCTAATAAACTGCAGTGATAATTTCAACTTTACTTTCTTGTGTGTGGTCTGATGATAGTTATTTACTTTAGCCGTAATATCTAGCCGTTTTTGACACTTACTGAGAATAAATGTTGTGTTTAACGGGTTATATTTGATTTTATTCTGATATTAACTAGTGAGTGTTTATACGCCCGAGGCAGCGTTAATAGTGCGCAATTCTAACAGAAATTGTAAATATAATACAAGTTTATTTTCGTCTTTAGATGGTTAAACTGAACTTATAAATATAATGCAAGTTAATTTTCTTCTTTGTGGGCCCGGTAGCTCAGTCGGTATAGTGACTGACTACGGGCTGGACGGTCCGGGATCGAATCCCGGTGGGGACGAAATTTTCCGCCCGTCCAGACCGGCCTTGAGGCCCACCCAGCCTCCTGTACAATGGGCACCGGGTCTTTCCCGGGGGTAGAAGCGGCCGGGGCGTGGGGCTGACCCCCCACCCCATCTATTGCCGAAGGTCCTAGAAAAGAGTAGAGCTATACCTCTACTCACCCTAAGGGCCAGCGTGGCCTACAAAAAAAAAAGTGTGAAAACCTACCCTAATTTTCGCCTTTAGAAGGTTAAACCGGGACGGAACCTATCTCCTGCCACACCTTACTTACGTCAGAGTGAACACATTTCTTGCCACGTGCCTATATAACCTGCCTACGTCAACTCTCTACTTAATGCAATCCTGAAGATTGAGGCTGCACGATTCCCAGAATCGTTTGTTGCATACCAACGGTATCAGAGCCCAGAATAACATAATCTGAATACTGAAAATCAAATACACATATATGTGCCTGTATTATTCCTCAATTTTTCATCGTCATTGTAGTTCCTAAACAAAGACAAACCAAAATCTATACCCATCAGACCTCAACGAGCAATTATGTAAGTATGTATTTCCACATTTGTGCTCCAAGCGACTGGCCTCGCAAAACCTTCCTCTCAGTGCAGGCCCACACACGCGAGTAAAACATTTTCGATTATTCGTTCCCAATTCCCTGCAACCAGCCCCCTGCTTAAACCCCAGTCGTTACGACCCTCCACCGCACTGTGCAACGCAAACGCTATCAAGAATAACAATTTAAATGCGGCAGTGGCATCTCACCCCCGCCCCCGTTACCCTCCCCACCCCTTCATTCATCCCCTCAAAGATCCAAATGTTCCTAGCAGTAAATCAGACTCTGTTGCTGCCCCTGGAAGCCAGACCAACAGCATAGCGGCGCCACACCGATAACATATCCTACGCCTCGAGATATGAGAGCAATGCTATACTGTACAACACACGGACATACAAAACGTGATCACAATTCAAATTAGCTTAAATAACGATGGTCTACACGTATGATAATACACCACATATTTCTGCTTCTATACCTCCAGCAAAGTTGCGTCATTTGAAAACGCAAGCACGTCGAACTTGTAAACATACTTTAAAATATCGATGAGACGTGTGACATATAGCTCTTGGTACATCAGGTCAGAGGAAGGCAATTCGTTCAAAGATTAGCTCACTTAACAGACGTGCACAGGTAGATATAAAGCATGATAAAAACGTGGATCGTTCCTTCTTCGTCATAAACCACCTCCAAAATAAGTTATTCTTTTCACACCATGCAAGTTTAAGAAAGAAAAACATCGCATAATACCAGCTTCTCACAGATGAATTTAGCTGGATGAACACACATTATTTCAAACGCGCACTTCCCTTAAAATGCGCAGTTTCCACTGTCTAATGCATATTCAGCTTACTCCCTAGCTCGTAGATGCCTAACGAACTAAACAATCCATAAAAGTACAACAATTTTTAAGATGAGAACCCCTCAGAAACTTCCCGCCTTTTGTGGACGTCGAATGTTCATCATCGCATCCGTAGTGGTAGGCACTACCACTTGGCCCTCCACTGGTCGAGGTGAATAAAATTTAAAGCTTCGTTTGCAGAAGTTATATCCTGGCCCATAATAGGCAAACAGAATCCAAAGAATAAAATTTATAAAAGACTACGCTACATGAAACCATGCCGCGCCAATGAAAACACACAAAAATCATAGAAGAGTTTTAATAAGAACTCTTTCTGAAATACATGAGGATCTAATAAAAGTCTTCAAAACATTTTCAAAACGTATTTAGGTCTTACACTTTTTTAAATTCTATATTGTATATTGTATGGTTTAATATTATAAAAAGAAGCAACTGCAAACAAGGGGCACCATAGGTATTTTATAACTTCCTTTGTAAGTTCTATGTATTGACAATCGTGAGGGCGGCCTAAGTACAAGCCGAAACATGTAGCACACAGGTATAGAAAACAATCTGAATTATAATAAACCTGTATTTTTTTAAACTGTATAAGTGTAGTTTATTTAGTAATAAATACAATGGGATGGCTTCAATAAATTTCGCATCCTATCTTCTTCTAATAAATATTTTTCTTCTTGCATTCATTTCTTTCCTATACTCTATTCTTGGCTCAACCCATCCTGACCTATGTGTACACAGTTACAGTACTTGACTGGGTATATAAATAGTGAAGATTCTCCTTATATAATTTCGACCGTCTTAATGTTATTTTCTCTCGTAGGTCAAAATACACATTCTCCTTAACAGCAGCTTCATCTCAGACACATTCAAGGCACGCAGACCTACATTAATTTCATAATATATCTACCAGTTATTAGACGACGCCACTGGTCAAGACTACAGAAACAGCCTGCCCTGTACTTTATACAAGAAGCCCGTTGCAGTCTTGCAGGTGCGACAAAGACAAGGAATTGCCGGTTTCAAAAAACATTCTCACTTTATGGATTTTAGTTCGATCGTTAAAATATAATGCACACACACACACACACACACACACACAGCACAAACATTATTGAAACTATCTGCACACACAACACAAACATTCTTGAAACTGTCTGCACAAACACACACACACACACACAGCACAAACATTCTTTAAACTATCTGCACACACACACACACACAAACAGCACAAACATTATTGAAACTATCTGCACACACACCGTACAAACATTCTTGAAACTATCTGCAAACACAGCACAAACATTCTTGAAACTAACTGCACACACAAACACACACACACACACACACAGCACAAACATTCTTGAAACTGTCTGCACACACACACACACACACACACAAACAGCACAAACATCATTGAAACTATCTGCACACACACCGTACAAACATTCTTGAAACTATCTGCAAATACAGCACAAACATTCTTGAAACTAACTGCACACACACACACACACACACAAGCACAAACATTCTTGAAACTATCTGCAAACACAGCACAAACATTCTTGAAACTAACTGCACACACACACACACACAAGCACAAACATTCTTGAAACTATCTGCAAACACAGCACAAACATTCTTGAAACTAACTGCACACACACACACACACA
>Ga0123357_10013881_pt1 | contig 10485 bp, 2 predicted proteins | sample TergutEmb28metaG_FD_89873 | JGI IMG/M metagenome (GOLD analysis project Ga0123357, IMG submission 89873) | Embiratermes neotenicus P4 segment gut microbial communities from Petit-Saut dam, French Guiana - Emb289 P4 | ecosystem: Host-associated > Arthropoda: Insects > Digestive system > Gut ...
ATAAAGGTGACAAAAAGGATAAGCATAATAATAATAATAATAATAATAATAATAATAATAATAGTTTGTGTCATCAATGTCATCACGACTGCCGCCCTCACCATTATCACCACTTTGATTGCTCGTTCTTGACATTCTAGCATCCAGATGTCAAGAAAAATCAGTGACATTCTTCGAGCTACGAAAGGGTAACCTGGTTTGTTGTAAGATATGGTTTGAAACTGTGTGGCTGTTATTGTATTTGCACTTAATTTAGTTACGTACAGAAAGTTATAAGGAAATATACATACATTCTACTAATTGGATTTGTCATTTTTTACGACCTTATAAAAGGAAATTTCCAAGGTGTAACCAAATCAAAATTAATTTTTATTTTATTTTCTGCTGTGAAACGAACACGGAATTGTGTATTTGAAAATTATATCGTTACAAAAATTTCGACATTAAAATTATTCGTTACGTTATCGACGGTCCAGTTTCAGGTACGTGAATGCTACATACTTGCAAAAAATGTAAATATTCGACATAATTCCCGATTTTATTTTTATTTGGGCTGTTTTTTTATGTTTATCATTATATGCGTATATCGAACTCAACCCTCGGACAGATGTCGAATTTTTTCCCGAAAGCCTCAGTAAGGGCTCATTGTTATTACGCATGAGATTTTGAATTGTTTATTTAAATTTTGTAGTGGAATTTTGTCATATGTCACGTGTCCAGGAGGAATGCATTTTCACCTTGTTTCGATTGCTTCAGAACTAAAGATGTAGTGAACCAAGAACCTAAGTTTTGTTTTGGTATGACTTCTATTTTATAGAGTATAAAACGAAAAATCCCGAAATTATGTGTTCAATGTACTGACGTATTTCCAAATACACGTAGCAATTTACCTTCTTTATGTATTTCGGCTGCGTTTAGAGTAGTTTTTCTAAGTCTTTGTTGCTAAGACATGAAAATAAAGGACACAGGATTCATGCTTTACTTATAGGATTTCAAAGGAATAAGTTAGGAATGTATTTGATGTTTTGCTTTGCGCAACGAAAATCATTATAAATTTTTACAATATTTACACTTACTATTTAACTGTATTCTTGGATACGTAGTCGCGAATTTTCGTTCATCAGAATGCAACTATATGTCCAGAATTTTGCAGATTCATAATTTTCAGTAGGATTCCTCTTTTCTAACACCGAGAATAGCTCGCATTATCCAGGTTACAAGTCGTTGGAGTACTTAAAAGTTTCTTCCTCGTTTCTTGTGGATGTCAGTTTATGTCGATAAATTAATATCGATGTGAATTCAGCAGAGAGAAATATCATCTAATGTGTTGGCAGCATAAGATACTTGGGTTTATAATAAAATTCTTAACAACTTTCCTTGTTACAGAATATATCAGGTCGTAGTTCAGTTATTCATTAATACGAGTATGAGTTTAAGGATAATTACCATAATTTTTTAACGCAAAAATAACAATATAAAATAATTATAATGTATCAAGCCCTCACTATGAACACAAAAATTTAATATGTTTCAGCAGGGTGTAACACTGCTACATGTTTCAAACACCAAGTGATCTTCTTCAGGACATTAAAACACATAAACTAAAATTATAACTGCAAAATTATTTTTATATGACTAAATTAAAATCTCATCTTTGGAAGCTACAATATACATATCAATATAAAAAGTTAAAACCCTGCAAAATATGTCAATATAAAATGTTAGGACCAATAAAATACAGAAAAAGTAATGACACAGGAAGTTACTGTCTGCGTTTAGAAGGTGCAGTTGATCGCTTCCTTTCCTCAAATCTGCGTGGTTGGTTACTTTCTGTTGTCTGCGAGGAAGGTTGCCTGTTTACTCCGCGGTCCGCAGTAATACGTTGAGCACAGGCTTTGAATTTATACCCTGGCTGCAATACACAGAGCAGTAGAATAATGCACGTGGGTGATGTTTCCTCCTTTTTAAGCACAACGTGAATATAAATTCTGATTTTACACTTACATAACATACAATGCTTTCTATTGGTGATAGGATTTTTCGTGTATCGTCTGTCTAGTTTATATCAGACCGATATTACTCATGTTTCAGGTCCCTTACATACGAGTACGCTGTCACGCATTAATCATGTCTGATGAGTAATTTTGTCCCAAAAGTGGGGAATTTTATTGTAAGCACTGGTGGTAGTTATTGTTTAAGGAGTTGGTCTTGCCGATTTGTGCACGATAGTCATCGCAGAGACACCGGTATCATCATAAGCAAGCTGTTGGGAGTAGGGATAAGGAGTGTGGCGACATCGGTTTGTGATCCTATCATATTAGTACATCGAAGATACCTTTCCCGTTGTCGGTGTTTTTATCATTAATATGTGTTCTTTTCTTCGTTTCTTTACTGATTTATTTGTCGGTTTAATTCACTTGCTGGCCTTCGTTTATTATTTGTAATGCCTCTATTATATCTCCCACGTGACCTATAGCGTTAGCATTGGCTAATAAATAATGAGCAATACTTAAGAATGAAATATAAGGTTTAAAAGTTTTAAAATTTCTTAGTCAGATGTAGGCCTGAAACTTTCTTTTACCCCCCACAAATAACTGCAATAATTTTTAATACACTTTAGCTAAGTAGAAAAATTATTGTCTTGTAGGTTTTGACGCCTTTTAACCTGTAGGAAAGATAAAAATTTTTCGGCAAAGCACGCTGGCTGAATCTTCAGGAATTTGTAACTGACATTAAGGGAAACACTTCCTTCCGAAAAGTGTGTTGCTATCTATCAAACAGTAAGACCGAACGTTCTAGAAAGCAGAAATTTATAATTACACGCGAGAATCTCGAATCACATATCCAGTGCGGTGTGTTTCGGACTGAATATAACAAACGAAAGGTAAGCAGCCGTCAATCAGACGAAGCGTGCTTACATCGAGAAGTGACTCTGCAAGTAGTGTCGGCGCATATATAAGAATCTCAGTCGCAAACACACTGTTTAAAATGATATAAGATTTTCTAAAGGACAAATTTTTCTTTATAACCTTTTAAAGCTAAAGATGGTTCCTTATACATGAGACGAAACATCTTGCAATAATATTTTTAACGTAAAAAGGGTTGTGATGGAAAGCTGCTTTGCCTACTCTTGTATATCTTCATCACAAACTGGATGTTATACTGAAATAACAACATAATTAAACCTGTCTCTTGCACCAATTTAAGATTTTGTGAATTGGAAAAGCAATTTAGTATCAATATAAAGGTCGCCGATATCAATGTGGACTTGCATAAAATTTACCACTTCTACTATTTTTTTATGTTTTGCTGACCGTGCATCTCAGTATAATCTTGGTAATTAAACAACTTAATGCACGAATTCTTGTTTTATAATAAGATTTATTATATGCCTCTACATGATTCGAGCACTGTGTGCTCATCATCAGGTCAAAATTGTATTTTACAGCATCTGGTATCATTACCCTTTGCAGACACGCAAATTGTGATGATACCAGATGTTGTATAATACAATTTTGACCTCCTGATGATGAGCACATAGTGCTCGAAACATGTAGTCACATATAATAAATCTTATTACAAAAAAAAAATTTGTGCATTAATTTGGTTAATTACCAAGATCACCTCCACTACTTTTCTACTGTGCAGATATATCCTTGTGTACAAAGGTAGACAAATAGAAGCGCCCATTAGCAGTCACCATGATTTCCTTTATTATTACAAATCAGTTGTGAGTACAAGTAAACTTTTGTGTTAACTTTTGCGAGAACGTCACTTTAAATTAGCAAGATGGTATGTCAGGTGTGCATGGATTGGCGCACTTTGGATTGCAGAAGTAGCCGGGGTCGCAACTTCGGGGTCTTCCACCGCATTTTGTGTATGAACTTTCGTTTTCGCAGGCGAATTCATCACTTCTGCATGAAGGTGTAAGGCTCTCAAGTGTTCGGTTTGCAGCCTGGACTTCCGTGTCTCTCTGCTGTCTGAACAGAACAGGGTATCCATCCAATTCCAGGTCAGCAGATACAATATGCAATATTACAGCAACAAGAACCTGCAAGAAAATACATTTATTTAGTAAGAACTTGGGAATTAAAACATCATATTTTTTTTAACTTTGTAGATATACTGCAGTCTGTTGATACAGAGGAGTTATGACAGCGCAACCAGGAAGCAAATTAGTGCATAATGGGTAGGCCTGGCTTGTCGCGATGTGTGTGTGTGTGATTACCCGCTACAGGCAACTCTCGAAAATGGATACACACACGAATAAATACATGAGCAATGCGTCACAGTACCTTGCTTAAAGATATGGATGGATGGATTGGTGGGTGTTTGGAAGGATGAAGGGGTGTATGGATATATAAGTAGTTAAGAAGATTCGTAATTGCAGAGGTAGGTATACAAATATTTAGTAGGTAGGTAGGTATACAGAGAGTATTTGAAATTCTTAGACAGATACAACCTGAGTTATTCACATGAAAATCAAGAAGAAAGTTCATATAAACATATGTCTGGAAATGAGTGGTTTTTAGCTGAAAGATTATATTCGTCAATAAATAACTTGACTATACAGAATTTTGCTTACGAATAATTTACATTTACAGCACATATTCTCAGGTTAGTAACTGTCGAATTCTTAATGTTTATCAGTTCACAGCCAACGCTCAAAACGTCCGCCACCTGAATCAGGGCACCCAAGAGCACGTACAATTCTACACTATCATGAAATTTCAAATGTCGCGGGGCGGTTGTGAATGGTTTGACAGGCATTAAAATGTCTTGGCGAAATATCTATCTATTTAATTTGCAGCTGAATGTGCTACGGATTTTAAGTTTCCCCATGGATATAAACCCAAAGAGTTTAAATGGAGCGAAGGTGGGGCTGACCTCGAAATCTACGTGTTTGTGGACGTACATTTATGTGAATTTATCTCTATTTTGATTTAGGGAACTGACTCCAGTAATATGTGTGTCCAAGCACTTTCGGCACACACTCGATACATGAGTATAAAGAATAACAATAACTTACTTTCTAACTTGGTGATTGATTGATTGATAAATAAATTTAAATAAATGAATAAATAAAAGTACTGTAAAAGACAATATCGCTTTACGAAGTGTATTTTTAAATGTGAACTATTTGATTGTGTTGAAACTTGGCTTATTTCAGGAAGTTATTCTAAAAACAACCTCCAACGTTTTGGAGAACCAGTTCTCATGTCAAGGAAGACACAGTATACTTCCACTAGAAAATCAGTTAGTAAAAGCTGCAAGATGTAACAATCTCCGCTATAAGGCGAATAAATTTAGCACGTAAAGACTCTGTGGGCAAAATGCAGAGTACCTTAATGTTACAGCACGTGGTACATTGAATAACCATTCGGCTGTAAAAGAAACTGTTTGAAAACGACCTGCATTACTGCATTACTGCACCGAAGAAGTATTTGAAACCCCATTTAACTATTAACGTTTAACCAAATTCAAAATTCTACTAATTAATTAAATGTTAAATATTCATGTAAAATATTCCCATTGTGTATTTTTTACAAATACATAAAAATTAGAAAAGGAACGCAGTTTGTTTGCTGTATAACTTACGCTGAACAGTATCTGGCGTGTGTTAATCATTTCGTTGCTTCAAGATGTGTTTCGTTTGAACAGTGGTAAACAGCCTTGGATAAGTTCTTGATGTAAGTGAACGTAATAATCTGCAACGCAGATTGTTATAAAGCAGCCCGCTTATATTTCCTATCTAGATGCATAAAATTAGGTTACACGTGGAGATTTGACTTTACAGGTCCTGTAAATAAAATGCAATAAATTTCAGTGGATTCTTTGTGTGTCGAGTTTCCAAATATGCACTTGCCTTACCTGTTGACAGCGGCGTCTGCGGATCACATAGTCCTACATTGTAACTATGTTGAGTAAACCAACAGCATATTAATGCCAACTGTATTTATTACGCTGCGGCAGAAATTTCCCGGAACGTAAGGTGCACTCGTAATTCTAAGTTGTTTTTCCCCCACCTCTTGGCTCTCTAAGTATTTTAAACGTGAATGCGCGTGTCTAACTTATTTTGTAATTCTGAGTCTAAGACTTCGGAAATGTGTATAATGTTAGGTGCAATTTAGAGGCAGAAATTCGACGGTGCTTCGAAGTGAGTGGTGTCCATGGACTCGGGATTTAATTCTCTTTACTCCAGGTTCAAAAGTCATCTAATTTGCTAAGGAAGTGTTACTGCTGGAAATGAAAATTATCTTTGTGGGTAACACCAAAATTTTACTGTGCTGCAAAAACACCAGGAGGGCTTCTTTAATTTTGAGGGGCGGAATTATAGTGCACTTAAATTACGTTGTAATAATGATGATTTCAAAGCTTCCGAAATTACAGACATGTATGATAGGATGCAGGGAAATGTTGCGTCACTGTAGGCACACGTAAGAGTTTTAATAGAAAGCAGATAATACACATACTACACATATTTACGGTATTACCTTATTGAACTCTTTAGTTGTGTTCACAAATTTATGGAAATTTGCTCTTAGCTAACATGTCTCTCTCTCTCTCTCTATATATATATATATATATGTATAAAACACCCCATATATTTATATAGGGGGGGGGGGGGCGGGTAGCTCAGTCGGTATAGCGACTGACTACTGGCTAGACGGTCCGGGACCGAATCCAGGTGGGGACGAGTTTTTCCGCCCGTCCAAACCGGCCTTGTTGCCCACCCAGCCTCCTGGAAATGGGTACTGGGTCTTTCCCGGGGGTAAAGTGCGGCCGAGGCGTACAGCTGACCACTCACCCCCTTCTAGTGCCGCCGTCATGGAAGAGTAGAGCTATACCTCTACCCACCCTCTGGGCCACACCGGGCCTGTAACGGGATCACTTTACCTTTTATATATACATATGCTGTTCGACCATCCGCGTGGAACAGCTCGGTCACTGAAGGGCTTTTGATGGAGTTTCATATTTGAATAATTGTCAAAAATATTTCGAGAAAAAACAATATTCATTAAAACCTGACAGAATACAATGTACTTTACATGAAGAACTATGAACATTTATGATAACATCACAATGAAGTCTTCTTAGAATGAGAAATTCTCCAGAAGAAAACTTTATATTAAGTCAAAACATGTATTTTATGTTCAATAACACTTTTCCAAAATTCCTGTCTTTTGTTTGGTAATGTGGCCACTGCAAGACAATATAATATGGCGCATGCGCTTTGCATGCTGGATTATTAATGCTACAGACACACAGTCAGATTATGTAATAATTATTGTTTTTCCAAGGCAATAATGGTTGCAAGAACGCGCTTCAATATTACGTTATACATATGTTGCCAGTCTTGTTTTTACATGTACTGCAGAATAACACCTTGGCGAACTATTTTGTTTTTCCATCTTGGTTTCTGTTAATTCACAGTCCAAATTTTGTTGTATTTCTTTTCATAACTGTGCTGCTAATAAATTATTTTGCGTATACAGGAGCAGGTTGAAGGCAGTTTTACGTAATAGTCTCTTGTTGTGAAAGACAAAGATGAGCATTGCATTTGTTAAAAAAAAAATCTTACTCGTAAATAAATTTATTTTGGTAACAGTTCCTATTTTAGTGTTAAGTCAAAAAGTTTGATACTGATTCTGTAATGTGATACTCCCTTTATAAGACAAAAGTACTGGATTTATAGCATATACTAATGTGACCTTGATTGGAGTGATGACATTTAAATGTGAACTTTTGTCAATTATGTGGTAAAAGTGTTGTCATCTAAATTTGAATTGAAGAATTCTGTGGGAAAAATTGGGTAATCTGTACATTGGTTGACACATATTGTTGTGATTTCAATAAAGAAGCATATTGCGACTTGTGACTAAGTTACAAATATATCGGCTTAGCACTGACGTAGACACAAACACAAAGGGATGGTGCAGAACATAGTCTAATGAGGTCATGTTCGTCCATATATTTTAAAAGTGTTTTTAAGCTTTGCATAAAAAGCTTGAATTGCTTGTTGTGCATGAAATATGATTACAGTCAAACTCCGGTGTAACACCACTCTTTGTTCGCCGCAATTTGTGACCGGTATGTCGAAAGTGTGTGGGCCGGGTAGCTCAGTCGGTACAGCGACTGAGCGTTAAATTAGAATTTGCTGTATGCTAAATGTATTTAATTAAATTAAGCATTCAGCTGTTACCAGTTCCGTTAAACACTTGTCCCTGATTCTCGTAACTTTATTACTTCTCCTCAGCCTACCCACACATCTCCCCAGACGCTCAGACGCTCTGTAATGAACGTATTTCCTATTTCTCAATGTTTTGGAATCCACAGAATAATATTAGGGAAGCCTATCAACAAATTGTGGGCCGGGTAGCTCAGTCGGTATAGCGACTGAATACGGGCTGGACGGTCCGGGATCGAATCCCGGTGGGGACGAGTCTTTCCGCCCGTCCAGACCGGCCCTGGGGCCCACCCAGCCCCCTGTACAATGGGTACCGGGCTTTCCCCGGGGTAAAGTGCGGCCGGGGCGTGCTGCTGACCACTCACCCCTTTCTAGTGCCGCGATCATGGAAGAGTAGAGCTATACCTCTACCCACCCTCTGGGCCACACTGGGCTTGTAACGGGATCACTTTACCTTTTTTATGTTGAAGGTGAGGGTAAATCGAAATACTGAACAATATGAGATTTCTGTTTAGAGACTTTCATGGTAGTTGTGATGGTGGAGTTGCATGGGTGGAGGGCGTATGGGTATTCGACTGTATTTCTGCCAGTAATCTCAGTATAAAGTATATGATTATTAAAACACTCTGAAATGTTACTCCGTGTGGTTTGGTAGTCAGATGCATACTTCCAAGATGATCTTGCTGCTCCTAAATTCAGGGTGAAAACTCAGTGCCATACCCAGGAACAGAATCAAAATCAACAATTAATCAACATGATACCTCGATGTATATCCTAGACATGGCCATTGCTTCATTTCTGTATATCAGTTGTCTGCCCTTCTGACAAATCTTTTGAGTCGGGATAGTTTCAGTCGGTATAGTGACTAGACTGGGGGCTGGAAGATTCGTGGTTTGTGAAACGTTCAGACAGCAAGAATTGGTAGCACATTGCAGCTACATTTGCACTTCTTCTGTTTAACTGTGTTAATGTTGGGTTCTGTGCGCGTCAGATTGTCTTTTCAGAACAGAATAATGAGGGGTATATTAGTACGTGAATGCGGGGAATTCAGAATATGCAGCAGTAAGTTACATTGTGAGGGTTTACCTAATGTTTATTTGTAAATTAATTTTACAGGGGTTATTGAACTTTAAGATGCGATAATCGATGCGTGAGAAAGACCGGAAATTCGCCTAAATTTTAGCTGAAATATATGAAAGACAGAAACAGATTTCTAAAAACTTATGGACAAAAGGGCGATCATAATAAAATGATAAAAAGTATTTATTATGCATGTGTGAGAGAGAAAGAAAGAAAGAAAGGAAGAAAAAGAACGAAAGAAAGAGATGTAAGATATGAATTGTCGCCTCATGATAGAAACCATTGTCGAGGGTTCATGGCATTAGAATACATATTTGGTTTTCATAAACAACAGAAATTTCTTGAATATCTGAATTAATGTATTTCTTACGCAGGACTTTGCTGCAGGAATAAGGCTATTTTGTGGGGTTTTTAATGGCATAATATTACATTTGTGTAAAATGATTCTTGAACCGATATAAAGGATTTGGAAAGGAGAATTACCAAACAATATAGTCTAAATGTGATATTTATTTTCAAATATTAAAACTGTATAGTTAATTGACAGTAATAGGACTACATCCTTCAAGAGTAGTATGGATGTATTATTAATTTTCTCACAGACAAATTTAAAATCAACCAACTCTTTTTTCACAGAATTCTTCAAGTATATTTTCTGTTTCTTAAGAGGAAAAAATTGTATGTATGTCAAATTTATCACAGTTTCCAGAATATCCCTATTTATAACATAGCTAAAACACCTTTAGGATTTAAAAGGAACTTTACTTTCCAAATTACTAAAAATATTTCACTTTTAATTTTAGGCAGTTAAAAGACATTTATGTGCGACTGTACCGCTTGAGTAATTCTGCGCACTCTCACGCCAATGCTGTGTAGATGTATGAAATACATTTACTGCGGAAATGCTTTAGTAAAAATAGTAGAGTTGTAAATCATTCTGTCTTAGAGTTTATCCTGCTCAGAATTATTGAACACAGATCGGTCAAGATCCCAAGTTCTTATTCCGTTTACGGTTTTAATATAATTCTTTTTAGTAATGTAAATTAGAGATTTGAAAAATCTATAAAGTGTTCTAATATTTTGAAGTGATGGCATTTAGCACAAATTGACATATATTCTTTCCAACTCTCTGCCCACCTGCCTGCCTGCCTGCCTGCCTGCCTGCCTGCCTGCCTGCCTGCCTGCCTGCCTGCCTGCCTTTTCTCTGTGTAATGGAT
>Ga0123357_10013882_pt1 | contig 10485 bp, 7 predicted proteins | sample TergutEmb28metaG_FD_89873 | JGI IMG/M metagenome (GOLD analysis project Ga0123357, IMG submission 89873) | Embiratermes neotenicus P4 segment gut microbial communities from Petit-Saut dam, French Guiana - Emb289 P4 | ecosystem: Host-associated > Arthropoda: Insects > Digestive system > Gut ...
GTACGGCTCAAATCTGAAAATAAGCATAATTTTAAATTTATCACGAACCTCGTGTACAGAATATGTAACAAACCAGGCAGCAGATGACGTCACGGGGCTGCGCACACGGGCCCTTGGTAATGTCAACATTCTGCTACTCAATGCAGAATGTGCCGCTGGTTCAAGGCAGCCGAATTCTACCTACACGTGTACAGGCCTGCCCACACTACAGCTGCCTTTCAGATCCGTTACATAGCTACGGGCCCTACCCCCTATTTACATGCCCTTGTCTTTGCATACACAGGTTACATTTCACATGGTAGGAGTGCGTATCGCATAACGGTCGGACCGTTTTCGTTATGGTTCCTAACAAATAGAAGTACGACTTATTTCTTAATAAGTTACAAAATGTAGACACCGCTCTGTTTAACAATGGGGCAAGGTATGAGGTGACAAAACAAAAATATCATGTTGTTTAATTACCTCGAAAAGCCTAACGCCTGGAAAAATAACAATATCGCCCACCTAATACGACGTATTTCTTTTCGTGATATGTCTACAAATATCACTCTGCGTCTTAACACCGGATGGTCAAAGGCTATTAGGAAGGTAACATTTCCCTGTCCACGCCATGAAGGCATACACGGGGAGCGAAGATAAAGCTCCACTCATTCTTAACCTCGGCATTCGACGAAGGTGAATCCGCAACAATGCCTTGGTGACTGCAGGGTGCGTGTTATTACTTGTAGAGTCTTACGATGCGGTAAATAAGCCTATACTGATCACAAAGTGCGTGCGTGCTTGTGTGTGTGTCCTTTTACTCTGTTAAATTTCTTTTTCTTAGAACACTTTTCGCTCCGATAAATACGTGTATTTAGCGAGTTACGCGAAGTATGGATGAATTCTGTTCCATTTTTGTGCCCAATTTTACCCATATTTGAACTGGTCTACGGCGTTTAGTAAATCTTCCCACTATTACATTTCATGAATATCGGCTCTGCGGTTGAAGGTAGGAAGACAGATGGCACGACGAAGCAATGGTCGAAAGCGCCACAAACGATATAAAATTTCAGAACCATAAGTTTCTTTTAAAACACTTTTCACTTTTATTTAAGGAAAAATATATTACGTCTCTGAGCAGTGTAATATCTGCGCTAGGGCTATATGTGTATCGAAACGTACCGTCTAGTAAGGCGAGCAAAATATTCTTATCTATAGCATGTTTTGTAACTTAAATCTTGTAGCTCAACGTTTCAACAAGACTCTCAACTCTCCGAATCATGTATTTAATCTACATAAAATTTAAAAACTCTCTTCCTGCCTCTCTGCTTCTCCATTGCCAACACAAACCGGTTATTGCTGTTCAGACCAATATCACTGTTTATTGTGGAAAACACAAGAAAGACATTAATCTACTCTATGATTAAAACATAATTTTTTTTAATAACCACAAACATTGAGTTGTAAGGGGTTAGTTGCTACTTAAAAGTGCTGTATTGATGGCCCTACCTTTAATTGCAGCAGCCACTCGGTCCAGCACGTCAAGTTTCAGAGCCAAAGGCGGCGAGTCCAGTTCCATGGTAGGGAAATCTCTCCCGGACCTCGACAGTCTCTTATTTCGAAACTCTAATTTTCTCACCAAAAATATTTTAGTATCGTTCACACGCAACTTTTTCACAAATTCCGTTCGTGGGACGAGGGAATAACCATCCGAAACACTGAACGAACAATTAGCATCATCAGCCAATGATTGTAAATCCACTGTCGCTTCGATAAACTTACCCGTATGATAGTTTTCAATTTTCAGACCTGATGCTTTATTCTTCATTATTCTTACTCTTACTTTTCCACCGGCACTTAAATATTCAGACACACCAAAATTATTAGTTCTTTTCAAAACCCTTTTCACTGTTATAACTGCTGCTATATCGCCATTTTCAGTGGATGAGAGTGAATCCACCTTCCCCGTGAAAACCGCCGTAGCACGGCGCGTTGCTGCTGCTACGGCGTCTTCCTGCTTGCTACAGGCTGTAATGACATCGTTGCTAACTGTTAATGTTATTAACAGCATCACCAACAAGAAAAATCGTCCATATGACATTGTACTTGCAAGACAGACACAAACTGTAATATTTAGCATTGTGTCTAGGCCTTGTTCTTTCAAAACAAATTACTCAGCTGTTCCGCATTATCCACGTCAGTTTTGGTGGTAAAGACGAAATGGTACGAAATATGTTTAACAGCAGTTACATTTGTACAAAACGACGTCACATCCGTCTGCATTCCGTGTACACAACCACAATAAAACAGTACCCGTTTCTGTAATTGCGCCTAGGTTATGTTCAGCATAAGCTGTCCACTATTGTACGGATCACAATTTTGAAACACATTCATGCACATTTCTGATACCACAGACAAACAGACAATACTTTTAAACAATTCTTACGTATTTATGATCCCACAGACTGCGCAAAATTTCCACTAACACAATAATCGCAGACGGTAAGCACGTACGTAACTAAATTATTCCGCCGTATTCAGCTTCGAAATTCTGTCGCGTGTGGGCGTTGCAACTGAACTTCAGGCTGCATCGAGTAGCTCGCTGCAGCTTGTCAAAGAATCACATGACTACCTGTAAACCTATACATTCGGCAGTCACCACTGTTTAATAAGCACGTGAAATCTTGAACCATGTCTAAGGAGGCACTGACGACAGCGACACTGCTGTAGTAACCATGGGTAGTAACTTCCACTCCCAGACGTCAGAAGCGATGTGTCCCTAGCACAGAGCTGACGTGCGGACTGCTCAGGGAAATTACACTCGGTGGATAAACGATCATTGTACAAGAATAATATTATTTTTATTACCAAGTTTTGAAATTGGCACCGTACTATTTAATTTGCAAAGAAACAAGGAATGAGGTTAGACGTATTCAAGGTTCTGACCCTTCGTAGGTCAACACCTCGAGAACCGCTGGACTAATTTTTCTAAAATTTTACTAAACCTTAGTTACTCATTACATTTTTGGTTAAAATGGGACGTCAGTACGGATGCTACATGAAGACGTACACACGCCTGCACGCATCTGAGCTTAAACTGCTAATTTGTTGGACATAAAACTCTTTACAACACAAGGTGCACGAGAAATGAAGCACACATTTCACCTAAAGGTCGCAAAGTGTGCATTCTTCAACAATTGCGCCCCTTATATTTTGAACCCTCAAACAAATCAAAACTATTCAGAGTAGCACATATGCAGCGTTGGTTGCTGTGTAAAAACAGTTGTATCTCGATATTTCGAAGGTCCTGTAAAACTCCAGGTGTTTTGACTTATTTCGTGCCTGTGGACTGATCCCAAGAGCCTGTGAGATTCGGAACATGACGTGTGGCCACCAAACATGCAGTGATACCAACATATGTACATATGTACCACATAGCGGAGACCTTAACACCGAAAGGGCTGCACACAGCAACGTACCGCCCACATTGCAAGTTAGGACAAGTTTCATATTTTGCGGAGGCGAAAGCCGTAGGAAGGACAGGTACAGCTGGTTACTGACGGTGAGAACGAAAAGACTTTGAACGGCCTGTGTTAGTCAATAATCTTTTGATACGAGTGGTCGTTTATACTTTCAGCGCCGTGGTAACTATATACACCACCAGCTTTAACATTAAGAACTCGGAATTTTTCCAATTCTATGTATAGTTACCGGAGATTCAGAAAACACACTGCGATTACTTTCCTAAACGATATTAACCAACTGGCCTGCATAATATCGTAATAGGTACGCAGCATTTTCTGCGCGGTACGAACGGAATTGTATACATTATTTAGATTAACTTTACAGTTCGTGGGTTGTGGGTGTGAAACTTGGTCTGTCACATTGAGCGAGCAACATAGGCAGAGGGTGTTCGAGAACAATGCGGAGGCAGATATTTGGGCCTAAGAGGGACGAGGTAACAGGGGAATGGAAAAGACTTAATGATCAGTACACCCCACCAAATATTATTCGGGTGATTCATATCAAGAACGAGATGGGCGGAGCATGTAGCATGTATGGGGGAAAGGAGAGGTGCATACAGGACTTTGGTGGGGAGAAGTGAGGGAAGGAGACCACTTGGAAGAGCCGGGCGTAGATGGTAGGATAATATTAAAATGGATCTTTAAGCAGTGAGAGGGGGCACAAATTGGAATGGTCTGGCTCAGAATATGGAGAGGTAGCATGCTCTTGTGAACACGGTAAGGAATCTTTGGGTTCCATAAAATGCAGAGAATCTGACTACCTAAGAACCTGTAGGCTTTTCAAGGAGTTAAGTAGGGTTTTATATTAGCTATGGGAAGGGAATGAAATCACACATCCCATACTCATGGATTTACTGGTTAAAAACTCCAGTTTTCAGCAACCTTCAATCTACAGACGTACCTACATACCTGAGGCAATTTACACTATTTCGAACTCCGCACTATACTCTCCTGACAGCAACTTTAATCATTCTCTCAACTCCGTCTATGTTGGATCTTTTCAACAGGTATTCCCACAAATATGCCATGATTTTCTTGTTTCCTTTGTTATCTTTTTGATACAGTTACTAATATGAACCGTTAAAATTTGTCCTAACTCAGCGCATAAGGCAACACCTCTACACCCCATGTCTCGCACAATTTCATTGTTCAAGCAACATTATCAAAGCAATATATAACTGGGTGTTGCAAGAACAATATATCTGTGCAGAAAACACTGACACCAGCTGCAGTTATTCCACTGCAACCAAGACAAATCACAAGAAATAAACCCTGTGGTTTTATGAATTAGGCCTTTCAGCCTACTCTAAATAACTCTAAATAATCTTTATTAACTGATGCGGATTCTGACTACACGTTTCAGCTACAATTAGCCATTAGTAAATCAATTCCAGACAATTTTCTAGTTCCAAACACAATGAATGCAATGTATATAAAATATCCACATCCAACTTACAAACTTTTATACAGTTACATGTCATATTCTTTACACCAGTATTGTGCTTGTGAATAAACACCGAACTCACATGACTAAAGAATTTAGGAACTGGAATAAACATGATTCACAAGATGTTATATGGCAGATGTGGCTATTTGGAATGTGTTACATTCAGTGTGTATGGAACTAGAAGAATGTAAGGAACTGACTTCACAATGGCTGACAGCAGCTGAACCATGCAGTCACAGTTCAGTCAATGACAATAACTTTACGTTCCGCTTACAAAAATAATAGCTGCAAAAAATGAATTGTAGATTTTTTTAATTTGAACTCCTAACCAGTTAACTGGACCTCGTCCAAGTTCAGTTCAACAACCATCAAAGTCAGTATTCGGAAGGTCCTGCAACCGGCTACCTCGACACAGGTTTTTCTTAGTTTCCCTGTGCCTAAAAGCAAATGCTGAGATGGTTCCCAAGATTTTAAGTTGCCACTACATGCTTCTCACGTAGCCCTCCCGACTTAAAATTAGTAGTAACCAATTTCATATTTTGTATACATGTAAAATAACCACTGCCACCGGGTAACAACCCAATTGCAGTAAATAAATATTATTATTAAAACCTATTCACTTGATACTCCTACAGTTAACTTCCCCTTCTCATCTCTCTTATAAATTACTGGTTAGTGCATCAGCAACCTGTGCTTGCCAAGTCTCAGCAGTCTGTTCCATCACAATCAGCATCCCACTACGTGCCATGGGCTTCTGGAGGTGTTACACCTACCCTTCCCCATTCACAGCTATGAATTTACAACTCCTGTGCACAACAACACATTTCAAAACACCACTATGAACATTTTAAAAAGCTCTTACTGTTATGGAAAATGAAGGTTCATCAACAACACTAAAAGGATCTGCCATTTATTCCAGCTAACATTACCCCAACCGAAGATCCATTTTAAAACTATTCTATCCACATCTCTTATTTTCCTAGGTGTATGAGATGTCCCAAATTTCTGTTGTGTCATTGCCCAGAGTGATTTAACCACCCCAAAGCACTTCACGAAGCACCTTGTTAAGTAATTTTCTCATTCCACTGTTCAGTCATGTCATGTGAATGTTGCACAAGTACCAAGATTTCATATATTTTAATATCTGGGTACCATACTCTGAGGAGAGCTCAGTCAGTACAGTGACCACCTAAGAGTTGGGTGACCAGGATCCAATTCCCAAAAGTGGCATAAACTCTCCTTTCACTACCGCAACTCTTCCAACTACTGGAAGTAACAAGGTGGCATACACAGGTGGTTCTCATCCAAACAAGACAGGATACAATGCAAGTGGTAAAATCATATATTACCAATAAAAGGAAAATACAAGGTTGTATGATACTACAACTGATATTGGTGAAATAATTTAATGTTGTTCCGTTATGATAAAGAAATATAAAAACAATTCATTTTCGCTACAGCACTCTGAATAGCAAAAACTGAATATTTCCACATTCAATAGAAATACTGTCTGCTCTGTGTAAAGAAAATCACAGAGGCTGTAACTGCTGTACTATTCTATTCTCTGGAATGCCTCATTGTTGAGGTTTCTAGATCTCACACACACCTGGCAGGACTCCTCTGAACAGATGATCAGCTCATTGCAGAGGCCACTATCTACACAACATACAACAAAAACAACAGACAAACAATCACGCCCTCAGTGAGAATCGAACCCACAATCCCAGCAATTGAGCAGCTGCATACCTACGCCTTACACTGCACATCCACTGGGATCAACATTCCTGTACTATAAATGATATTATTTCTTATGAACACATTTACAACATGGAAGCCACAATCATGTAACGTAATTGTACACTTTAACATTACCACAGTCGTAAGAAGGACCACAAATTCTTCACGACTAATACATGAAATAACATTAATAACCACTAAAATTTACCAATACTGTACCATCACACTTTATTAACTAATTTGGGCACTGATCAGAATTCAATTATTTCATGTCTCTAATGTTATCCAAGCATGAATGTTTCAGAACTGTCACTTTACGTAATGACTGGCAACGATCCCTGTGCATGTGGCAAGATAAGCTTCCTGTCCTTGTCAATACTACTCCATACAGCACATACACCTTTCAAAACATCACCACAACATTCAAGTTAAGAAGTTTCCTCCTGAAGAATGCTGCCTTATGAGATGTGACACTGCGTTATCTGCTACCAATTTTCCATTTCAAAGTAATCACCTCCTCATATGTGGCACCATTCACAGTGCACCAAACAAATGTAAGTCTCTCATCATGACATGGACTCTGCTGCAGTTGTACAGTATGACATTGGCCATCATTAGGACAGAATAAAATATTTGCACTCTGAGGATCAAAGGACAAGCCACAAAATTGCTAATTCCAACTTATACAATTACATACAGCACCAGCCATGGTCAATTCAGAGATAAGATGATCTTACACTCATTGTACGGTAGAATAAGGATGAATAATTTCCACTGGACCCCTCTCTTATCACGTCTCAAAGTGACTACATAGAGTTACGCCTAATAGTTTATCACAACGGTCATTTTCACAAACGTCTTCTGAAAATGTCTCAAGAAAAACCTGCTACCAACCACGCAGCTGCAAATGTATGCTTAAATGTTTTCCAACATGATATCAGAAGAGGGTTCACATTTATAACAAGACATCAATACATTTGAGGATCCAAAAACACAAAAATCCCTTAATCCAGCATGCATCCAGCCATGAACTTGCTAGCAAAGTGAAAAGTTAAAGTACCATTTTCAACAGAACCAAGCAAAATCACTGCTGAAAACCATTATTATTTTGAGAAATGTTGTACATATGTAATGCTGACATAAGTTGAAACAGCATGGTGGACAATTATGAAGATGTATTTCAGGAAAGAAGGAAATGGACTTAATTGGCTTGGAAAATATACCAATGGTGTGATATTTTAATGTAGACAAAACACAAAATTTTTTGACGACACTAAATGCTCAAGTCTCAGCAAAGGTCAGAATGGAAAGCATTAAAGTCTTCCCCTCTATGCCTACTACTGCATTTAATAAGGCTGAAAAAACACTGCACACTAGATGCATGCCGTGTTCGCGCTATGTGCATGTGTATTTACGGCACACTGTAGACTAGACGCTGCTGTGCTTCTGCACTCGTTTGCACTGCTCATCACCAAAAAATCGCATTAAAAAGCAGTTTTCGACCTCAACCACAACAGGTTATGGGCCCAGGAACGTGACATTTTGGTTGGAAACAGTGCTGTGAAATGTAACAGTGAGTGTGCCAGTAACATGAAGTGACAAAATTAACCTCAGCACGTTTACTAGCAGTGATTTCAAAGCGGCAAATTGAAAAGCTCGAAGGTCCTGACAATTGGCAGATGGAAATGGCAGATTTTAATGCTTCTGCATGCCCAATGCCTAGTATGTATCACTGATGGATCTCGAAAGTGCCCTGTCCTGCCTGCAGATGCACAGCCTCGGCAGAAAAAGGAACTAACCGAGTGGCGGCAAGATGACGCCAAAGCTGTAAGCATTATTGCATGCATGCTAAGCGAGTCTGTTGCAGAGCTTGTGTTGACTTGCACCAGTATAAAGACATCTGGAATAAGCTATGTGCACGGTTTGAGCGCAGTAGTACGCAGCAGCTTAATACGCTCATTGAGTTGTTCTTCCAGGCACAATGCGACTGCAAGGAGGACATTAGCATGCATGTCGCTAAGCTGCAAAAACTGTTTGTCGACCTAAGCAACGAATTGGTAAAGCACAGTGAAATTATGCTGTCTGAATGTATGCTGGCTGGACGAATTTTGTTGACACTTGGTAAGGAATACAACAATTTCAAGGATGTTTGGGATACCATTCCTACTAGCACACAAACTGTTAATTTGCTCATTGAGAAGCTCTGTGCAGTTGAGTTGTGAGCTAACAAATTGGCACTGGCTGAAGCTACGGCACTTGTTGCACATGAAAATGATAAGAAGAGGTCGAATTCTATGAAAGTGAATTCCAGTAAATCCATGAAAAGAGGAGCTGACTGCACAAAACAGAACAAGTGCAACAAGTGCAAACAACTTGGTCACTGGGCTGTGGAGTTTCCTCAAAAACAGCAGCATGCAGGGGACAAAGGTGGTGAATCAGCTGCAAAGAAGAATGCTGATGCTCTCCCAGTGCAAGTAATGGGGGTTTCAAGAGTAAGCGTTGTGGATACGGACAGCTGATACTGTGACAGTGGTGCGACACAGCACATTAAACTGAACAAACATTATTTTGTGTCACACACAAAATTTGTCAATCCTGAAACAATCGTGCTTGGCAAGAAAAATGTGCTGATGCAAGCATATGGTTGAGGTATGACAAACGTCCGTCCAGATGGTTCACAATAGTATGTGGCATGACGCAACACTGAAAAACGTTTGGTATGTGCCAGATGCAAGTGCACGTCTATTCTCCGTCACGACAGCCGCCCAAAATGGCTACAGCACAACCCTGAATGAAAAAGAAGTTGTTATTCGCAGGGGTGATGGAACTGTTGCAGCATCAGGTAAACTTGTTAACCCTTAGCCCGCTAACATGGAAAATATGGTGAGCTCCTAATAATGCCAGCAGATGGCAGATGAGATTTAACTCGGTGTTTAAAGGGTTAATGACCTCTATGTATTGACGATTCGGGTGTGCATTCCACAACACACTGCAGAGGTCCACTTAGCAATGCAAGCAGAAACATTGCAAGTATGGCATGAGCGTCTTGGTCATCAAAATAAGCACCATGTTTCGAAAGTGCTCAAGCAACATGGTATTAATGTGGAAGCAAACAAAGAATTTTGTGATGGTTGTACTGTGGGAAAAGCACATCGGCAGAGCTTTGGAACTTGGACAACCCGACCAAGCAGAGTTGGAGACCAGATTAACGCAGATGTGTGTGGTCCAATGACAGAAAGGTCAGTGGGTGGTGTCCCCTATTACGTCTGCTTCAAAGATGATTATTCAAAATTTCATCATGTGTCCATCACCACAAAAAGTGAGGTGGCGGACTACCTATGAAAGTTTCTGAAAGAGGTAAAGACTGCTGGACACACCACAAAAGTTCTGCTGCCAGACAGTGGCAAGGAATTCAACTGTGAAGCTGTAGAGAAAGTGATGGAAGAGCACAGTCTTACACACTGACTCAACATGCCATATACTCTCTAACAGATACAGGTAGTACAACAAAAAAGACCTGTAACAGCTTGACAAAGCAGGAGAGGAATCAATCCATTAAGCTTCTTGCAGCTTCAGTATGGTTGAATGACTATTCCTGACCAGCCAACCATCAGATGCTCAGAAAAGACAAATTGGCAAGGCAGTAACGATATATTCAGCAATGGCAAGTGTATTCCAAGCAAATGAACTGTGATCAGTGCCCTGCTGTAACACAACAGTCAAGGTTACACACGTAAACTAACGGTCTTACAAATGTACAGACACAAACAAACACATGCGTCCACACACACACACACA
>Ga0123357_10013883_pt1 | contig 10485 bp, 9 predicted proteins | sample TergutEmb28metaG_FD_89873 | JGI IMG/M metagenome (GOLD analysis project Ga0123357, IMG submission 89873) | Embiratermes neotenicus P4 segment gut microbial communities from Petit-Saut dam, French Guiana - Emb289 P4 | ecosystem: Host-associated > Arthropoda: Insects > Digestive system > Gut ...
AACAACGCACCGCCGCTGTTAGCGACGGACGTATTGCCGCTTAACTCGCCGTAAATGTGGAATTGATTATTACCGCCTCCGGAGTCATTGAGGTAGACCATGCCTGCCGTACTGCCGGTATTATCTGAGATCTTGCCTTGAGGTCCCAATACGGCAATATAGTTTGTACAAAACAGACTTATCGCATGATAACACGTATTGTCCGACATCTGTCCGTTGACGGTCAGATTCGTATCCATAGCGTTTCCCGTGACGGCCCACATATATATTCCGATCCCGGTGCCTATAAGAGTGTTGCCTGACATCTCTCCGTTAAGGATCACGGTGGGGTTGGTGGTGTGTTCCATATACAATATGCATCTGCCGATCGTGTTGCCGTTGATCTTCCCATTGAGTTCGATATCATACTGGTTTCCGTTTCCGCCCAATATGTTCATGCAGTCCACATTGGACGAGAATATGTTGTCGCAGATCTCGCTGTTCTCTTCCGTGTATAGGGTTAATCCGGGATTAGAATTTATTTTGAACAAAGGTTGCTGAATACTGCAGTCGTTTATCTTTCCATAGAAGTTTATGGTCATATTGAATAAATCTGTGTAAAAATACGGCGCAACGATCGTCTTGCCGACCATTGTGGTTTTGTAGTTAAGCACTGTCCCGTTACCGTTAAGCCATATTGCCCCAAATACCTTTGTTGTTGAGTGCTTGTAACTTTCATTGGAGCCCTCAACATAACTGCCATGATCCAGTGTCAGCGTCCCGCCACACATCCTTATGGCTGAGGCCCCTCCTATGTTGATGATGCTGGTGCCGTCATCAAGCGTTATTGTGACGTTCGGAGAGTATGTGGATATCACAGAGTCGTAGATGATGGTGTTGTCTTGAACCCCGCCGTCTCCCGGACTGAGGGGTATGTCACCGGTGAACCCGTCTGGATTGTCGGCGTCATCGATAGTTATATTTTTGAGAACTAAGGATGCTGTGACCGATGAATCGTGCGGATCTGACGCAACCTCGATAAGCCCCGGATTGAAATATCCCCGCGCATCTTGTTCCTGAGAGAACCCTGTTCCCCTCTTCAGTGTGTGCCCGCCCCCGTCCAGCGTTATATCTTTGTCTGCAATGTATATTCTGGCTGTCAGCTCAATGTCATTATTCAGCACCACGGTGTCCCCGCTGACCGCGTTTTCGATAGCGGTCAGAAGTTCGCCCTGATCAGATACATTTATTGTTGCCCCTGACGAATCTTCAGAATGCAGAGATACCATTGCCACGGTCAGCAAAAGCGCGGCAATGCACAACACCATACACAATTTATGTGAATTTTTAACGAACCTGATGGTCCTCAGAGAAGATTTCCCCCCTATGTAAGAATGCACAATAAAGTATATAATCTAACGGCCATGATAGGATAGATACGGATTGAGAGGCGGTCTGTGTATTCTATTTACCTCCTTCTGACATGATCTCAGGCTTTTTCATGAGTGACTTTTTTGTTTGGTTGGCCTCCGCGCGGACGCGCCTGCGTTTATGTCTGGGTCTGTCTTTAATGCTCTGCGGCCCTAAAGATCCGCTGATTTTGCATTTCCGGTGCAAATAAGATTATTACTGTGTTAGGTGTTCAGTGTATTGAACAGGCTGATCATCTTCATTGATGATATGAATGAAAAGAAAGGTGCGCATCATGGTCATGTATAAATCAGAAGTCATTAGCGTTTCATTTAAAATTGCAAAGGCGTCGATCACAGAAGAAGAGATCAAAGAACTGGATGATCTGATAAATAGAAGGTCAAAGGAAGGGTGGGACCTCGTTGCCTATGCTTTCATGGGCGATGCTGGAAATTTTGGAAGAGGCATTTTGATCACATTCAAAAAAGAGTGATCGCAGCCCACATCTGCAACCTGCCAACTTGGTATCTGGATTGCCGATATCTTATCGATGAATTCATATCTCATCAGTTTTACGTTAATTGCATAATATAATTTTCTGTGCAAGAAACATGTCAAAAATTCGTAAAAAGCGGGGTGGGGTAACCCATGCGACCACAGGGGGGCTGTGAGCAGTTCACGGGTTATCCCCGTTTTTTACATCTCGGAGGATTGCCCTCATTGACATATAGGTCATTGATATATATTAGATATAAACCTTTTCTATACACAAAATTCAAACGTATCAATCTTCTTTTCCTACCACGATATGGGTTGATCCATTTGCACTAAACCAACATGAAGTCAGTACTATGAAGAATGCATTCTGATTTATTTACTTTTGGCACTTCTGGAACATCATAATTGTCTAAATGTACGCCTCATTTGGATCTGATGGTTAGTATAACAAGGTCGCAAAAGAGAGGCGTGCGATCCATACGGCAGTGCTGAAATGTTTAAATGTGTGGATGAGGATTCATCCACGCAGTACCCGATGACTTCGAATAAAGATTGAATGAATATCATTCGGTTTTGCCAAATATGTGCCACTTAACAACGGACAATGAGCAAAATAAATCTATAAAAATATATATAGTATAATATATTCTATATGTTAGTATAAAGGACAATTTTATATTCTAGAATATATTGTTTATTGGTTATGGATGTAAGACGTGTGCAAATCACGGGGGGGTCCTCATTCATGATTACTCTTCCAAAAAATTGGGCGAACTCCGTAGGACTGAACAAGAACGATACTGTAGGGATGAAGGTGCAGCCAGACGGCACTTTGTCGTTGTACCCAAAAGGTACCGTACCCGCACCCAAGCGCAGTACTAAAGTTATTGACGCTACGGATATAAAAGATAGCGATTTCTTTTTCCGACAGCTTGTCGGCGCATATGTTGCAGGACATACGACAATATTGATCAAATCGGCACAGCCAATGTCAAGTGAAATTACATCGGCTGTTCAGAGCTTCGTGCAGACCTCTATAGGTCTAGAGATGATAGAAGCCGACGATAAGCAGATACTGATCGCAAACCTGATCGAGCATGATGCCATAGACACCAAGAAAATAATCGAGAGAATGGGGTCATTGGCCAAAGGCATGATATTGGATGTGTATGAGGCAGCATATACGGGCGAGTTCAAGAACATAAAAAGCATGGATTCAAGAGACACTGAGATAGACAGGATATATTGGCTGACATCCAGGCAATATAACATCTATCAGAAGGATGTTACGTCACAGCATAAGACGGGTCTTCCGCCTTACGAAATGACTGCCTGCCTATTCTTAAGCAGGGTGCTTGAAGGCATAAGCGACCATGCGGTAATGATGTCTGAATCCCTTATTTCTATGGGGGACACAGCGAAGGGGAACAACCTCATACATAAACTTGGGCAGGATGTAACAGATCTTCTGACAAAATCTGTGAAGAGCTGGACATCAAAAGATATCGCACTGGCTGAACAGTCGATTAGAGGCGCTGATAATATAATCAGAGAGACAATAAAGATCTCTAATTCAAAAAATGCCGCAGATGGCAGTTTGACAGCAGCCGTCGAGACTATGCTGTTCAGTTTGAGGAAAATGTCCGAATACTGTAAGAATATTGCAGAGTTCGCATTCAACCTTGCAATGGAATAAACAGTAAACACTGCCCAGTATCGTCATACCTACTGGGCAGTCTCAAACTATTTTTTTTTTCATTGTTATACCTGAGCCGGCAGTAGTTCACATCTCGCGTTTCATTGCCGAGATATAATCATACAGCGCCTGCTTCGTTTCTGTTCCGTGCTGCGCGATTATGCGCACTATCGCGCTGCCGACTATCACTCCGTCTGCGATCTTTGAAAATTGCTTGGCCTGCTCAGGCGTCGAAATGCCGAAGCCTATGGCTACAGGAACCCTTGAGAAAGTTCTTATCTCCTCCACGATCAAAGAAATATCACTTTTTATCTCGGAGCGCACACCGGTGACGCCCATCGAAGAAACAACATATACGAACCCCTCGGCCGCCCGCGCTATATCTTCAACACGCTTCTTAGAAGAGGTCGGTGCTACCAGCGTTACGACCTCAACATCATATTTCTTGGCAACCGCCTTCACTTCGGCCTGCTCTTCGAACGGCATGTCCGGAATGATTATCCCCGATATGCCTATCTTAACGCATCGTGCAAAGAAACGGTCATAGCCGTACACGAACACGGGGTTCGCATATGTCATGAACACCATCGGCACGTGCATCCTGTCCTTTATGGAACCCACCATATCGAACACCCCTTCCAATCTCGCTCCCGCGGACAAAGCACGCAAACTCGCCGCCTGTATGATCTCCCCCTCAGCGATCGGATCTGAGAATGGGATGCCTATCTCTATAAGATCTGCCCCGGCATCCTGTGCGGTCAGGATGTATTCCGCAGATATCCTGAGGTCCGGGTCTCCTGCCATAAGATACGCAATGAATGCTTTTTTCCCAAGGAATGCATCGCCGATCTTAATCATTGATGCTCACTCCCCTGTATCTGGCTATTGCTGCTACATCTTTATCTCCGCGCCCGGAAAGACATACGACGATGTTCTTTCCGCGGCCTAACTCTTTTGCCAGCCGTACAGCGTACGATACTGCGTGCGCGGACTCGATCGCCGGGATGATTCCTTCGGTCCTTGTAAGAAGTTCAAAGGCATCCACTGCCTCATCGTCCGTTACCGGCACATACTCGGCGCGTCCGGTCTTGTGCAGATTGGCATGTTCAGGTCCGATTCCTGGATAATCCAGTCCGGCAGATATGGAATAAACGGGTGCGATCTGCCCGAACTCATCCTGACAGAACATGGATTTCATCCCGTGGAAGATGCCGACGGAACCGCACGCTATTGATGCAGCATTCTTTTCAGTGTCTATACCCTTGCCCGCCGCTTCGCATCCTATGAGACGCACGGACGGGTCTTTTATGAAATCATAAAATGAACCTATCGCGTTGGACCCGCCGCCTACGCAGGCAACTATCGCATCCGGGAGGCGTCCTTCCGCATCGATGATCTGCGAACGTATCTCTTTCCCTATGACGCTCTGAAAATCACGGACCATCATAGGGAATGGATGCGGCCCCATGACCGAACCAAGCACATAATGGGTATCGTCCACACGTTTGGACCATTCGCGCATTGTCTCATTGACCGCATCTTTAAGCGTCATTGTGCCAGATGTGACAGAATGCACTTTCGCACCCAGCATTCGCATCCTGAAAACATTAAGTGCCTGACGTTCCGTGTCCTCCTTGCCCATGAATACTTCGCATTCCATGCCCAACAGCGCAGCGACGGTCGCGGCGGCAACCCCGTGCTGCCCCGCGCCGGTCTCGGCGATTATTCGCGTCTTGCCCATGCGCTTTGCAAGCAAGACCTGACCTAGGACATTATTGATCTTATGCGAACCGGTATGGTTCATATCCTCGCGCTTGAGGTATATCTTTGCGCCGCCTGCATACTCGGTCAGGTTCGCGGCATAATACAGAAGAGATGGTCGGCCGGCGTAGTTCTTGAGCATAGACGCAAGTTCCGTCTGGAATTCCTTGTCATTTTTGTAATGACCATATGCTTCTTCCAGTTCATACAGCGCACCCATGAGGGTTTCGGGAATGTACATTCCGCCGAACTCACCGAATCTTCCTTTTTCCATTTTCAATCAGCCCTCCTTACAATATTTACGAATTCTTTTATCTTTTCGGCATCCTTGACTCCGTTTGTCTCCACGCCGCCGCTGATGTCCACGCAGTAGGGGGAGAGTAGTCTGATCGCATCTAGGATGTTCGCGGTGTTGAGCCCTCCCGCAAGAAAATAGGGCTTCCTATCAAACCCTTCTATGATGTGCCAGTCAAAGGTTCTCCCTGTTCCGCCGCGCTCTGTAGACAATGTATCAAAAAGCAGATAGTCCGGACCTTTAGGTACATCTGGCATGGTGCTTCCTATCGCGATCGTTTTTATTATTCTGCAATCGCATTTCTCTTTCAGAATTCTGATGTATTCTGCATCTTCATCTCCATGGAGCTGCGCAATATCTATTATGCCTTTTTCATACAATCGAGCAATCTTTCCAATATCTTCATTTACGAACACGCCCACGGCCTCTATGCGGCTGTCCAGATCATTTCTGAGTTTTGCGGCCGTCCTTTCGTCCACGTGCCGGCGGCTTTCCGCAAAAACGAACCCTGCGTAGTCTGGCAGTATGGCATTTACTGCTTTGATGTCTTCCTCTCGGCTAAGCCCGCAGATCTTCACTTTGCTCATCGTGTCTCTCCCCTTAAAACGGCCAAAGCCGATCCTTTGTCCGCAGAGCGCATAAGCGCCTCGCCTATGAGCACTGCATCGACGCGGTTTTTCCTAAGGTCTTCTATATCTTCGGCGGTGCGTATGCCGCTTTCTGACACAAATATGACATTCTTTGGCGTGATCTTTCTGAGCCTTATGCTGTTGCCTGTATCCACTTCGAAATCTCTCAGATCGCGGTTGTTCACGCCGATTATACGTGCGCCTGCATTCAACGCGGTCTTCAGTTCATTATCGTCATGTACCTCAACAAGGCATGAAAGACCAAATCTATCAGCCTCTTTAATGTACTCAGAAAGATCGTCTGGCGACAGGATCGCACAGATGAGAAGTATCGCATCCGCACCGAGTCGGGATGACTGTTCTATTTGGAACTTGTCGATTATGAAGTCTTTGCGCAGCAAAGGAATTCCCACGACCTTGCGTATCTCCGCGAGATAACTGTCCGAACCCTGAAAAAATTCCGGCTCTGTAAGAACCGATATCGCAGAGGCTCCGGCAAGCTCATACTCTCTGGCTATGTCGACATATGGAAAATCATTCGCTATGACCCCTTTTGACGGCGATGCTTTCTTTACCTCGCAAATGAAAGCTATGTCCGGTCCTCGCAGACTTTTTTCAAAAAGAAACGGAGGTCTCTTCTCTGCGGTCTGCGGTGGCATACCGGCCTTTTTATCCCTCTCAACGCGCACTCTGTTTGACGCAACTATGCGGTCCAGAATGTTCATTTCATTACCTCGTTGGTGGCACTTATGAACGCCTCCATTTTGCGCATTGCGCTTCCGTTGTCGATGAGCTCCTGTGCCATCCGCACGCACTCTCTCATGGTGATGTTGTTCTTGGCCATGTAAAGACAGCATGCGGAATTCAGTACGACTATGTCCCGCTTCGGCCCTCCTTCACCTGAGAATATTTTCCGCACAATCTCCGCATTCTCTGCGGGATTGCCGCCGATCAGTTCAGACAAGTTGCAACGCTGCAATCCAAACTGCTCCGGAGTTATGAAATAGCTGTTCAGGACCCCATCCGAGACCTCACAGACCGTGGATGTGCCGGTCAGAGTGATCTCATCCAATCCATCGTGCCCGTGAACTACCATCGCACGTTTCACTCCTAGGTTGCTCAGCACTCTTGCCAGCGGCTCCACCAGATTCTCATCGTATACGCCGAGAAGCTGCATGTTCGCGCCTGCTGGGTTTGCTAGAGGTCCCAGGGTATTGAATATGGTGCGCACACCAAGCTGCTTGCGCACATGTGCCACATGCTTCATGGCCGAGTGGTAGACCTGCGAATGCATGAAGCACATACCCGTTTTATTGAGAACGCGCTCGCTCTGTTCCGCTGTCAAGAATATATTCACGCCTAAAGCCTCAAGCACATCTGCGCTTCCGCATTTGCTTGACACGCTGCGGTTCCCGTGCTTCGCGACCGGCACCCCTCCTGCCGCAACAACGAACGCTGACGCTGTAGATATGTTGAACGTACACAACTCGTCGCCGCCTGTGCCTACTATATCCAGTACATCTGTCTTAGGGTGAAGTTTAACGCTCTTCTCGCGCATGACCTCTGCACAGGCTGTTATCTCTTCGATCGTCTCGCCTTTAAATCTCATGGCTGCAAGGAAAGCTCCCATCTGAGCGTCTGTCGCCTCGCCTTCCATCATCTGCATCATAACCGCTTTCGTATCATCAAGAGTGAGATGATGACCTGACAAGATATCATAGATCGCGCGTTCAATCATAGTTACAGCCCCCTATCCTCAGAAAATTCTCAATGATCTTAGCGCCGTTCGGCGTCAGTATGGATTCCGGATGGAATTGCAGACCGAAAACGTCATGGTCGCGATGCTTTACGCCCATGACCTCGCTGTCATCCGTTTCAGCGATTACCATCAGTTCATCGGGCAGAGTAGAACGTTTCGCGGCGAGCGAATGATAGCGTCCGACCTCAAGAAGAGGGGGGAGCTGACGGAAAATGGGGTTTCCGTTAGCAATATGCACCATGCTCTTCTTACCATGTACGAGTTCTTTAGCATATGTTATCTCTGCGCCGAAAGCCTCGCATATCGCCTGATGTCCAAGACATATCCCCAGGATCGGGACCTTTCCGGCCAGTTTGAGTATGGCATCTTCGCATATCCCGGCATCTTTTGGCCTTCCGGGGCCCGGTGAGATAATGATGTGCGAAGGGCGAAGAGATCCTATCTCCTCTATGGTCACCCTGTCGTTGTATGCTACTTTGATGTTCTGAGTGAACATCCCGGCGGTCTGATAGAGATTATAAGTGAAACTATCATAATTATCGATTATCAGCAACATCAGAGATCCTCTCCGTTCTTCAGTGCTTTCATCACAGCGCGCGCCTTGTTGCGTATCTCCGCATATTCCTTTTCTGGTACGCTGTCTGCGACTATCCCTGCGCCGGACTGAACATACACGCTCCCTGCTTTCAGAACCGCCATGCGGATACCTATGCACATATCCATGTTGCCCGCGAAGTCTATGTATCCGATAGCTCCGCCGTACACGCCGCGTTTCACCCCTTCCGCCTCATCAATGATCTCGCAGGCACGTTTTTTCGGTGCACCTGAGAGAGTGCCGGCAGGAAGAGTGGCAGCAATCACTTCAAGCGCATCTACGCCATCGCGGACCTCTCCAGTCACATGCGAAGATATGTGATTTACATGAGAGAACCGTTTTACCTGCTTATATTCACGAACCTTTACGCTGTCGAACTTGCTGACCTTTCCGATATCGTTGCGCGCAAGATCGACGAGCATGTCATGTTCCGCAAGCTCTTTTTCATCATGCATAAGTGCTTCTATCAAAGCCGCATCCTCTTCCGCGGTCCTCCCGCGCGGACATGTTCCAGCAAGAGGAAATGAACTTACCTCCCCATCCCGCAGCGAAGCGAGGGTCTCCGGAGAGGAACATGCTATCTCCATATCGTCGAGACGCATGTACACCATATAGGGGGAGGGATTTATCGTGCGAAGGGCCCTGTATGTATTCAGAAGGCTGCCTTTGAAAACTGCCCGGTAGCGGTTGGAAACGACCGCTTGGAATATGTCTCCTTCAAAGATGTGGGACTTTACTTTCAGCACCATCTCTTTGAAAGCGTCTTCGGAAAAGCATGCTGAGAACTCGCCGCAAGAAGATTGCTCCTCTATGGGGTTGGTTTCAGCCAGAATCATTGTTTCTATGCTCTTGAGTTCCTCGATGCCTTTGATGTAGCTGTCATCTATGTTCTCCGATGGGATGTTGACGATTATGTATATCTTCTGTTTGAAGTGATCGAATGCTATCACTTTGTCAATAAGCATCAGGTGGAAATCTCTGAAGCTTTCATCATTCCGCGAGTGCAGCGTCAGCCCTGGTATGCAGTGTTTAACAAAATCATAGGCGAAGTACCCGACAAATCCGCCAGTGAACGGAGGTAGCCCCTGAATGCTTGCGCTCTTATATTTGGAAAAGAGCCCCCGAATTACATCGACGGCGGAACGTTCATCTTTAGTTTCTGTCGTTCCGTCCCGTATCGTTACTGAATTGCCCAGTCCATAGACATCTATGTCTGGTTCGTAACCCAAAAACGTATAGCGCCCCCACCCATCGCCGCCGTTCACACTTTCCAGAATAAAACAGGATCTGCTCTGTTTCCTGATATTTCTAAGGATCGCTATCGGCGTCTTCTGGTCGGAGAATATCTCAAGAGCTATCGGCACCAGCGTACATCCTTTAGACAGCTTTTTGGCATCTTCTAAAGTGGGCGTTATCATATTATTGTCTCCGCTGCGTGCCGCCCTTGCGATACAATGCTGCTTCTATGCGTCGCCATGATTGGACAATTGTAAACATTTATTTAATCATTAGTACATTGATGTATATTATTATACATTATAATTGCATAATTTTAGGGTGCAAAAACAAAATAAATCAAAGTTAGGAGTTAGTGGTAAATCCCCTTAAGGCCTGATCAATAACTCTGTGATCCTCCGACTATCGCTGTTTGATATGCTCCGAGAGTTTGTTACCTCCTCGGTGGAGAAAAATGCGTCAAATAAAATTGCTGTCTGATCCGCCCAAACGGACATTAGAAATAATCGAGTAGGAGGTAAGTGATTAATTCGCTTACCGTCCTCTCACACCACCGTACGTACCTGTCGGTATACGGCGGTTCAGCAGTCTGGAATGTGCTTCTTCGTACCACTCCAGCATTTTAGG
>Ga0123357_10013886_pt1 | contig 10484 bp, 9 predicted proteins | sample TergutEmb28metaG_FD_89873 | JGI IMG/M metagenome (GOLD analysis project Ga0123357, IMG submission 89873) | Embiratermes neotenicus P4 segment gut microbial communities from Petit-Saut dam, French Guiana - Emb289 P4 | ecosystem: Host-associated > Arthropoda: Insects > Digestive system > Gut ...
AGCAGCAGCAGCAGCAGCAGCAGCGAAGAAGATATTCCACAGCATAGACCAAGACGCGCTTATGCAGCCAACGTAACTATACTACCGCATTTTGTGGGAATTCAAGGGAATAAAATTGGCAGCAACGATGAATTTGATGCTGCCAAAGCTATAATGAAGCTTACTAACAAGATTGGTAGCGAACTGGAAAACCCTAATACTTTGGTTGATGAAAATACACTTTCCAAATTTAGTATCATGACAAGTATTGTACAGACTTTGAATCGTGCAGCAATCGACGAAGTGACAAGAGTTCTGAAGGTCTCTGTTCCGAAGAATCCCAGCCGCAACGACAAAATTAAATTGCATGCATGGTGAGTATGCGAATAATTAGATATAATTTTATTACAAATAAAACCCCACTATCTGAACATTACAGGTATTACAATAATACCAACAGAATTGTTTTTTGGGATCTAAAGCTACGTCAAGCTACACGGCGTTGCAATTGATAAGACGTAATATTGAGGTACATTCTAACGCACAGTGTATCCTTTTGCTAGTAGGTAATATCATTCACGAAGATTACATTATTTTATTTTATTTAATCAATAATATGGAAGCTCAAGAGATTTTAATAATTATATAGCCTAATTTTAGGTATTATATGAACATTAGGACCACTTAACCATTCCTATTTGTAAGTAAGTTAAAAAAAAACCTTTGTACATCCTTTTATATTTATATGGTGTTTACTCACACTATCTCCGGTGTTTGTTTAAGCATTTTGTATCAAACAATATTTGATAATCCATACCCATATACACGTATACGATATTTATTCTTCTTTCTTCACATTTTATTCGCTTCACCCAGAATATTCTACAAGGTCCAATTTGTAGATTTTATTATGTACAAACTGTAGTTTAATTTACATTCGTTTTATTTTATTGCTTGTGTATTGTGAAGACTGTATGATCAGCAGCAACTAGCTAATTGATTCAAGAGACAGTTGGTATATTTTAGAGATGTCCGATTTCAATCTGTGACTGGACACGGAATAATGTGATTGAGTCTTATGTTTATGGGACCGTGCATCATCTTTATAGTTGAGTAAAGAGAAACGGCCGAAACATGTTGGGCATTGAATGAGCATTGAATAAAATAATAAAATAAGTGGCATCAAGTTGGTTTCTCTTTACTCAACTAATGTGATTGAGGTTTCACGTGGTTTTCCTCAGTTCAGTCAGAGTGAACCAAATTAGTCCCTAATCGATTCTTTCCCATAATTTATAATTTGTCATTCTCTGATTGTCTCCCTCTCAGATGCTGTGTATTCTGAGTTACACCGTTTTTCAAAGACCATAAATACCATACGAACAGAAATATATGGAATATGCACAAAGGTATTCTTTGAGGTTCTGCTAACTTTTTGCAGGGAAGCCTTCCGCGATTCCGTTGCCCAAGCCGGAACACTCCCAGCCCTTTCTGCTATAAGTGACTGGATCCATAAGGACATCATACGTGAGAACGAAGCTGCGGAAATTTTGTCCGTCTTACCCCGCTCAGCCTTAACTCCTACTCCTGAATACATCGAGCTTCTGTTCGTAAGTACTGATAAATACGTTAAATAACTATCTTCACGTGTGACATCCCGTTGTAATATACAAAAAAAAGGGAATAGGGGTAGTTAATCACAACTGTATTTTGCAGAGTCTTAATATACAAGGGTGAGTCAAATGAAAACCTTAAACATTTTTTATTTTTTATCATGGACGATAAGGTGTGCTGATCCATGACTCATATCCAGATGTGCGGCTATTTCATTCACCGTTACGCGGTGATTTTCCTTCACGATGGCTTCAACTGCTGCAATGACCTCTGGTGTCACTAATCGGTGTGCCTGACCAGGTCGAGGAGAGTCTGTTACAGAACTAATGCCGTTCATGAACTTCCTAGTCCCTTCGTACACTTGCTATAGTGACAGATATATATCACTATACTGAACTTTCATTCGTCGATGAATTTCGATGGGGTTCACCCCTATAATAATTAAAAAACTTAAAAAACGGATGACAGAACGTTGTTCTTCTTTGGTGCATGTTGCAAGCGGGGCCGCCATTTTTACATTACTACTGCGCCGTCGTGTTGCATTCCTGCATCGTACTGCCACCTGTCGGCCACTCTTCAAAACATGAGTATCGTTGTTGTCAACTTAAAAGACAATCGAACTGTGTTTCGAATTTTTATCGCGCTTTTAAAGTTTCATTTGACTCTCCTTCGCTTATTTTCCCCTATTCATTTATTTTATACTTAAATACTGGTATAAAACCCCTTGAAATTTCAATGATAAATACTGAAATTCCCGTATCTAGCTACATTTTCCACAGACAACCATTCCACTGACCAATTCATACACTCGTTTGTCATAAATATTTTTTGTGACTGTAGAATCACAATTTCAATGAACGCGAAGGCCACTAACTTGAAAGGTTCTTGAGCAACAGCACATTGGATAAATGATTTTGCTACACACAAATTTTTATCGACAAAAGTTGAATCTACATTGCTGACCCAAGCAGGAGCATCTCTCGACTGCTTCATAGCGACAAAAGGTTTTCGGCAATCCTTGCCACCTAGCGTCCGTATCGGTGATTATGAATTGCCTCATATATAAGTTTATAAGCTTATTATTAGTAGTTTATAAGTTTATAATTAGTCGTTACTAATAACAAACTCATAACCTTATATCAATATACATATATAGTAGTCCCAAGGTGCCAGGCAGATGCTGTTTGCAACAGCGCGACCATTGGAACGTAGGTTCAAATCGGCATTGAGAAATTTATTTATTTTCGTGTTTTTACGACGTGGTTGTTGCCCTGTTCATGTACAGACCTTGTAGCGAGCTGCTCAGGCTGTCCAAGTAGCGCTATCACGTATCAAAGGCAGGAATTCTGAAACCTAGTTTCGCGCAACAGAAGTTTTTCACGAGAGCTTGCTGGTGGGTCGACAATTCCAAAAGCAATCAAGCCAGATTGTTGGCTTCAATGACTATTAAATGTGCATGTCAGGACTATTTTAGTTGCAGGCTCAGTGTGATTTAAAATTCTGGGTCGTGAATAATACTATTTTATAATCGCTTTTCCATGAGCCACGTTTTCAGAAGCTGCTTCTGCATTTAAAGAGGCCAGATATCCTGTTCCATGTGAACAGGAGAATAAAACGTAAGAAAGGATTATGTCTTTAAAATAACAAAATGTATGAAGTTATTACTTAATTATGTAATCTATCACTTTTAATTAATATAGTTTTTTATGCCTGAATATTACCCCATTAACTTCCGTCTATTCAAACTACAAAAGACCAGGCAATTTGAGGATGCGGTATTGCTTCAGATCATTATTCGAGAAATTTTCCTGCCCGAACCTCATCGTAGAACATTGCATAGTCTGACTGAGGTTTCCAGTAGTTCACTACACGAAAATGTCGGGACACCACCCATTTATACCAAAACCATTTCCTTCAAAATTATTTCCCGTTTGTCATGCACCATTCAAATTAACGCCGACATTACAATCCGAAGTAAAATATTGGTGACTCTAAATAACCCATGTAAATGAAATACAATTGAATGAAAACACAAGAAAATTGCTTTTAAGATCGTAATATAGTCATGATAACTTTACTGGGATGTATATTTATTTCTTTTGTTTTTTTTTCAGGAACTTGTTAAAGATCAAAAAACAAAGACACAGCCGTTACTTAACTCCACAGCAGTCCTTTCTTTCTCGGATATACTTCGTGAGGTAGCTGTCAACAACCAAAGTTCGAAACTACGATACCCAGTATATATCTCCGGCCGCATGGTCCCAAAAAATTTCCGTCCCTTGACAGAAAAATATATCCCATATTTGGGTAAAGAACTCCAGAAAGCCATAAATGAAGGAAATAGTCCCAAGATTCAGGTGTATATTCGTGCACTTGGCAAAATAGCACATCCTGACATTCTGCAGTATTTCGAACCTTACCTAGAAGGTCAAAGAGATATATCCAATTACCAGCGACTTCTCATGGTCACTGCTTTGAAACATTTGGCCAACTTGCATCCCGACGTCGCTACACCAGTCTTACTCAGTCTGTACGAAAACCTTGGAGAAGATCATGAGATCCGCACGGCTGCTGTATTCATGATCATGGAAACAAATCCCTCAGCTAATATACTGCAACGAATGGCCGAGTTCACAAACATAGACACCAGCAAACAAGTAATTGCTGCTGTTGTTTCTGCAATAACATCTGCTGCCAAACTTCAGGGATCACACACACAGCAAATGTACGTATACATCTAAATGCTGCAGCTGGTAATAGTAAAATAAAGCTGTTGATTGTATTTCCATGAATGTTTTGTTGGGACTCTCCTTGGTATCTTTTCAGTTCTAGAATTTAAGGAGCTGATACAAAACGCTTTTGTTCAAATTTTCTGAAAGTTACATGGTCATTTCATGATAAATTTTCGGTTGTCGTATCAATAGGGCTACAAATTATACAATGTTTTTGAAGAAACGATCCGGAAGATTTAATTACTTCGCTTTTTGATTCTTTTAGTTTGTAGAAGTTAAGGATCTGGTAACTGGAGAGTTCTTTTGCAAATTCTTAGGGCATATAAACAAACAATTTTTTCATTGTCTTCAAGCCCTTCAAGGTGTAGCACTCTTCTTTAAATTTTTTCGGGTATTTCATTTTCTCGCTTTCCACGCTCTTTCATCTACCTAAGTTAAAGTCTGGAAATCGTTTGATTATCGATGTTGGTGTGCCTCTCTTCTTAGGGCTACAAATGCAAAAGCAGCTGTAGAACTCTTGACGCCTATGGAAATTGAACCTTCATATTCTGAAAGTATTGTGAAGAGTTACATGTTGAAGAATTTGGATCTAGGGTACGAAGAACACTTCAGCCGAATTGCAAGCAGCGATCACTTCTTACCGAAGGCTCTATTACATAAGCTTATAACCAACATAGGTGGCGAAATAAATGAACCAATAAATGTGAGTATTATTGTGCTTAATTACTTCGACGAAGAGCATAATATATATTCTGAAAAGACATAATGGAAATGTCCCAAATGTATTCAACTTCCCTGTGAATTAACTACGCTAAAATTTAATTTCAACTGCCTTATAAAGTTCCAAGAAGTATTTATCCTTGTAGATAAACGCACGTTGGTTCAAGAAGTCTAGAATGCCCACTGGGCCGATTGTACTATGAAATAGTGTTCAATATAAGTTGATGATCAATCTCAGTACAAGTATTATTAACATACTGAAACACTTTGTCAAGGACGAAAAATATATTGGTCAAGAAAATGGGACGGAAATTTTAAAATTTGTGATATTTTGTTTTCCCAAAATGTAGCTAATTAAAATTTCTGGAATTTTAGGACAAGTTGTGGTATAAATTAATGCGTAGCCACCAGCAGATATTGTGTCGCCATCTTCAAGTTAGCTAAAGAACACTTTGTCAAGAACGAAAAAATATTGATCAAGAAAAGAGGACGGAAAATTCAAAATTTGTGAGAGTTGGTTTTCCCAAAATGTAGCTAATTAAGATTTCTAGGATTTTAGAATAAGTTGCGGCATAAATTAATGCATAGGCACCAGCAGATATTGTGTCGCCATCTTAAAGTTAGCTAAAGAAGGATGGACGACCTTGAAGAGACAGAAATATAACCCCTCCGAAACATTTGTATCTAGGTAACCATCTAGTCTGTGCCATATACTAGAACACTGAAATCTTCAACACGTTGAGTTTCAGAGTCCTTAGAGCGGCATGTCCTTTGCTTTAGTTATCATTAATGTTTGGTGCGTTAAATAAGTTCATAAGAAACAAACATTTATTATGTGCAAATGAATCGTCCAGAAAAAAAATATACACCTTTTGCAACTTCTTAGATCAGTTTATGTATCTCAGTAATTAACCAACTTGATGCACAAAATTTTTGTTTTAAAATAAGTTTATTTCATGCCTCTACATGTTTCGAGCACACGTGCTCGAAACATGTAGAGGCATGAAATAAACTTATTTTAAAACAAAAATTTTGTGCATCGAGTTGGTTAAGCTTTTGGCGCCGGAATTATTTTTTTAATTTTAGCACACCTGTACATAAAATGTGAATAATACAGGAACCAAATAAGTTAGAATTATGAAACAAACTGCATTTTGAAGCGGAAAAACGGAGAGTATATACAATGTTTAAAATATTCAGTACCTATATGTGTTGAATAAATATATAAAATGCAACGTTTAGAGGTTAGCGTTGCGGTACGACCACTATAGTCGTCATTAGGCGTCAAAGGGTTAATTACTGAGATAAATATACTGAGATGCACGGTCAGCGAAACGTCAAAATTCTTAGATCAGGCTTCTATTTCTGAACAGTATGCTTTTAATATACTTTTCTACGCTTCAACTAACAAAAGTTTAGATACATACTATCATGTCTTCTGAAAGTTCAATATCAATATCCTACTTTCAAACACATAAGAAGTTCATAACTTAAAATAATACAGACGATAATGCACAAATGTTTAAAATTATGTTTAAAATACAGTAAAAAAAGTGCAGTAAATGACGTTTTGTTGAATAAATCAGGAACATGATTGATATTACTGGCAGAGTACTTCAATAACAGTTCTGCAAGAAAAATCCTAGGGGCGCGTCGGAATGAAGTTCGCTGAACATGACATTTTGTAAATTTTTCCGTTAAACTAACACACTTTGTGTATGAACGTATAATAGTTATGGTAATATTCATTTCACATTAAAGACTTATTTTCAGAGAAAAATAAATAAATATTTATTAATACAATGACTTTTTATCGTACACAGAATAATATTGAATGACAGAAAACTGTGTAATAAGAAATGTGTATTGAAGTGGATTTGTTTCATTTTATTACAGATTGAATCGATATTATCTAGCGTGAGAGATACCTTAGGCCTGGTTTATGAACAATTCGAAGAAGTTGCTCAGACTAAGATCAAATCAGACAAGAAATCAAACCGAAACAAGCCTGTAAATTTCTCGAATGATGACATTAGTAAATTGCTGGGTATTGTAAACGAGTACACAAAGCAAGTAGAAGGAAGCTTCGCCTTTAACTTCGCAGGTGGTCAGAAGTTCCTGCCATTTGACAACCATACCCTGCAGAATATTCCCTCTCGTAAGTAGTTCTGATGTCCTTTGACTTAATGTTGGTCATTACATATATTTCCTATGTAATATAATTCCCAGTATCCTTATAATACAACATTTTTAAAGAGTGAGTTATTGAAAAATTTGGTAAGATTTACCGCATTAATTTTATTGGAATTATATATAAAGTCTATTTTTTATTTAATTATTCTTTATGTGTATGTTCCAATGTGCTAACCAAAATTACAATTCCAAACTAAAAATATCATTGTTATATAGTTGTATATGAAAAGTTGTTCGTCAGAATTTGGAGCTCTTCCATCTATTACACCTCCTAAGTGTCAATGTTGCTACTGTTGAGATTAATGTTCTATCACACAAACATTTTACAATTTAAATTTATAGTATACAAAATTAATATCAGCCATGTGATCAGTTTCTCCTCATTCTTTGGAAATGAGATGTCATCTACAATTTTATTGTTTATACCAAGAGGAACAAAGATAATTATTTTTGTTTACTTATTTAAAAATAAGCAAACAAAAGTAAAGGATTAGTACAGGATAGAAGGCTTCACGGCTTTTTATCCTGTACTCTGTCACAAATCTGTTATTACCCACGCTACACAATCCGTGAATTGTTAGACATCACATAAGATAGTACTGTGTGTGCTCTTAGTCTATTTAGCTCTCAACTGCACATAGAAGAAGCAGTAATGAAAACTGGTCTAGGAAATAACAAGCAATGACAACCAGCTCACATTTCTATTCATAAAATTTATGACCTAAATCAGTTATCCTTTTTACCCTTGTTTATTATGGTACGATGTCTGGTAAATAATGTTTTGAAAACGATTTGGAAGAAAGATTTCGAAGCGTTTTTGAAGTAATATTCTAGAATTTCGCCTAGAGTGGCTTATGAAAAACCACCTTAAGACTCCATTAGAGTAGCCAGGGTCCCAGCTGAGATTCAGACCGGTTAATTGGCGCATATGTATCTAGAACATAATCCTGTTCTTAGCCTACCTGGTGACATGAATTATTTGACAGTGAAAATAATTTTTAAAAGTGACTTTATTTTGTCATTTATTTGTAGTAGTGAATTTTTTCCTTCTTCGTGATTTTCAGTTGTGAAAATAATGGCCCAACTACACAAAACTCCATTGATATTAAACTACACAAAATTATACGACAGAAATACCTGGGTTCTTGCATTCCCCAATGCAATGGGTCTTCCTTTCGTCTTCACACTCAAAACACCGACACTCTTGAAGTTCTCAGCCATGTCTACTATTCGTTCAGAACCAGATTTGGCCCGTGGGTCAAACAAAGCGGTGATTATCCCAGAATCCCTGAACATCTCCACAAGCATGCAGCTGGTGTAAGTAATATTATTAATTCGTGATTTCAAACTTTCGCCGTGTTCTGAATGTTGTATGCTTTCTTCTGGGTAATTCCCCGGCGTCTGAATTATTCTGACGGCGGCGAATTACCCAGAAGAAAGCATACAACAATATTACTCTTGTTAAATGCAGTAAAAGCAAACATTTTAGAGTATTCTTGTGGGCAGCGTACAGACTGAGGCAGCAGCTTCTTCTGAGATACTGATGCTGCATAACAACCCTAAAATGTCGCATCCCGGAAGGCGGATATTTTATTACATTAGAATCTATATACGGAGCAGTTTATTGTCCATTATACTGAACTGCTATGTGCAAGTCGCTCATAATGCAATGTCGTTCTCTGTCCCCATTCCATAATTTGATGATTTTTAGGCAATTTAACAACGTCTCTCCAATTACATACTTCACAGTTCTTCGAAAGGCAAGGTGGTTACGAAAGTTAAATTCAGTAAGACTAATTCTTTCTTATTTTACCTTATGCTACTTGCTAGGAGAGTCTTAGTAAAACAACAAAATGCCAAAAACTAATTATAGCAGCTCCGCGGATCGAAATTCAAACCCGGAAATTCCTGAACACATCTCAGTTAAGAAAACAATTTAAGTTTGCCTTTCGACGTCCATCACACGACCACAACATATTTATTCTGTTAAAATTTAAATGTCTGAGCTTATCGTCTTTCTGACACCGAACACCTCTCAAGAAGACCGCTTTTGAGTGTTCTCGAACACACAAGCATCATATTACGTCATCAGGCATGCCACTGAATGAGAAGGGTGTAAATGCGAAGTGAAAGTTAATATAAAACAGTTCTACAAATTAGAATTATAACTGAGTATACTACCGCTGCATGCGCTTTCTTCTGACAATTATTGCATAATTTAAGATCTGTCTGAAAGTATTTTAAACAAAGAATTTTCATGTGATAAGTTAATGTGTTCAAGAAGCATGTAGGTATAATACAACCCACGATACCTTTTCGTGACGTAGTGATTAATTGAATGCATGACCAACCTTTCGTTGAATAAATTTCAATTCAAGCCTTGAAGCTTGGCAGTAGGTTAAATAATATTAAAAGTAATATTAACCTAAAAAAGTACATTTATCCTCCATTACAAAGTACAAACTCTTAAGAGTTTTTAATGAAAATACTTCCTGTCTTCTCAGAGTATAAGAAACAAATTCCTTGGGCATAACGTGAAGTGTATATCCAAACGTGGGGTACATACAGTGACCGCTATGCCTTTAAAGCGTGAAGCACAAGATAATTTTACATCATATCACATTATAGATTTATACGGTTACATTAAGTATATTTATCTACTTGCAGGCACAACTACAAGATTGAAAGTATGATAGGCTTCACAACTCCGTTTGATGACCTGCAATATGTCGCCGGACTGGATAAAGACTTCCTGTATAATATCCCATTGAATGCAAAAATTGATGTGGACATACGGAATAAAAATATAAGTTTAAGTCTGATGCCAGTGAGCGACAGTAGAGTACGAATGGTGCAAATTCTGTCGCGGCCCTACACCAGCATACACAGTTTCCTCGATGTGGTTCCCGTTATAGACAGCAAACACACTACTATGATCACATCTCGTCCAATCAAGCAGGTAAGGAGCTCAAATGGCGCTGCTGTTTTTCCTAACTTGCAAAGAGCTGAAATCCCTAATATCAATAAACATGATTTAATATCTTATGTTTATTGGACCGTGCATCATATTGATAGTTGAATAAAGAGATACCAACTTGATGTCACTTGCTTTATTATTTCATTATATAATGCTCAACATATTTCGGATGTTAATACATCCATCCTCAGGAGCTTGCGACTTATTTGTTGAGTTATTTCATGGGTTGTATTGCTCTGGTTCGATGTGTGTTGGTGTTACGTTGTGGTTTG
>Ga0123357_10013887_pt1 | contig 10483 bp, 8 predicted proteins | sample TergutEmb28metaG_FD_89873 | JGI IMG/M metagenome (GOLD analysis project Ga0123357, IMG submission 89873) | Embiratermes neotenicus P4 segment gut microbial communities from Petit-Saut dam, French Guiana - Emb289 P4 | ecosystem: Host-associated > Arthropoda: Insects > Digestive system > Gut ...
CTTGATATGCTAGTTGTTGGTGTCAATGTACTTAATATGCTAGTTGTTGGTGTCAATGTACTTAATATGCCAGTTGTTGGTGTCAATGCATCATGTATCGGCTATGTTTAAAATACATGAATAACTAAAATATGACTAGTGTAATGAGTTAATCATCAGGATTAGAGAAGAATTGATGGAGAGGCTATGGGGTGGAGCACAAATATTATGGCAGATCATGGTACAATGGGCACATGGATAGTTGACAACAGCAGCAGCAACAGTGGATTGAAGATGTAAAGCGTGCAGATGTAGGGTATGAGTCTGACAAGTGGACTGGCCAAGTGCTGCCAGCCTTACCTTGGAGAATGTGGATCACCCCACAGCATCCTGACATCCTGCTGCCCTTGGTGTGTGGGATACTGCCCCTGCTGCGCCCATGTTCGCCTGTGTGCCTGCTGCTGATCATGAAGGTAGAATTGCGTTTGTCCATCATATCCTTGTATCGGCTGTTGGAAAGCTAGGCTCTGTATCTGCTGCTGAGTTGCGAGATTCTGCATCTGCTGGTTGGACAAGTCCTGCACGGTTCATGTACAGAACAATGATATTGTACATCGTGGCACTGTGTTGTGAAGCAAGTGGTTACAAGTGTTCCACAGGATGGTCAGTGTCTTCTTCTGCATGGTCAGGCAGCTCGTCTGTTCTTTGACTGTCTGACAATGGACAGGAGGACAGCATGGGCCTTCAAAACATGGGGAGCCACTCAAACACTGACAGAACATGGCATCCCAAAAGTCTTGAATCTCCAGCAGCATCGCTATGAGAACATCAAATCTAACCACCAACATAACAACACATTCCACAAACCATCTATCTCAGTCACTATATCTGGCACACCACACTTCATTATTCTCCTACAACCATTGATAACATTTTTATTTCTTTATTTCCTGATGTGTTGTGGCTGGACACCATCTTTTGTTATGCACACAGGTTTAAAGCATTAGGGCATTATGTCATGTAAGGGGGCAAACTTGCTCCCCCACAATAAGTGCCAATATGCAGCAGCACCACAAACTATCAGCTGGAAACCTCAATGTCAACTTGGCATATGGAGTGTGGTGACTCTGCAGTGCTGACCTAAGTGTATGTAAGTCCTGACTACTTCATAATGATCAGTGTCATCTGGTGGTGCTTTTGTTACTCAACATTTTCAAGTGTTTAACATGAAAATGAGCCTTCACCAACTCAATCACAAACACATGTTCTCACTCACTCACAAAGTGGAGTATACAACGCAGAGATGCTTCCATCATAGGAACTGAACGAACAAATCAGCCACTGTAACTGATCTTCAGTCTACGTTTCTCTTGAAACAGACTGCACTAAAGTAATGCAACTGTTTATTTATTTCTTATACTACACATAAATAATTCTTACTTACTGCTTGGCAGTGGGGACCGCAGTAGCACAGTGGTTAAGGTGCTGTGTTACAAATTGGAAGGTCGCTGGTTCGATCCCAGCTGCTGTCAGTGGATTTTTCGTTGACATAAAACCTTTCCGATCGCACTATGGCCCTGGGGTCGACTCAGGCTCTAACAGAAATGAGTACCAGGAGTATTTCCTTGGGGTAAAGGCGGCCGGTGTGTAAGGCTGACAACCTACCACCATTCTTGTGTCATTGTCACAAATCCGGGAACCTAACTTCCTGGAAACCTCTGGGCCTGTCCAGGCCTGTAATGGGATTGCTTTACCTTTTACTGCTTGTCAGTACCTGTAAGTTACAGTAATTTTGTGCATGGACATTTTCATATTTCTGCAGAACCCTTCTGGCAATGCAACAATTGCACAGAACCCCTGAAACACCTAAACTGTCCTTACTGTCTTTACTGTCAACAGCAACCTTCACGTCAAGTACCAAGGCAAAGCCAGCCCTGTACATGTCATAATGGCATGTGGGGGGAGTGGAGGAAAAGATGCACTCATTGTTATCCTTAGCACTAAATGACAATGAGTGGTCAGCCTCACGTGCTAGCCGCTTTACCCTGGAGAAAGAGCCCCTAATGCACACTGAATATGAAGCTGGGTAAATTGCAGAGCAAGTATAGATGTCTTGGAGAAGAGAAAAATATCTTGCCTCAACTGGACATCGAACCCCAGATCGCCCAGCCCGCAGCCCATTCCAAACTCATGTACAAAGATACAAAAAGTAACACACACACACATACACAATCACACACACACACACACACACACACACACACACACACCTGAATGTGGTGCTGTTGTTGACCAACTAAACCCTGCAGATGGTGCTGTGTTGGTGTCAAGTCTTGGATCTGATGTTGCTGTGTGGCCAGTCGCTGGATGTCGCTCTGCAGTTCGTGCAGACTTGAGTTCATTCTGCATTTTTAAAAAAAATAAATCACGTTGATGTGACTTCAGCAACTCATCATGACGATAAGTTCAGTAGCATAAAAAGAAAAAAACAGCTTCATCACCACACATGTGCAGCCACCATATGCAATAAACATTTGAAGAGAAAGGAAAATAATTTCATACCAATATTTTCCAAATTAGGTTATGATTGATTTCAGGCAATCTTGATGCACACTGAGACTGTAAGTAATCTTTGCCTGTAATGTAACTCACTTTTAACCCTTTGACGCCTAACGACCATTATAGTGGTCGTACCACACCGCTAACATCTAAACGTTGCATTTTATATATTTATTCAACAAATATAGGTACTGAACATTTTAAACATGGTATATACTCTCCGTTTTTTCCTCTTCAAAATGCAGTTTGTTTCATAATTCTAACTTATTTGGTTCCTGTATTATTCACATTTTATATACAGAATGTTCTAAAATTTAAAAAAATAATTCCGGCGCCAAAAGGTTAACATGATACACGTAGAATGGACAGTCAACATGCAAAATTCTGCATGTCATCAACAGTACACAAGATACCATTACCATATTAAATATGGCTCATTTATTCCACTGAAGTACCATTACTTTAAACATAATCTGAGATCATATTGAGGCATTTGGCACATTGGCACAAGTTTAAATAATTACAAAGCAGCAGAAATCAGGCTGTTGCATTTGAAACCATTCATGAGCAGCCACATACGCTTCCTTATTATTGTGAAATCAGCATCCTGACAAGTGTTTCTCCTGAGACCATAACAATAGGGCGCAGCTTCCAGCAAAACGTCTGCACCAACTTGTGCCTGACGTGTGCTGTGTGGGGTTGCATTCTACTGCTGAAGGATCACCCCTTGTGACAAATCATGTATTTGGGCCACCTTGCAAGTGACAGTTGGCAGGTGGCCAATTCCACGGTAATGAGGGTGGAAATGGCTATTGGTGATGGGTTTCAAATTGAAGAGTCAAATTTCTGGCACAACTGAATTGTTTAAATTATGTCAGTGCATCAATGTCTTGAGGGATTACATATAAAAACACTAATACTTGAGCAGAATGAACAAGCATCAAACTCAACATATCTTGCTTCTTATGTTTATTGGACCGTGCATCATTGTCATAGGTGAAGAATAAAAGACCAACTTGATGTCACTTGTTATTTTATTTCACTTCTTATGTGCTCAACATGTTTCGGACATTAATATTTCCATCATACGGAGCTTGCGACTATTGTGTTGAATTGTGGTAATTCAACAGAACAGTCGCAAGCTCCTTATGATGGATATATTAATGTCCAAAACATGCTGAGCACATAAGAAGTGAAATAAAATAGCAAGTGGCATCGAGCTGGTCTTTTATTCTTCAACTAAAAAAAGTGTATATGACCAGAGATGAGAATGATGGACTTGCAGAGGCATCTATATTGACTGAAGCAAGGAAAAGCACTGATAAAATGATCAAAATGTTGCATGGATATGAAAATGGCAGCAAAGGTGTTGTCAAGCTGCTACAACTGCCTTATGTGCCACAACTGTACCTGAAATGCATTAAATAACAAACAAAACCGAAAATTACAGTTCTTGCAACATATATGTGTGACACTAAACTTCAGTGGCAGTTGAATTTGCCAATAACTGCAGCTAAACTTACTGAGTGACACCAGTGACATACAGACAACATTCAGTACGGCGTTGAACCTGAAGAATGCAAAGTAAAGTTGAGACTAGAAGTGAAAACGAAGTACCGTACTAAACACTGCTCTTAATGACACTAACACTCATGCACTAAATCATTTCACATATTGCAACATAATGGATAAACATATAATAATGTAACACAACACAACACAACACAATACTACATAATATAATACTGTACTTACTGGGCTATAGACTGTTGGTATTCTTCAAGATCCATGTTTTCTATATCAGGTGTTTTCCTTTCCTCGATGAAGGCAGCGCCACCGTCCAACCACTTGTGTTCCACTGATGTCACATTGTCACTGATTTCCTGAGAACATAATACAGTTCCCGAATCCAACAAAGACTGCTATCTGATTTCATATCCAATTGCCTAAGATCAAAAGGCTTGTATGTTACAGTTCTCAGGTTTCCCATGGGTGGTGGTTGTTGATTTTCCACCCGATGTAGTGAAAACTCCCAAAACAACCATCCCTCATACAGTAACTTGAAGGAAGTGATGAAGAGAATCTGAAGAGACGCTTGTGACAACACATAAATAGACAGTGGACAGTAGATGATGCGGTGACATCAGATTGTATAAGTGGAGGTACGTACAGACATATGAATTGGCATGCTAAAATAAAAACAGAGACGTGTTGTCATTGCTGTGAATGTGACTTGCTTTACCGGCAATGCATAACAGTAAAGGTAAAGGTAAGGTTGTCACTGTAAGTGCCATGTAGGTACATTCAGTGAGTGGAAGTACGGCTCCAATCATTCTTAACCTTGTCACTAGATGGCAGCAAGTCATCAGCCTCATCCTCCTGCTATTCTGGAATACTGACAAGGAGGCTGGGTGGACTCCAGAGCTGGTCTGAATATTTTAATCAGAAAAGTTTCTTGTCCCTGCTGAGATTCAAACCCCTCATCATCCCATCCATAGCCCAAACACTGTACCAACTGAGCTATCCAAGCCCCTCACTGCATAACAAAACAGTAAGTCATCCCTGTACATATCACAAAGGCATGTGGGTTGAGTGGAGGCAGAGCTCCACTCAGAATTAATCTCAGCACTCAGGAGAAGTGGTCAGCTTCAAGCCTCAGCCACTTCACTGCCAGTAAACAGGGGATTGGGTGGGGCCCAGAGCTGGTCAGCTTCAAGCCAAAGCCACTTTACTGCCAGTAAACAGGGGGTTGGGTGGGACCCAGAGCCAGTCTGGGCATGTTGGAGAAAAGAAAAATCTCTAGCGCCTATGAGGATTTGAGCCCCGGACCATCCAGCCTGTACCTTGGTCACTAAACCAACAGAGCTACTCCATCTGCACATTGCACAATAGTTCTGAGGCAAAATCATAATCACTATGTTACTATGTTCACATGCAACAGTGGCTCTCCTAGACCCTCTATATACAACTGTACTGCCTGCACACATTCCACAGCATAACACACACACACACACACACTGCAGTTCCACAAGGCAGTCTACACGGTTCTGTCCTCTCAAAACAATGCCCAAGTGAAACGAGGAGTAAGAGGAAGTAAAGAATTGACACAAAAATTCAGTAACACATTGTCTGTATGTTCACACTTCCGACGTTCCGGTACCTGTACCCATCACATCTGAAGGATTGGCCTGCTCTTGATAGCATGCATCACACAGAGTTATGCTACATGTGCTGTGTAAATACAGAAAGGACAGGGACACTGTGTCACTGACAACTGTCAGTAGTCACTGCCTGCCTGGTCCTGTAACTTACGTAACAAAAGAGAACTTCAATACACAGCGAGCAGGTTCTTTAAACATGTGGCGTGTCTGCAAGCCAAAGGAAAGCAGTTCCAGCACCATCTCTAAACATGGTCAGTGAGCACATAATGTTAACTGCAGTACATTGAAATGAAGCATGTGAACTGTCAAACAGCAAACTGGAACAGCAGCATGCACACAGTTGCAGTAAGAGGTAAAGCAATCCCATTACAGGCCAGGACAGGCCCTGAGGGTTCCAGTAGGTTCAGGCTCCCAGATTTCAAGACAATCAGCACATGAAGGTGGTAAGGTTGTCAGCCCTAGGCCTGGCCGCCTTTACACCCGGGAAATATTCCTGGTACTCATTTCTGTTACAGGCTGAGTCAACCTCAGGGCCACGGTGCAGCCAGAAGGATTGTGTCAATGAAACGTTCCAGTGACACCGAAACAGTTCAAGTAGGAAGTGAAACTAAAGGAATGTTGCTGTATGTCTTCTGACAAAAATTAAACTACATCAATTAATTTAGAAGATTTACACAGAAAAGCAATTCCTTCCACACTGAGTCGTGCAATGCAACACACACAGTAAGAGACACTCCACGTCCCAAGGGGCTGCATATTTTGTCACTTATAAATTACAGGAGCGGTTAAATGCATGACGCACACAGCACCACACCATTACTGTGCAACTGTTGCACAGAAATTTTGTTAGGATGTGAGCATGAAGATCAGAAAAATACTGTGCTACAATTAGCAGTACGAGTTCCGACGTACAAGAGGCGTCAAAAATAAAGCCATAATCAGAGAAAATGATTTACAAATTAAAGAAATGTGGGGATTTGGAAGAACTGAGCACTACAAGTAAATAACAGATGTAGCCTTGCTAGGAATAAGGGCAATAACTTTAGCTACAGTGACCTGCCATCATACATGACAATAATACATGTCAACACACATCTTGATTCATTACAGTCAGTGATGATAAATACAGGAAACAAAAGTGCAAAGAGAACAGCAGTAGATGACTCTGATAAACACTTGGAAATCATGATGGATGGATTTTGGGATATGACTGACAAAAGTGCCTAATGCCAACAGAAAACACGGTACAAAAAGGAGTGTACAGAGAACACAGATGTAGTTGGGCTTGAGAGCATGCACACACCTTGGCATACTTCCAACGCAGTAAAATTTCACTGTGCAGAAATTGGTTTGTAAAATGTTCACCTCACACTTATGGCAAGCGCAAGTACAAACCGACAGAAACAAACCACTGTATTACCCAAATCTTGTTATCATGTACTTCAGGCTGCATTCAACAATACAGGCCTATCTGCAACTATTCAGGCATGCGTGGGTTAGTCCGAACTCATGCACTCATGGACTCATGGAATGACAAAACCATACCTGCAGTGAGAATGGTCTCTGAGGTTTTACATTTTCTACATCTCCATTTGAATCCTTGCCTGAATCTGACTCTGGCATTTTAATGTATGTGTTCTTGCCCTGTAACACAATGGCACCATCAGGGTCCACACTTCCACACAAAAGACCTTCATAAGAATATTACAAACCTAAAATTAAAAACAAATTGAGTCCCAGACAATAAGAACTGTCCGCACAACCCTGTCACCGCGCAACATAACCCATAAAAAAAGTCAGACAATTACGCTGCATTAAACATGGAAATGCTTATGACAGCTGATTCCAGACATGCATGTCGTGGGATACGGGTCGTCAGGAATGTGACATTATAAGTGGGGCAGTGGTTCCTGGAATTTTAACAGAATGTACTGCCTTCATATTCAAGGGTACACAGTGGGTTCACACAGGCAACATCTGACCACTAAATTGCTGGATGGGCACATTGGTGAGCCAACAGGATAGTGCAGGAGGGGCTGGGTGGAAAGACAGATGGGGCTGCAATCGGACATGCAGTGCAATGATCTGTAACCAACTGCAATGGTGAGACAAGGAATGCATAGGTAATTTTTGTGTGGCAGCTTCTTGGATAATGACCACTTGGAGGAATGAGAAATGCAGGATGAGAGGATAACATTAAGATTCATCTTACACAGACTGGTGCTGAGAATCTGGTTCAGAATTTGGTACTAGTAGTGCTAAAAGTACAGGTCCTGCAACAGTAACATAAGTTTATTGTACAAGACGATCAGAAAGTGCAACATGTCAACAATATGCCTCACAGCAAGTCAGTTCAACCGTACTAAGTAAGCAAGAATATAGACATTACATAGCCACAGGTAAATGTTGCTGAATTACTAAAAATATTTGTACATAAAGAGATTTTTGGAACCAATAAAAGCACATTCCATACAACAAAGTCACAAATACACAGCACACAAGCAAGTAATATCCCACCGTTGCTACTGCATGTACAGCTGCCATTTGTATCTCCTTCTATAATCAAACATGACATAACTTTGGGATTTGCATGGAGGCTGTTGTTCAACTGATGATCACCTTTCAGATTTGTACAGCATGCAGTACGCTTTGTTACTTCCAACACACTGCCTCTGTCTTCAGGGTGACTGCACTGTTCCAAGTGGCTACTGAAATGAGGTGGTGGAACAACTGTGACAGTTAATAGAGGAGGGTCTGATGGAATTCAACCAATCACAGCTACCGAAGGGACAGGAGGGGATATATGAATGCTGAATGATGCTTTTGCAAAATATTACACTCCTATGAACCAGCTGGCTGTGGTCAAAGTGACAGCACTTTTCACAGAAAGGGTAAACTTCAAACAGTACACACCCAAATACCTCAAATGGTTGGGAATTGAGGTTTATAAATTATATGATATAAGGCGATATACATATAACATGGGCATGTACTGAGGGAAGAAGAGGACACGTGTGACTACACATGAACATTTTTTTGTCTTCCCCTGAACTATGTGATGATCTGACAAAAAAGAAAACCAACTGCTGCAGGACAGAAAGGCTCGGAGGAAGGGAATGTCACAGAACTTACCGCCATGCAATGATATTCTGTCTAGGACAGGAGAAGCCTTGACAGCAGTGGTCTAGAGAAATAAAAAAGATGTACACAAAATGACAAATATACACATACACACAATTCACCAGCAAATGGTAACTTCTGTGACAAACATGGAAATGTTATAAAGCCAAAAATCATACAGGACTACGATAAACATATGGGTTATGTTGAATCAGTGGACAGGATGATAAACAGTTATGTGATACGACACTGGACATGGAAGTGGACACTTCTCAGACATACCATTTCCAACAGGGTCATTCTACTGACTGCATGTGAGACTAAAATGTGCAGAGACTTCTGACTTCCCTCACACAGCACGTGCCTGAAAATGGCTGCCCATATCAACTCCTGGGAGAGGACAGGAGATGAGGTAAGATAAGATAAGATAATGTAAGGCAAGATAAGAGAAGAGAAGAGGAGAGAATCTGTTTCAAGTCAGGTGCAAGAAATGTGATGTCACAGTGTGCCTTAGCAAGCAATTTGAAGCCTACCCCACTAAACTGAAATTGTGAAGTATCAACAGATGATGGCAGCCTACTAAATCACAAAACATTCCAATAAACAGGTAAGTAACAAGAAGAATTCACTCTACTAAATTTCCTGCAGTGCTCCACCTTGTTAACACACATAGACCAGCATTCAGCATGATAGGCCATTTGCCATTATGTTTTACAGACCAGCATATGGCCACACAGGACAATAAAGCATAACTCAAGCCATTTCATGTACGCACAGCCCTTGTTTATGCCAGTTCGTTTCACACCCTTTTGTTTTCACACCACTTGCCAGTTTACACCATTTCTTAATTTTTACTCTTTCACTTTTGGGTTATTGCCCTTTGGCTGGCTGCATCGTGTCAAATTAACATTTGACCTCTGATGCGAATATTCTTAATTTAAAGTCACACAAAATTGCATAACTAAATTCTTGCCAAACTGGCACTACAAGCAAACTGTTCACTGAAGTCTACTTGGATCCAGCCTAACCTGTCTGTCTGTCTCTCTATTATCGACACTGCACATACAAAAAGTAATCCCATTACAGGCCTGACAGGCCCTTAAGCCTACTTGAGGTTAAGGCCCCCAGAATTTCTAGAAAATCAGTACACAAAGGTGGCAGGGTCATCAGCCCTGCTCGATGCTCACTTTATGCCCCACAAGATAGGCCTGGTACTCACTTCAGTTGGAAGTTGAGTCGACCCCACGGTCATAATGCGGCTGAAGGATTAAGTCACTTAAAAACACTAATAACCCCACCGGGAATTGAAACTGCAAACTTCCGGCTTGTAACGCAGATATTGCACATGTAGCCCTCTTGTTTTAGAATATTTGGACCGAGGAGGGACGACGAGGTAACGGGCGAATGGAGGAGATTGCATAACGAGGAGCTAAATGATCTGTATTCCTCACCCAATATTGTGCGGGTGATAAAATCGAGAATGAGATGGGCTGGGCATGTGGCACGTATGGGTGAGGAGAGGGGGGTGTATAGGGCCTTGTTGGGGAAACCAGAGGGAAGGAGACCACTGGGGAGACCTAGGCATAGATGGGTGGATAATATTAGGATGGATCTCCAGGAGGTGGGATGTGGGTATATGGACTGGATTGGGCTGGCCCAGGATA
>Ga0123357_10013888_pt1 | contig 10482 bp, 8 predicted proteins | sample TergutEmb28metaG_FD_89873 | JGI IMG/M metagenome (GOLD analysis project Ga0123357, IMG submission 89873) | Embiratermes neotenicus P4 segment gut microbial communities from Petit-Saut dam, French Guiana - Emb289 P4 | ecosystem: Host-associated > Arthropoda: Insects > Digestive system > Gut ...
GTAGAGGTGCTTGGGAAACCACACAGGAGGAGGGTAAGAAGAGAGAAAAATGGGGGGGGCGCACAAAGCGCCCCCGCCCCCCAGAAAATGAGGGGAAGGGTTTCTCCCCCCCCCCCCCCCCCCCCCAAATACAAACTCCTCAAAAAGGTAAAATTAGCAGTACCTGTGCCCCCCAAATGTTGGCTAGTGTAATCCTTTTGACAGAAGCCAGTAACCGTTTCTGGGCCCTTGAGTGTCTCTCCCAAGTTCCCGTGTTCCTCTACTGTCACAGCAGAATGTTGATCTTCACCTGTCACACCAAAATGTACATCTAAATATCATACCTGTAATATAATTGTACCAACTCGTCACATACATCGACAAACAGTCAATCACTGTGTACATCCTTTAAATTAAAGTGTCAATTAGCAACACTACATGCAGCTAGATATAACAGATATAAAAGTAGCACTCATGCTATCAGCAAGTGTGGCAACTACTGCATTAAACATTATTCTCCTCTCAGAGATAAACAGACCACACAATGAAACCCAATTAAGATGACCCTGCCAGAGAAGTATTTTCACCTACAGTATTAGAATAATGTACTAAAACATGGCCTTAAGATTTACACGTTGTGCTTTTAATATGTTCCCCAATTAAAAGCATTTCCCATGTATAAAACACTTGAAGTTCATGACCAAACAAATTTTTTGCCATTTTAATACATCGTTCACATAAAACCTTAAACTGTTTCCCCAAGTTCACCTTTATTCAATTTTTTCCCAACATATAGTAACACAATAATACTCTTAGTTTGTAATGGTAACACTCCAAGGTCATTTTCCACCACAGATCAGACGAAAAGACAATTAATCCATGCGAACACATGACTGGAAACAATTTCCATCCACTCAAAGCACGCTGCAACCTGTTACCGCATGTGCAATTTACATAGCATATTGCAATATCCTGGTGCATATGTAATCAACAATATGATGCACTGTGGATTATCATGGCTAATATATGAAATAGAAGCATTCTCTCAATTCAACAAAGGCTGGACATTATAAGTAAAGTGGTTGCTCCCTAAAATCTTCCCTGGAGGTGGGGAACACTGAACAACTTGGTATATCTGTGTTAACCTGAGATATGTGACGTAGTACTCAAGTAATCTAAGTGAAAAGATGAGCCAGAAAAATGAGTAAACAGCAAAAATGGAATGGCAGAATTCATATTCGTGGAAAAGTTCCAACAAAAACAGGCCCTTCGTCTACCACCTGACGTAAAAAAAAAAAAAGTATCTTATGTCAAGAATATATCACAATCACTAAAGAAGGTAAAACAACTTCACACAAACTGACATATCCAAACAACAGAATTTTAAGTCTCCCCCCTTTCCAAACACTTTGTATTCTTATCCTAGTCCTCACAACAAGAACAGATATTTTATAACCTCATCCTTCTATAACATTGCTGGTAACACACAATGACTTATCACAAACTACGATGTTGCAAGACCTTCAGATAACAAAGAATAGTAAAACCAAACACTGGTCTCCCTCGTATGAACAGTTTGCATTGCGATATTCCAAAATAGGAAATCAGTTTCATCAACCACACAGTGATATGTGGCTGAAATGGAATGAAACATGTTAGAACCCTCACAATGTCACGTCTCAGTTTGGAATTATTTACGATTAGACTGGTGGATCTCCTTGTGAATCGACAGCTTCAAACATGCGAAAACAGTTTTGGAATATTTTTACCTTAAAGACAAAGACAGAGCAATGAATAAATCTCATCCCAATGCATCCAGAATTGCAACATTTAGCTTGTGACATGAAAATAAATTACTTAAATTTAACCCTCTGATGCCTAACGACCCCTATAGTGGTCGTACCGCACCACTAACCTCTAAACGTTGCATTTTATATATTTATTCAACAAATATAGGTACTGAATATTTTAAACACGGTATATACTCTCCGTTTCTCTCTCTTCAAAATGCAGTTTGTTTCATAATTCTAACGTATTTAGTTCCTGTATTATTCACATTTTACATACAGGTGTGCTAAAATTTAAAAAAATAATTCAGGCGCCAAATGGTTAATACCCATTAATTCCGCTTGCTAAACTCTGCTAATGGGAAAAAATTGATTAAGTTTACATTATCACCTTTCACTTTCCGCTTTACACCGGGGTTGCCGGACTGTAATTCAGGTCCAGGTTTTCTTTCAGCGCCAGATACAGTGTGTTTCTGAAATTGTATAACCCATGTCAAGCACAAATTCAGATGTTCTGCAAAAATAAACTTTCTTCCTAAAAAGTGCAACTTCAAAGTCTTCCTAACCCTCTGGAGCCGATGCATATGCTGCATCATGGAATGCCGAGTTCAATTCATGATAAAAGTGGCATATGCATCAACCAATTAGGACCATCCTTGTACACACACATCTCATTTTACGGCAGGGTTACGCTGCTGAAAAATGCTGTGTGAATCGATACTGCACAAATCTAACACAAAATTCCCCTTCAAAAAAGTGTATTTTCTTGGGGCTAGGGGGCTGACAACTTCATCCTATACCACTAGTGGAGATATGGATCTGTATGGTATATCTGTATTGCATATACAGTATATATACAGTGCGTTCAGAAAGGCACTGTGCACTTAGGCTGTGGTAGAGTCCAGTTGAAATGTGATGGAACACGATCACGCACGGGACGGGAAGTTCAGGCCTGTATAGACGCTCATGGACATCACTTCCAACACCTTTCATAAGTGTACAGAGACTATCCCAACTTCCCCTCCTGTGCGTCATCGTGTGCCATCACATTTCAACTGGACTCTGCTGTAGCCTCAGCGCACAATGACTTTCCGAACGCACTGTACATTCCTACACAGTATACATACATCACTATATAATATATACAAACATATTTCTAATGCAATAAGAATGTAAGAGACTCACATCCACAATTTTTGGTTCGGTCCTTCTAAATGAATTGCAGCAGTCTTGCTACACAAACACTTCAGCTCCTGCCTTATCACTTTATATACTTCTATCAGCATTATCACAAACAGTACATACACTACTACAAGCAAATCTGAAATTATGGCATACACCAACATTTCATTCATCTAATGTATCTTCAATACCGCATGTCTTTTGCCAATTTTTCACTTGGACTGCACTAGGTGATGCATATCTATGTTTTTCACACAATTTGGTAACAAAAGCCATGCTGTTGAAAGGGAAACTAAATGAGCTGCATGATCATATTACCATCGTAATCAATCCATACACGTAACTCATGGCAAGGCAGTAACATCACTTTCTGCTAGCCTCCAACACAAAACAAGAGCGGCCACAGATCGTGTATGCCAAATCATGTTAAACGGAAAATTACTGCCTAAGTTTGAAAAGTAGAGTATATTTTCAAGTGGCATTATAGAGAAATTGAGCAAAAAGAAATCACGTAAAATGAGACCTTCCTGTATAGCCCTGTTGTGGTTTCTCTTTGTAAGAGTTCACATAAAAAATTAAACCCTGTAATTTAAATCTGGGGGTTTACAGACCGCACTAGGAATTTAATTCCGGAACCAAAGTGTTAATTTGTGCATAGTTATAAATACGTGGATAACACATGACACTGTATGTTGCATAACTCAAAACTATGCCTCTGTAACTTTCTCTCTTCTACGTGCGGAAGAAACAGCGCCTCGCGCGTGCGCGTGTGTGTGTGTGTGTGTGTGTGTGTGTGTGTTTTTTTGTAAACTGATAATGCATTCACACAACAACTCTGTAAATTTTACAATTATTCATGTACAAAACTTTCGGTGACAAGAATGTTACATAAAACACTCAATTTTCCTCCCATCATTCTCAACAACATATGACGGAGAATGTGGCACATTCACCTCTTCAACAGATTTGTTGTTCACTTCGACGCAGTTCTTATCTGAAGGACCAATACGAGCTTTCTTTATATCCTTTAATTTTGACTTTGTCCAATCTCCAGCCACCTTCCGCAGTGGACTCTTGGTTTTCTTAAGCTTTCTCTACAAAAGTCAAAAAGACAAAGAAGAAATATGTCAATAAAATCAGTTAAATGGCCCCGGAAGAGATCATATACAGCTGAATATTATCAGGAACCATACCACTACTTTCATATTTTGTAGCTAAGGAAGAAGAGATAATTAACATGTTGACATATTAACAAAAGCCCTTTCACATACCACCAGCTGTTATAGTGGTCAAAAAACATATCTGTAAATCACAAGACATGCAAGTGAAAAGATACTGAAGAAGATGCAGAAATAATGAAAATGTCAGTTTTAAAACCAAAAAGCAGAGACAAATTACACAACATAAACCTTAAAGAACAAAATATCACACTAAAAAGTATTCTACCAACTCTTCATCATAATGTCATAAAACCACACTTACTGAAAATTTATAAGAATGACAACAAAATGAAATAAACAGTAATCAATTAATTACCCCTTCTGGAGTTGCTTTTTTGGAGATATTTCCAGCTTTGACCTTCTTTCTGGCAGAACCGGTTGGCTTACTCTCTGATACAGATGAATCTGTCTTGGGCCCTATTAACACACATAAATAATTAAACACAATACACGGCAGTTGAGTAACGAGAGAACAACCTGATGTCACTTGCTTTATTATTTCATTATTTAATGCTCAACATGTTTCGGATGTATTAACATCCGAAACATGTTGAACATTAAATAATGAAATAATAAAGCAAGTGACATCAAGTTGGTCTCTCTTTACTCAACTATCAAGATTATGCACGATCCAATAAACATAAGATTCACAATATAAGACAGTATACCAAATTACAAGACAGCACTGCACAGCCCACAAACAACTTCCTCTATAATAAGTAAGAGACCATGAAGGAAATGTGATTCTTATTCTCATGCAGTTCAACTTATCTCATTTAAACATGAAGCAAAACGGTAAATTCCGGTTTGAAAACAGACAATGCATTAAGCAACTATATTTCTTAGCATACTATAAAGCTGTTGTGTCGAACTAGCATAAAATTCTTTTAAATGGCAATCTTCAAATCTTGCGATGAAAAGAAAAATCATATAGTTTTGTATTTCAGCGTCCTCCACTGAGTAAATGTGGATTTAAATTTGCTGCTGACAAATCCTATAATGCTCTGTCTAATGAGGGCCTGTCAAACTCAAAACAGTGTATGTCAGATCCAAAATCCAACTGGACATCTTGATATGGATATTGATATATTTGTTAACTACAATTGCGTTGACACCCTGCGGCAGTACCACAACATACGTCACATTCTTCATCCGTAAATTTGGTTTTGTGTACCCCTGAACCCATGCATTACAGTATATAAGGTATGGGCTGTGGCATTCATGAAGTTTAGCCTTCTAGGATACGACACTGCATTGAATTATTTAAATTACCATTCTACATGGCATCATATCTCAGAAGACTTAATCTTCTATCCACACACTATCAGATGAAGTAGGACTTTGCATCAATAATGCCACATGAGGAATGATTGCTGAAACCACTAGCAAAACTGTATATTGCCACACAGTCTACATGGCTGTTGTTACTTACAGCTGGTGCCCTCAAAAGAACTTCGACCTCCCTTAGACAAAAACCAATTCTTCCATATTTACTTTTTATCCCCACTCTTTTCAATGTTAGTTCTCAGTATTCAAATTCTGTATCTTGAAGTGATACCAATCTGGACCTTCACACTTTTCTTAAACCTTCTGGCTTATTTTAAAAAAATGTCTATCCCATCCTTCTCTTGGTCCATTTTATGAGGCTGTTTCAAGCATAAACCTCTGGGTTATAACACCATACTGCCTCTATCTACAGTCAACCTGGAGAAAGAAGGCAGCACATTCCTCTCTGAAACATTTATACAGATATACCAAATGACAATGTATTTGAACGAAGAAGTGCTCAATAGCAGGGGGGCCTTGAGAGTACCAGTTTACAGCAATTTCTGAAGACAGCCTATATATGCCTGCAACACTAAAAGACTGAGAAACTCAGGCAGAGGAGTCACAATCTTCACACTCCTCCCACCTTCCCCCCTAGAACTACAAGCATTACTTTGGGCACCATCAGTGGAATAACAGTAGAAAAACTTCAGAAATGGCAACCAGTCTACTTACCAACGATGTCTTCTGAACCAATTTCCTTGGCTAGATCCTCAAAAACATCAGCTGAATTGTCCAGAATTTCTGCCAAAATATTTACTTCTTGTTCCCCTGCAACCAAGATGCAGACGCCAACAAATGTGACTCAATTCATTACATGCATGTCTTGCAAACTGAGGTTCCCTACTAAGATTCCTGTATGCCGTTCCAACTGTCTTCATGGTTTACAAATGACATGAACTCAGTCCTTTTACAGTCAACAAGGAGGTTCCCCCCAAAACTGGTATGTAGCACTAGGAACAAAATGATTCTTCCTTTGAACTGTTTTATTATCAACTTACAGGTTTATGAGCACACTATTACAGACTTTAACAACAATAAACTTACACATGTAAAAATAACCTCATTCAGCTCTGGGTGCCATTCTATTGAACATATAATGATTTCATGCATTTCCATTTCATTTCTCTATGCAACAATGGCTTTGTTTACTCATTCTTTAATAGATGTTTATTTTGTTTCTGTCCTCACGGTATGGTACACCTTACACATTACACATAAAGAAACATCTAACTGGAACACATTTAGTGACCTAGATGGCCATGCAACTTCTCCAATCCTCCTAGCCACAACCCATTCCATCTGCAGATGTGCAGGCCACTAACAAACTGGTCAGATTACTATCAAATTTTCCTCACACAATATACACTTGTAAAAGCAGGAACGACAAGACCATAAGACAAAACTGCAGTCAGTGTCATTCACAATGACCCAATACAATCAATCAGTCATGAAAGCCAATCAACATGGACACACATACAACTGCACCAACTTCAATATGCATAAGGTGACAGCAGCAACATGTGGGGGATGTGTTTTGTTCATTACATTAATTAAATTAATGAATTTAATCTCCATAAAATTTGGTTAGGAGTACAAGTCACAAAGTGCTTCATTATGCAATTTTCTCCAGCCTTCTATTACTTTCCACCCATATATCATGAGCAGAAGCATGTCTGATAAAAGCAACAGAAGTTGTAACAATTATCAGCTATATTAACTATACATTCCTGACATCTATAGTTGAGGCATCCCTATTGTGTATGTAACAATGAAAATAAAAATAAAGGTAAAATAAGTCAAAACACAACTAGTTTCAAGTTGCTAACATACAGGGAATTTTATCTGGGTCTGTTCACAGCATTTTGAACGACAATCTGCAAATGTATCAGACTGCCACCAAATCCATGCCCCTCACCTACTCACCCTGTCTTTGAATGAATTTCTCCCTCAAAACCAAACTACTATAATTCTATGCCCTCCCTACTCATGAGATTTAGCACCAAGACTGGGTTATAGGGAAGGAAATTTAATGATATTACCATGCTTCAAGTAAAATTGTGGGTGGCACTAGCCAAATTTCAAATGTTGCATTTCAAAGTGGGAGGCACAGTGTATAAAGTCCTAAGGAGACAACGCCGTTTAGAAGGTAAGTGTTGTTGTTAAATTCAATCTTTTCTATCTTATCGCACCATGTATACGTGGCGTAGGTTGTTGGCAGTTGGTGACCTTAGCGATCGACGGGCTGTCCCGAAACGTCCGTAACCAGTTGCCAACCTACGCCGCCTAACATCCCACAACAGCGAATGTCTCAACATGAACTGCGTTTTAATCAACATTCCAATACATTTACGGTCAAGTCATGTTTCTAGCAATTTACTAAGCCTAAAAGTGATGTGTTAATTTATATAAGAAAAAACAACATTCCATAAAAGCCATTAATCGACAAAAAATCCATTTAACAACACAAAGAACATAAAAACAAGCGCAGGATATAGCAGTGTTTTCGAGTTGAAAGAAATCCGTATTTGGGAACAAGAACAAAATGATTTCTGCCAGTTCCAAAATATACGGCTGATATAGTTCACATTATACAATCGCCAACCCATAATTCATGGCACATAACACTACACAAACACAGGCACTACATTTGCACTACCAATTGTCCCCGACCAGACACAACGTCGCCATCTTACCTCTGTTTTCTTGATTATCTTCACTCATTTTATGACCATGGGGGTCTCAGTACAAAATCCATACACGGACTATAGTACCGAAATTAAACCTGACAATACTCTGCACAGCTAAAAATTCGTAAAGATCAGTGAAGATATTCACCACACATTGCAAACGTTTAATAATGAACAGCAACCACACTGCTAGTACCCTCCGTCTTTGATGTTTACCCTTAAACAACAAACAATCGACAGACTTCCTTCTTGATCCCATTGGCTGGAAATGTGTGTACGTCACATGCGACTTTATCGCCATCTGTGTAAACAGTTTGTACGGAAGCCTGCGTAGCACTGACATCAGCAATATAGTCGATAAGGAGATTAACTACCAACCCACATAAATGTAACCGATCGCAGCTATACTTGCAACAAAGAAAATACTAATAGGGGTTTAAATTTAGGGCTGCAACAGTTAATTATATACACTTCGCGAACTTTGTACTTAACACCACAATATTTTAATCACACATAGTTCCACAGCCGCATGGGGGGACCCTATAACCTTTGAAAAGCTGAGGGTGCTGTTTATGGTATGAGAATAAAATCCCATCCACATTAAACCGTCTCTAACTGCCCATAACGTGGACACAAATTATATTTCATAAGCTAATATAATGGAAACCATACTTCGTGTTTATTATGTAGATTTCTTCACCAATAAAATACATGGATCTTACCCACTGTTGTATTTGAGATATGTAAGTATTCATAATTTCTCAATGACAAATTATTAGTCTCTCGACAGGTAAGTTTGGTGGTAGGGCTGCTACCTTTCCGCCTTCAGACAGGCTGCTTATACTCAAGCATTTCCACCAGAGTTGATGTAACGGTTATACCATTGCAACCCAGTTGGGCCTTCTTGCAGGTGACGATTTTCTTTACAATTAATCCGGCTTCTTCCCTCAGGTCTCCCCCACTAAACTCTGTATGCATTTTCCTTCTTCCCCATATATCCCAAATGCCAAATCCATTTCATCCTCCTTGGTTTAATACCCAAATAAATTTGGTGAGGTGTATACATAATTTAGCTGCTGACTGTTTAATATTCTCCATCTTCTTATATATATATAAATTAGAGCTCTGCTCTTAAACTCCCACAGCCTATGCAGCCTACTTCCAAATTCATGATGTATCCTCCCTTCTGTGCCTCTGCCTTCCATACAGTCTCCTCACTTCTGGTCTTACGATGATAATGTTACAAGCATTTTCCTTCTATCTCACGCCTTCAGTCAATATTTATTGACTTTCCAATTAATACAAATCAATAAACAAACACCGATTTAACAAATGCAATGGGATGATATTACCCAAAAATATCATAACAATATTTGAAAACTATGAAACTCCTCATTCAGCAATTTGTTTTATCCTCCTGCTACTTCATTTATCTAGCAACAATTTCTCTAACTTTGTGATTCATGTTCACAGTAATTAACATCAGCATAAAATGTGCAAAATCGAAAACAGCAAGATGGAAGGTTTCTGTGTACCATGTTAGAGTACATATGTCTACTACAGTGGTTCATGAAGTAATTAAGTGTAATGTTCTTCTAGAGGTCCTGCAAATTTTAACGAATCAGTCATCACCTCCCTGACTATAGTGAAATCTCTGTTGCTGTCATTGATCACTGTAACTAATATAACCAACCAGTGACTTTAGGACATATTTCATTCTTAGTTTAATATCAGCTTATTGTAGAAGCTGTCCACGCAATTCTTGACACTTGCAACAAGGAGCTTATATCTGCAATTCAGCACCTTTCTGCATTACATTGCTTACATAATGGGAAAGATTTGCTTCTGACATGACATTTAAATTCTTTCACATGAACACAGTGAACATAGGCTTAAATGTCATGACACTTCGTTATGACATCAGGCTCGCCAATATGGACAAGTTCACTTTACACAGCTCCGTCAGGTAAAACCACTGGAAGCATATTTCTTATAGCATATACTACTATACAAATTCTCTTCTTGATACAGCAACAAAGAGGTCTGCCAGAATAAGTGAGGACTAAGGATTCAGCAGCAGTTTGGTTAAAAGTAAAATGCATTCTTGCCATTCTTATAATTTTGTAATATCTGAAATGGTATTGAGGCTGCATGCAAATGCATTAAGAATATGGTTTTCACATAAATTAACCCTTTGACGCCTAACGAACACTATAGTGGTCATACCGCACCGCTAACCTCTAAACGTTGCATTTTATATATTTATTCAACAAATATAGGTACTGAATATTTTAAACA
>Ga0123357_10013889_pt1 | contig 10482 bp, 16 predicted proteins | sample TergutEmb28metaG_FD_89873 | JGI IMG/M metagenome (GOLD analysis project Ga0123357, IMG submission 89873) | Embiratermes neotenicus P4 segment gut microbial communities from Petit-Saut dam, French Guiana - Emb289 P4 | ecosystem: Host-associated > Arthropoda: Insects > Digestive system > Gut ...
CCATCATCATGAACGGACGCCACTTCTTGTGATGCATGAAGCCCTTGAGCAGGAAATGGTTGATGAGGGTAGCAACGTCGAAAGCCGCATGCCCGAAGAAGGCGACCTCGAAATCGAGAATCATAAGATGGAGTTTCGAGTTTCGAGTTTCGAGTTTCGAGTTTCTTCTTGAAACTTGAAACTTGAAACTTGAAACTCGGGTGGGGGGGCGAGGGCGTGGCCGTCGTTGTAGGTGATGCCGGTGAGTTCGGGGGTGAGAATTTTTTCGAAGATGGCGTTCATGGTGGTCAGGAGGTGTGGGTCGGAGCGGAAGTTGTGGGGGAGATTGATGTAGCGTTGGGAGGTGGTGGCGGCTTTGGCGGATTTTTCGAGGGTGAGGAAGAGGTTGGGGTCGGCGAGGCGGAAGCCGTAGATGGATTGCTTGATGTCGCCGACGATGAAGAGGTTGCCGGTGTGGTGGAAGGCGTCGGGTGAGCGGATGGCGTGGAGGAGTGCGGCTTGCAAGGGATTGATGTCCTGGAATTCATCGACGAGTAGATATTTATATTGGTGGTGGAGTTCGGGGGCTACGGGATTGTTGGGGGCGGTGAGAAGGTTGAGGGTGAAGCGTTCGAGGTCGGCGAAGTCGAGGCGGTTTTGGAGGCGTTTGGCGGCGGCGTAGGCGTTGCGGAATTGGGCGGTGAGGGTGAGGAGGGTTTCGAGCGGCCCATCCTCCAGGGCGAGTTTGGCGAGGTCTTTTTGGAGGAGGTCGGCGGGGAGGCTGAGGGATTGTTTGCAGAAGTTGGAGAGAGAATTTTTGATCGTTGTCCATGTGTTTTTTTTCAATTGTTCGAAGGCGTCTTCGTCTTGATCTTTGGGTCGGCGGAGCGTGGGCCATTGGAGGTCGAGGGCGGATTGGATGGTGGGGAGGGCGTGGGTGGATTTTTCGTGGAGTTGTTGGATGGAGTCGTCGAGGCGTTGTGCAATGAGTTGGAGGTGGGCGAGCATGGGGCCTGGGCCGAGGGTGGTGGAGACGGTGGTGCAGGCGCGGTGGGCGGCGAGGGAGAGGAGGTGGAGTTCGTTGGAGAGGGTGATACGTGTGTAATGGTCCATGGTTTTGGGGGAGCCAGCGAGGGAGTAGCGTTGGCGAGCGTTGGCGAGGTAGGCGTCGGGGTCGGCGGTGGTTTCGAGCATGGTGTGGAGACGGAGGAGGAGAGTTTGGAGGGTGGATTCGCGTGCTTGGGCGTAGGTGTCGAAGAAGTTGGGGAAGGCGGAGAGAGGCAAATCCCGGCTAAAGCCGGGGCTATATGGGGATTTGTGCCAGCGGGCGAGGAGGTCGGTGAGGACGTCCTGGCGGAGGAGGCGGGCGTCGTCTTCGTCGAGGACGATGAAGGCGGGGTCGAGGCCGAGAGAGGGGGGGGGAGGGGGACAGGGGGAGAGGGGGAGAAGGTGACAAGGTGACAAGGTGACAGGGTGACAGGGGACTTGTTCGAAGTGTTGGCGGAGGATTTTGGCGCAGAAGGCGTGGAGGGTGGAAATGCTGGCGCGTTCGATCGTGGCGGCCTGGCGGTGGAGGCGGGCGAGTTGTGATGGGGTTGTGTTGGTATGGGGTTGTGTGAGTTTGTCGCGGATGGCCTGGGCGATGCGGGTACGCATTTCGTTGGCGGCGGCGTCGGTGAAGGTGAGGACGAGGAGGTTTTCGACATTGCAGCCCCCCCCCCCTCCTTCTCCCCCATCTGTGGATTCGGGGAGGTCGCAGAGGAGGCGGGCGCAGCGTTGTGCGAGGACGGCGGTTTTGCCGGAGCCGGCGGCGGCGGAGATGAGCAGGTCGCCGGCGATGTGGTTGATCGCGGCGAGCTGGGGAGAGGTCCAAGTGGGGGGCATGGGCATAGGTATCGAAAAAGTTAAAAGTTAAAAGGAAGTTAAAAGGTAAAAGTTAAAAGGTAAAGGGGGGTGGCCATTTTTTGTAGCAGATTGTCATGCCAAAGGTGAGGTTCGCGGCGTCGCAAGCGGTTTTGGTGGCATTGGGCGAGAGCAACGTCAAGCCCCGCATTGCCATGCGGGGCTCCACCCTGCAGAGCGGGGTCGCTACGGGTTATTTGGATAGGCTCTTAGTGGAGAGTTTGGGACATTTGTTGGAGGGCGGCCTCCTTGTTGAGTTTGGTGATGGGGCGGTAGGAGCCCATGTTGCGGTCGAAGGGGCAGAGGGCGGTGAAGTCGCAGGTGTCGCAGGGGGAGCGGGATTTGTTGCGGTAGGGGGCGGGGGCGATTTGGCCCTGGGCGAGAGCGGTGGCGAGGGTGGTGATTTTGTGGCGGACGAAACGGAGGAGGGTCTGGAAGTCGGCGTGGGTGAGCAGGTCGTTGCCACGTTTGGTGAGGGAGCCGTCGTTGTTGAAACTCATTTTGAACCATGGGCTTTTGGAGCCTTCGGGTTGTAGGGAGAGGTCGAGGGTGTGGGCGTGGGAGGCGTCGATGATGCCGCTGGGGATGGCGTTTTGCTGGAAGAAGGGGTCGGTGGAGCAGAGGGGTTCGTCGAGAGGTGTGCGGGTGGAAGTGCACTGGAGGCCCAGGGGGATGTAGAGGGCGGCGAGAGGGTTGAGGAGGGTGAGGTGCTGGAGGACGAGGGCGTAGGTGGGGAGTTGTAGGGTGAGGCCGGCGAGGACTTCGGAGAGCTCGAGTGTGCGTTTGGAGGAGCTTTTGTAGTCGAAGAGGATGGCGTTATTTGTTGGAGAGATGTCGATGCGGTCGATTTTTCCTGTGAGGAGGATTGTGTGGTTAGTGGGGGTGGTGAGTTCGAGGGGGGGGAGATGGAAATTCGAATGCCGAATGCCGAATGCCGAATCCAATTCGAAATTCGAATGATCGAATGACGAAACGCTTTCTGCTGGTTGCGGGGTTGGTGGGAAGCCGAAGGTGACTTCGACGGCGAGTGGGCGTGTTTTGCCAGCGGCGGCGCGGCGGCGTTGGGCTTCGACGATGAGGCCGAGGGTTTTTCGGATGTGGGTTTGGATATGGTGATATGCGGGGGTTTTTGGGGCAAGTTCTTTGTGGAGTTCGTTGGTGGCGGCGGCGATGTGCTCGTGGAGGGCGGTTTGGAGGGCGGCGGGGTCGCAGTAGGGCCAGTCCCCTCCCCCCCCTGGGAGTTGGTGGTCGATGATTTGCTGGAAGAGTCGTTCGAGGATGCGGTGGTAGAGCAGGCCGAGGTGTAGGGTGTCGAGCGTGAGGGAGTCGCGGGGGCGTAGGCCCAGGGTGTAGTGGAAGAAGTATTGGAGGGGGCATGCGGCGAATTTTTCGAGCTGGCTGATGCTCAGGCGGATGGGGCGGGAGTGCGGGAATAAGTGGGCGGCGAGGTCGTGGGAGAGGTGAGGGTCGGTGGGGGGTTGGGTGGCGGACCAGACACGTTGGCGTGCGGATTGGAGGAGGGCGTTGGGGGAAGTGATGAGCCAGTGGTAGAGGGCGAGGTTGGGGGAGGGGGTGACAGGGTGACAGGAGTCTTCGAGGGTTTCGAGGCGGCGTTGGTGGAGGGTGCGAGAGGTGATCAGGACGTTGGCGAGGAGATCGTTGACGGTGGCGATGCGGTCGAGGGCGGTGCGGTGCTCGAGCGTGATTTTTTTTTCGGTGATGTGGAGGAGGTTTTTGAGTTGAGGGATGTAGCGGGATGGGCTGACGGCTTTGCCCTGAGAGTTGGCGATGGGGTAGGTGATGATGAGTTTCTGGCTGGCACGAGTGAGGGCGACATAGTCGAAGAAAGGCATTTCGATGAGTTTGCGGTCGGCGTCCTGGTCGATGGGGACGAGAGAATGGGTGTTGATGAGGTCGCGCTGCAGGTCGGCAAGGATGGGGTCTTCGGGGACGACCTTTGGGAATTGGCCTTCGAGAGCGCCTGGGAGAATGACGAGCTTGAGGTCGGGGGAACGGGAGCGCATGACGGAGCTGATGAGGACTTGATCGACGGTTGGGGGAATCAGGCCGAGGGTGAGGGAGTCGAGGGCGGTGGTGAGAAGTTCGGCGAATTGCTCGAGGGAACGTGGGCGGGTGTGGGTGAGGAGATTTTCGAGCATGGAAAGGACGTCGTGGATCTGGCGGAAGGCTTGTTCGTGGAGCTGGGCGAGGGCGGGGTCGGGGAGGGGGGGAGAAGCCAGAAGCCAGAAGTTAGAAGCCAGAAGAGGGAGGGCTGACTTCTGGCTACTGGCTTCTGGCTTCTGGCTTCTGGTCTCGGCGATCCAGGCGTTGATTTGGGATTCGACGTTGAGGTGGGTGAGGAGGTCGCGGAGGGCGGTGATGTATTGGGTGGAGTTGGTGTTGGAGGATTCGCAGGCGGTGATGAAGGGGTGGAGGTCGGCGACGATTTTGCGGCGGATGGCGTTGACTTGCTGGAGGTTCTGGCGGGCGATTTGAGGGATTTTTTGGTAGGGGTCGTTCTCGTCGTCACGTTGATTGGGAGCGATCCAGGGCCAATCGGTGTTCCATCCTCCGTCCCCTTCCCCCGTAATGCCATGGGCGAGGAGGTAGTTTTCGAGGAGAGCGACGTCGGATGTAGAGATGTTGGCGAGTGAGGTTTTGAGGTAAAGGAGTACGTCGTCACGATTCCAGCGGGAGGTCACGATGCGGATGGCGCTCTTGAGAAGGGTGACGAGGGGATGATGCGAAATGGTGCGTCGCTGGTCGATGAAGTGCGGGATGTGGTGCTCGGTGAAGATGCGGCGGAGGGAGTTTTGATAGCCGCTGCCCCCGCCTTCTTCTTCGGATTCGAGGTCTGGGACGATCAGGCCGATGTCGCGGTAGCGGAGGGGGTTCGTGAGGCGAGTGACCAGGTCGCGGATGGTTTGAGCGATGATGTGGATTTCGGTGTCGGGATCGGGGCATTGCCAGATTTCGCAGTCGGCGTCGGGGGAAGAAGCTGGAAGCCAGGAGCCAGAAGCCAGAAGAGGGGAACCCCCGGCAGAGTCGGGGGCTGACGGGGCGAAGAGGGCGGATTCGATGTGGGCGAGGGTGGGAGAGGTGAAACGGTGTGGGGTGCGAAGGATGGTGGTGGTTGAGATGGGGATGTTGTTCTGGCGGAAGGCGTCGAGGAGGCGGCGATGGAGACGCTCGGTACGGGCGAAAAGGGAGGTTTCGTTGAGCGGGAGGAGTGGGTTGTGAAGGGTGGGGGCGTCGGGGTCGGCGAGGAGTGTGATGGTGAGCTTGTCGGCGGATTGGGCGAGTGCGACGAGGAGATTGATTTCGAGGGTGTTGAGAGCGGAGAAGGCGTCGAGCCAGACCTGGGAGCCGGGGCAGGTGAGAGGGGAATGGGGGACGGCGAGGGGGGCGATTTGCAGGATGGTTTCGAAATCGGTGGCGCCGCCTTGGGCGGATTGGAGAGCGGTGGTCCAGGCGGCGAGCAGGAGGGCGAGGTCGTGGAGTTTGCGGGTGGTGATAGGGTCGGGATTGGCGGCGGTGAGGAGTTGGTGGAGGGAGTTGGCGGAGTGGCCTTGCTGTCGGAGTTCGCGGAGGGTGGCGTCGAGTTTTTGGAGGAAGCCTGGGCGGTCGGCGACGGCGGCGAAGGCGCGGAGCTCGGAGCGGTGGTGGCGGACGACTTCCTCGAGCAAGACGAGGCGGGCGAGGTTGGACATTAAGTGATTGGGTGATTGGGTGATCTGGCGATCTGGTGATTGGGGGAGGGGAAAGGCGTTGTGGAGGATGTCGAGGGCGAGGCGTTGGAAGGAGAGGACGTGTGCGCGGAAGGAGCCGGGGAGGTGAGAGGAGGTGAGGAGTAGGCGTTCGGCGGTGAAGGTGGCTTGCTGTGGTGTGATCCAGAGGAGAGGTGGGCCGAGGGGATCGGCGAGGAGGGCGTCGCGGATTTGGCGGGCGCAGGATTGGGTTTTGCCGGTGCCGGCACGGCCGATGAGGAATTCGACAGCCACTGGCGCTCCGTTGCGTGGGGAGAAGAGGGTGAGGGATGCTCTGTCTCAACCCTCCACCATTCGGCCATCAGAGCCGCGACCGTCAGGGAGCGACAGGCGTTATTTCCGCATTGTCGCACGGATCGCTCCCTTACGGTCGCGGCTCTGATAGAGGATTGAGACAGAGCAGGTGAGGGGCTATTGTACAAGCTGATGCGTCATTGGGCACGGAGAGTCACGAACGAACGATGGGAAGAGTGTATAACACTTGAAGCGGCCATCTGACGCGTAAAATTCGTTCAATTCGTTCAATTCGTAAAATTCGTGGAAGAGCGCTCGCCTGTCGGCTCGCGGCTAAACTTGTTTTCCGCCCCCCCGCAAAGCAGGGTCGCTACGGGCGTTTTCGGAATTGCCACTCCATTCCCAGGTTATTTCAGCTCGACGGACCAGTAGGCGTGATCGAGGAAGTGTTTCCAGGAGGAGTATTTGTCGGAGCCCAGGCGGAGGTTGATGACGGGGTTGCGTTTGGGTTTGAGGGGGGGTTTGAGCAGGTGCATGTGTGCCTGGTTGGGGGTGCGGCCGCCTTTTTTGGCGTTGCAGTAGACGCAGGCACACACGAGGTTGTCCCAGGTGGTTTTGCCGCCAAGGGAGCGTGGGATGACGTGGTCGAGGGAGAGTTCCTGTGTGGGGAATTTTTTGCCGCAGTATTGGCAGAGGGAGTGATCGCGGGCGTAGATGTTGCGGCGGTTGAGCTTGACGTCCTGGCGGGGCAAGCGATCGTAGACCAGGAGGCGAATGATACGCGGGACGGCGATTTCGAAGCGGACGGTGCGGACGAAATCGTGGTTTTCTCGTTCGTAGACGGCTTTGAGCTGGGAGAGCTCGATCCAGGAGACCATGTCGTAGGAGAGGTAACTGCCGCCGCCCCCCCCCCCCTCCGTTTCGGTTTCTTCGACGGAGACGACCTCGGCGAGTTGGCGTTGGAGGAGGGAAAAGGCTCGCTTGGCGGAGACGACACGGATGGCCATGTACAGGCGATTGAGAACCAGTACGTTGCAGGAGAGACCAGAAATGGGTACAGCGTTTTCCACGCAAGTTAGCGTAGTTAGCGGTGAGGCGCAAGTCAATATGGCGGAGTTGGGGCGAAATTCTGGTATGCTCTTTCAAGATAGGTTTGATGAATCCTCACTTGTGGTGGGCGGATGGCTTTTCCGAATCAGAAGGCGTTGTGGGTGTGGGCGGGGATTGTGGCGCTGGTGCTGATTGGGGGGTATGCGGCGGTGGGGTCGGGGTTTGCGTCGCTGCGAGAGCGGATGGAGATGACGGAGATGGCGTTTTTCAACTGGTGGCCGATGTGGGTGCTGGTGGTGGTGCTGGCGGTGACGTTGATCGTGGTGACGGTGCGATGGATACCGTTGACGTGGTATACGCTGGGGGTTTGGATGGTGCATGGGGGGATTCTGGTTTTGCTGGCGGGGAGCGTGTGGTACTTTTCGCAGAAGCACGAGGGAATGGTTCGAATACATTTAAATCAGAGCGTGGATGAATATTACGATACGACGGAACGGGCGTTGTATGTTTATCGGGTGAAGAATGAAGAACCGAGTTCGCAGGCTGGAGGTACAAGGCCGTTTGGCAAGATGCCGGAGCTGTTTGGGCGAGGCAAGATGCCGGAGTGGGAGGAGGTGGCGATGATTCCGTTGCGGGGGTTGCCGATTTATCGTGGGCATAATCCGTTGGGGCCTGATGCGTTGGATTGGGAGTTGTCGGCGGAGTTGTTTAAGGATAGGCCGATGAAAATCGTTGGGTATCGTCCGGCAGGGGAGGAGGGGGGGGGGGCGATGGTGCCGTTGCAGATGTCTGGTGGGGGGAATTTGTATGTGCCGTTTGAGCAGTTTGTGGAGGTGGATTTGCGTGGGCCTGAACCGCGAGAGAGGGAGGTGGGAGATGGTTTTTGGTTTCGTTTTTCGGCGTTGCGTCGGGAGTTGCCGGTGGAGGTGAAGCTGACGGATTTCAAGGCGGTGAAGTACGCGGGGGCGATGGATACGTATGAGGATTTTGTTTCGACGTTGGAGTTCACGGATAAAAGGACGGGAGAAGTGAAGGAATCGCTGGCGCATTTGAATCATCCTGCGATGAGTCATGGATTTTGTTTTTTTCAGGCGGCGTGGGATGGGAAAGAGGAGGCGTTGCCGGGGGAGCGGTATTCGGTGCTGGGGGTGGGGAATCGGCCGGGGTTGATGACGATGACGATCGGGGCGATTTTGGCGTTCGTGGGGATCGGGTATGCGTTTTATGTCAAGCCGATATTGCTGCGGGCGAGGAGGGCAGAAGCCAGAAGCCAGAAGCCAGAAGCCAGAAGAGCTGAGAGCGAGGAAGCAATCGCAAGGGGGGAGGCGTGATGATGCGACGAGCGATGTGGGTTGTGATGTTGATGGGGATGGTACTGCTTGTACCGCGGCGGGCGGAGGCGGAGGATCGGGCGGCGTTTCGTGGGGCGGTGGAGTTGAAGGGGTTTCGGCTGCTGGCGATTCAGCATCGGGATCAAGTGAAGATCATGGATAGCTGGGCGCGGCAGAGCCTGACGACGATTTGTCATCGCTCGTCGATTGGCGGGGAGGATCCGTTGTATACGGCGTTGGACATCGCGTTTCGGCCGGAGGCTTGGGCGGAGAGGAATATCATTTATGTGCAGGCGATTCCGATTCGGCAGCGGCTTGCGGCGTTTGAGACGGGGTCGGAGGCGGGTCGGATTTTGCGGGAGGGGCTGGTGAGTCCGCGGTTTATCGAGCGGGAGGAAGTGCTGCGATTGTTGTCGCAGTTGAGTGGAGATATGAAGCTGCTGGCGTCTGTGAATAAGATCAAGGCAGGGTATGAGACGTATCGGAATTTGTGGGCGACGCTGGCGTTTGTGCCGCCGGGAGAGGGGGGAAAGGGGGGGCCGTGGCGGTTGGCGATGGAGTTGTGGGCGAATTTTCCGGAGGGGCAGGCGGAACTGGCGAGGCGGGGCGAGAAGGCAGAGTCGGCGGTGCCGGGGTATTCGGCGGAAGAGGCGAAGGCGTTGTGGCTGGCGTATCAGGCGTTGGCGCGGGGATGGGCGGCGGGGGATGCGAGGATGGTGAATGGGGCGATTGGGACGCTCACGACGATGTTGCCGCGGATCGATCCGGAGGGGGGATATCCGTCGGTGGCAAAACGGATGACGGAACTCTGGTACAACCGTACGTTCTACGGCACAGTCATGAACGTCTTTTTATATTTCGTGGCGATGACGCTGTTCTTGCTGGTGACGGTGGTGGGCAATCGAAAGCCCATTCCGGCTAAAGCCGGGGCTATACGGGGTCATCAGAGGTTTCGATTGTGGCGATATGCGTATCCGATGTTTTCGGTGGCGGTGATTTTGCATCTGGCGTCGATGGGGGTGCGGATGTGGCTGGCTGGGCGGTGGCCGACGCAGAATCAGTTTGAGTCGGTGCTGGGGGCGGCGCTGCTGGGGTGCATCGTGGGATGGTGCCTCGAGACATGGAAGAAGAACGGACTCTTCGGGATGGCGTTTTCGTTTGTCGGGTTCCTGGCGATGACGGCGTGCATGGCGGCGCCGTACATGTTCGGCAATGACCTGGGCGGAGCGATTTCGAAAACAGCGGGGATTCTGCAGACATATTGGCTGTATATTCATGTGAATGTCATTATTGCGTCGTATGCGTTGATCGCGGCTTCGTTTGTTTTGGGAGGGCTGTATCTGCTGCTGAAATTGTGGTATTGGATTCATCCGCGGGAGCCATATCAATCGCGATCGAGAGTTGACGGCGACAATTCTGATTTTCCTGCAGCGAACGGTGGGCAAGCCCACCGGCTCAATGCAGAAATGCTTGGCGCTTTGGATCAGGCGAACATGGTGATTTTGCAGATGGCGTTTTGGTTTTTGGGGATCGGGATTGTGTGCGGGGCGGTGTGGGCGGATTATTCGTGGGGGCGGCCATGGGGGTGGGATCCGAAAGAGACCTTTGCGCTGGTGACGTGGATTGTGTATCTGATTATCGTGCATGTGCGTCTGGTGGTGCCGAAGCTGAAGGCGGAAACGACGGCATGGATGTCGATTGCAGGGTTTGCGGTAATGATGTTTAATTGGATCGGTGTGAATTATTTTCTGGCGGGATTGCATAGCTACGCTTGAGAAGCCAGAAGCCAGTAGCCAGAAGGATAAGGTTGAATATGGCGATTGAAGAAAAAGATGTGATGGCGGTGCTGCGAGGGGTGGTGGCTTCGGAGCAGGTGAAGCGGGTGAAAGTGGTGGAGGAGAATGTGTTGGTGGAGATCAGCACGGAGGTGGGGCCGTCGGAGAAGGAAGCGGTTCGGCGGGAGGTGGTGGCGGCGGTGAGGAAGTTGCCGGGGGTGGGGGAAGTGGTGGTGAATTTTGGGGCGGCGTTGTCGGTGGCGGGGAAGCCGGCGGCGAAGAAGGAAGAGGGATGGCAGGGAGGCGTGAAGTATATCGTGGCGGTGGGAGCGGGGAAGGGTGGCGTGGGGAAGTCGACGATCGCGGTGAACTTGGCGGTCGGTTTGGCGAGGTTGGGGAAGAAGGTGGCGTTGTTGGATGGAGATATTTATGGTCCGTCGGTGC
>Ga0123357_10013891_pt1 | contig 10482 bp, 5 predicted proteins | sample TergutEmb28metaG_FD_89873 | JGI IMG/M metagenome (GOLD analysis project Ga0123357, IMG submission 89873) | Embiratermes neotenicus P4 segment gut microbial communities from Petit-Saut dam, French Guiana - Emb289 P4 | ecosystem: Host-associated > Arthropoda: Insects > Digestive system > Gut ...
GATAAACGCTGGCAGCGTTTATCGTGCAAGCGCTGAAAATTATATAATCAGTAGATGTTCGTATGTTACCCTCTATTACAAATGTTAAATTCATGTTTGTCAGCTGAAGAAAAACAGAATAAATCTGATGTATCTTGCAGCTGTAGTATATACAATACTCTTTGTAAATAATGCTTGAACACTTCCCTTAGAAGCAGAATTATTGAAAGAAAAGGTACAAGGAGTTTACTCTAATTCAGACATTGTGTGACTCTTGCAAAATAAGACAAAAATGTTTCCTTAAGCAACAGACTTTCGAGATTCGGTTACATAGTAAAATAATGCCATATAAACGTGAGCAAATATCGGACTTAATGCCACGAAGTGTTTCACTTATTACTTGGCATTGACAGCTTTCAGGAATTAATATATCAAATGAAAGAAAGTAAATTTAAAAGTACGCTGCGTAACATATTAGGGTGTGAGTTCTCCGTTCTTCTGGATTATTAGGTTGAGTCACTAGAGAACCGAAATTATCCTACCTGTAACTGAGTGTGCATTTGATTACGCAATATGTGACGCCGTGCAATTTGGCAGATACACAAACGCAATTCCTAGTAACTTACTACAATAGACTTCAGGGTATGACTGTCATTTCTATCTTTATATGGTCCATATTCCGTGTATTGATAAAATAAACACATTATGAACACCAAAAGTACACAAAAATATTTTGATATAGTTAGATAACCGAATAGACATGGATTTCGAACAGAATCATTTTAAACAAGATAAAACTTCCGAACCGAAATGTCACTATAGGTGGCATATATGCACTCGTAGAAGGAATAGAATATGACACAGAAGAGTTTTACAGTGTGTTTAAAAAAAGTATGTATAAAATTTCTAAAAAGGAAAACATAATCTTAGCAGACTACTTTAATGAGAGGACTGCCAAATAACCAGTCCCAGAATACGCAAGGCTAATTGGCGAAAAAGGAATTAACCACAAATCAACAGTTGTAGGGGATTTTTGTACATTTAGTAATTAAAAAACTCATGCTACAGATACGAGAGCAAACATAAATTCATGTGGGAATCAAAAGGACCATGTCTGTAATAGATTACGTAATCATCAATGATATACTGAAAATTAACACTGAAGATAGAAGGGTTTTCAGAGGCTGCGAAATTGACAGTGACCACAGTTTGCTGGGAAAAAATATCGGCCTACTAGCCATTGTAAACATAGTCATTATATTAGAGACAAAGCAATACACATCGAAGCTCCAGGATTTATATACATTTATTTGAACAAGCATCCATAAGAACTTTTCATACAGCAGACTGAAAAAATACTCACACCAATAAGAAGAAAGTTTGATACAAGCTGGTTGAAAATCAAACAGGCCATCCCTGGAGCAGCAGAAGAAAGAATATGATATAGTAAGTTGTAGAACCACAAATGACTCAGAACGTGGAATGGCAAAAACTGTAATAGAAGAAAAGAAAGCTAGTTACAGAAAGTATTTAAAAAAACAAAACTGTGGAGCGCTTTATTAAATACGAAGAAAAGCAATAATAAGAAAAACAAAAAAACAACCAAGATATACATGGGAAATTTTGTTGTTATTAGAAGGGGACATGACGGGAATGCAAAAGCTCTGTGTTAAAACATTTAAGCAGATACAACTTCAAAAAGGGATAAACTCAAAATCAACCAAAAAACAAACGTAGAATGAAGAGGTTTTATGGGAAACTGTGGAATGAGCTGTGCAATAATGGCGAACAAGAAATAGAAAAGGAACTTCGAAATGAAATGTCAGTGGAAAATATAGGCCTTATAAAGTGGAAGGGTGCTGGCACATGAAAAAACAGGAAATGTGTGAGTTTAGGTAACTTGCGAATTGAAATACTTAAATTTGGAGGAAGCGAAAGAAAAGCGCACATGTCGGAGCTATTCAATAATACAGTGGATAAAAACCATATACCAAAAGAATGCCAAACAGGATGACTTATAAATAAATACAGAAAGTCGAACCACAAATGCGAAAATTACAGAACAGTTACTTCTCTGCCTACAGCTTGCAAGCTATTTGCATGCATGATGAACGACAAATGAAAAGCCTATTTGTTAGAAGGAATGACAGAGGAAGGGTGTGGCTTTAGAAAAGGATGTAGTTCATTAGATGCTACATTTACAGTACAGCAGAAAATTTGATAAAGAAAAAATATGACTTACTATTATTTCTTTTATTTGTTCATTACGCAAAGGCCTACGAAAACGTGACCAGAGATATTTTGTGGAAAATGGTAGAAAATAATATTCCAAATTTATTGTTAGAGAAAATAAAATGTATTTATCAGATTAGGAAAGTTAGTGCCAAATATAGTGATGACACCATATCGGAACCATTTCAAATGTACAAAGGTTTAAGAGAGGAATGTGGTCTTTCTTCAATATTATTTAACACGAATATTAATAAAATTATATTGAAATTCAAACTAGTGATAAAAAAGGGCATTCAGCTAATTAATAGGAAGTAAATTAACCCGATATTACAAACAGATGGCCAAATCCTAATGGCTACTGCTGAAGGTGCATTACAAACAAGGCATACAACCTGAAACTCATAGCAAGGAAATAAAAAATAAACATATCAAGCACCAAACCAAAATCATTGGCAATGTGTGGGAACCACACACGAAACTAAAATTTTCATAAATGAGAAACTTACTGAGGAATTACACATTTTAAATAACTAGGGTAACTTATACCGCAATACAAAAGTGATTTAGGAAACCAGCTACAGACATGTAAGAAAATGAATGGCACATGAGGAGAAACATCGGTGAAAAAAATGACTAGAAAACAAAATTAATGATAAAAAATATTATAGCTAAAGCTGCCTCAAAATTTGGTAGTGAAGTGTTGATTTTGAATGAAAGAGATATTAAAAAGACAGGAGGCATCTCAAATGAAATTTTAATGAAAATTTTTAGAGATTACTGATATACATCACGAAAGATATCGGTCACTTAGCGAGAAAATTGGAGGGCAGAAATTAGTTCTACAAATGCAGTAATGTGAATGAAAGTGGCTACAGCACTTGGAGGAAATGGATATAAACAAGATTCCCATACAGATGCTGAAGTGTAAGGAAAAATGGAGAAGAAGTTAGGTCGCCGAAAGAATAGATGGAAGGACAAATTTCACCTTGAGGGTTCAGGAACAGGCACTACGCCCAACGTTCATATTTCATGATTGTCATTATTATTATTATTATTATTATTACGTAGTTTAATTATAAGCTATCCTCCAACATGTTTCGTCCAATTATGTGGCCATCTTCAGGAAGCTATAAACAAGAATACACTTACATCAACATATGTGTCAAAACCATTTCACCATTGAAAATAAACACGTAATAAAAGTACAAAATCACAGTTAAAAGGTAATTCTAGAAATAAGTTCAAGTTGTAGATATAATACGTTGTTGCGAATTGAATCATGATCCAGTGGGTGGTGTGCGTGGAAGGAGCGGGTGGTAAACCAGCATCAGAGCAAAATAGATAGTACATAGAAAGTATAGTTGATCATTTGTGTAACTGTTGGCATTAATTTCACATTCATGTCGTAATTTTCTACACTGAAATTAAAGGTATTCAGGTTCTCTGAAACCCAGGTACCTATCTGCTAAACCCCACTACGAAACCAGTGCGAAAGCCGAAATCTCGACAGGTACCGATGCGAGAAACTTGAATGTCACAAATATTTTAGCTTAACCCTTATTTACTTACTTGTAAATGCACCAGCCTTCCGTCAAAGCCATACAGCACCACATCTCTCGGTGGTATTTTCCCTTTACACACAAATATTTTTATTACTATCTTGCATCCAGTCGTGCTTTATGTAGTCGGCCGCTTTCTCTGCTATCATCATTGTTGGGCCGTTAGTATGAGCCGCCGGTAGAACTGGTATTATAGATGCGTCGACAACTCTCAGTCTCTTAACACCGTAGACTCTCAGTCTAGGGTCGACTACTGCACTTCTATCCACTGCAGGACCCATTTTACAAGTACCGCTCAAATGCCAAACTGGAAAGGCGAAGTGCCGCAGAGCACACCGCCAGTAATCATCAGACCCACACGGGAAGTTTCTACATCCTGGGAAAGGTATGTCGTGAAGTCTGGAGCCGTAATTCTGAAATGCGTGTGTACCACTAAGCTCCAGTAATTTTTTTAGTGCTACAAGTAGACTTTCCAAATCTGATGGATCTTGAAAGAAATCATAATATATGCGGGGTTTGTGGAATGGATTTCTGGATTTCAGTAGTATTCTACCACGACTCTTCAGTTTTAACGCAATTGGTACAACAGTCCATGAATTAGATTTTTCAATAGGCTTGTAAACAGTTTTAAATATATCTTCTTTAATGGCTAATGTCTTGTAAATCATGTTTGTAGATGCTAAACTCCCTGCAAGTAACAAAAATTCTAAATCTGGATCACCTTCGGGATCATGGGGATTTTTAGAATCATAGAAAGCAATGCCTTCTACACCCGCAGGTACAGATAATGGTCCACTGTGATAAGACATATACTGAAACATGTTTTTGTCATTGAACATGTCGCTTTCTTTTAAAGCAACTGTTTGGTTTATAACAAACGCAAGGGCCATCACACCAATGTGGTCCATAAGATTATACCCAACTTTTAAGTCCTCAATAACTGGAATTCCTAATTGTAAAAGATGATCCCTAGGTCCTATTCCAGACAACATAAGAAGCTGTGGAGAGTTTATGGCACCTGCTGACACTATCACTTCCTTTCTAGCACGCACAACAAACTTTTTCTGGTCACGAACAAACTCTACGCCGTATGCAGTTTTGGTATCACGATCGATTAAAATATTTGTCACTAAGCTCCATTTACTGACATGTAAGTTTCTCCTATGTCTGATAGGATGTAAGAAAGCCCTCGAAGCACTCCAACGTGTGCCATTTCTCATTGTCGCTTGCAAGTAGCTAAAGCCAACTTGCGTCTTGCCATTATAATCGACAATTCTTTGACCTATCTCTTTACCAGCATTCAGAAAAGCATCTGCCAGAGGCGTTCTGTACGGAGCATATGAAATCGGCAGTTCCCCGGTGGTGGCATGATACAATTTATCTTCGCCTAACTCTGGAATCATCATGTTTTCATGTTTTAGAAAGTAGGGAAGAACGTCCTTGTATCCCCAGCCATTGTTACCAAGTTTCTCCCACCTGTCATAGTCATGCCGGTTTCCTCTAATGTAGATCATGTAGTTTATTGTACTGCTGCCACCCATAACTTTCCCCCTAGGCAAGGTGCATTTTGCTGATTTCATTCCAAGGCAAACATTTCCAGAAGGTTCCATACTGTACTTCCAATTAGCTTCAGTAAATTGCAGCAATTGCGCGACTAGGGGAATGTCCATTATGTAGTTCTCTTTGCCTCCAGCTTCAATGAGGAGTACCTTCCAGTTTAGGACTTCACTAAGCCGGTTTGCCAAAACGCAGCCCGCTGACCCTCCGCCTACAATTATGAAATCGTATTCAGGGAGGATGTTCTTTTCGTTTCTCGGTTCTTGCTCGAAATGTGCCGTCCCTTCTTTTATAAAATTCATTGCAGAATCTGTTGCTTCTTTTAAATACTTTACTACATTTCCCGCCAATTCTTCTTTGATGTTCCTTCCGTCTGCAATGGAGTAAAACTGGATGCACGTGATAAACAATGGTAGTATTCTGATCTCCATCATGAACAAGGCCAGCTGCAACGAATTGAATAAAAAGCCATATGTATGAGAAATGCACCCACATTTATAGTACGAAAATCTAAATAGAATATGTCACTTTTGACGCCTAGATGTAGGCGGGGAAAGTATTATGAAACTGAATTTTGGAACATAAACTATATTGGATGTATGTTGGTCCGTGCATCTTAGTATTAGCGTAGAGAAGAAAACCAACTAGATACTACTAAATGCTTTATTGCACTTATAATCTGCTCAACATGTTTCGTGCACTTATATGCTCATCATCAGGAGCTCGAAACTCCATTATTTTGTTACTGTTCGAGCAGCTTCCCTCATCCCGGACGCATAGCCTGCTGCTCTGCTCCTAACAGCCGACCACCAACATCCAAGGCATTACACACCATATGCGGCAATAACACAAGTATAGTCTCGAGGTCCTGATGATGGTCATATAAGTGGACGAAACATGTTGAGGAGATTATAAGTGCAATAAAGCATTTAGTAGCATCTAGTTGGTTTTCTTCACTACGCTTAAACTACATTGTCAGGGTACGTATTAGATTAATCTGGTTAAAGAGAAGTTATCGTCAGAAATATTGCTGATAAGGAAAATGATTTTAGTAAGGGTGTTTTTATTCTTAGACCCTTTTTCAGTAGATTGTGAAACTGTCTGCTTCTCAGACGAAATGTTATCTATATAGGAGGATAGTGACACTTTATGTCATCTATCAGTGTAACCAGCCGGGGTCCATTGTAAAGTTTCCGACTGAACTTTCAAAAGGTGAGACGATGAAATGGTTGTTAGGCTATTATTCAGTTGAAGATAAATCAAAATTGCACCATTCAAAATTAGAAATGCGCGTAGAGGTTTAGCAGTTCAAAACACCAATTGCTCCTCGCACTCAAGTCTTGTACGTCATTAAGTTGTGTAGAGGTCTACGCATCTCGTTTTCATTAAAGGTTTGAAATCAAGTGTTATTTTTCTATCCGACAAATACAACTATATAGATATTGTATGTTTAGTTTTTATTCCATACTCCATAATACTACATGCTTCTACTGTACGCATCAGCTATCGGCAGGTAAGGCGTTGGTACACAAAGTGAAAACAGTGTGTGTAAATAATTATTATTGCGAAAACGAGCTAACACGTGACATTAAATAAATAAACAAACAATTACGTAGTATATAGTTTGATTTAGTTGTCTCTGTGGGTACAATCCAGTGTTTCGTATTGGAATACAGAACTGTAATATGATCAAATACACTAATATAACTTATGACAAAAGAATAAGTGGAAAAACTTAAGCAGGCTGTATTGTCAGTGTAATATCAAGCATAGCACACATTCAACTGTAATTTATTTCTATAGTAAACCCAACTAGATGCATCAACGTTTCAAATTTATTTTATTTGGAGTAACATTCTACATGTTTCAGACGGTCTTTCTCTCCATCATCAGGAGTTCAAGACTGTACATGCAGCAATAGGCATGTGTCAAACAGATACTGCTGACTGCTTGCTAGCGCTCCCTCTAGCAAGCAGTCAGCAGTATCTGTTTGACAAATGACTGTTGTTGTATGTACAGTTTTGAACTCCTGATGATGGACAGTAAAATCGTCCGAAAAATATAAAGTGTTACTCTAAATAAAATAAATTTGATGCACTGGTGCATCCTGGTTGTTTTACTATAGAAATATTTTACACTGAACTGCCCTATTAACGTCAAATACAACTGTAAATCCAGTATTTTATGTGCAATGCTTGATACTACAATGGAGTATACAGACTGATTAAGTTTTCCACTAATTAATTTATCATATATATATAACGTCGCTTATTTTTCCATTTTCGCAATAATAATTATTATTATAATTATAACCAATTTATACCCACTGTTCCAGAAGAGGCCTTTCTTCTTTTATTCTTTTCTCTACCTATGCCCAGTCAGCTTATGGCTGATGTAAACAGCCGAAAGTTGTTGTATCGAATATAATTTAAACATACAAAATCTATATATTTTGTTTATCGGGTAGTAAATATAACATTGATTGGTCAGAATACACAACGGGACGATACCAACTACAAAGGCCTTATTATTTTAGTGACAGACAAGGGGTTCTCTTGCTCTGAAAGATATATTCGGGCGAGCTTGCCTGCAGGCTAGCGGCTTCTTTAACAAAGGAAGAAGATATTCCAGATTTCGCCGCACTGTAATAGTTCGGCTTCAGTGAGAGAAGGAAACAAAATGCCGTGCCGTGCTTTTCACATCCTATCGACATTTATATTAGGCGAGCTTTACGTATTACATGATGTTAGTTGGTTTATAGGATTTGTGCGAATATGTGCAATAAAGTTGATGTCCGTGGGACCGTAATCCTTAATATGAAATGAAGTGTGAGACCAACTAGATGCAACAAATTAAGGTTTATCAATAATTTATTAGCTCAATATGTTTCAGGCATCATTATGCCCATCTTCAGGAGCGCTAGGTCTAATGTTACTGCATATGATTTTCAGCACTTAATGTGCTGGCTGGAGTCTTGGGAAGCCGGGAAGTAGGCCGTGTGCCTGCTTCACGGCTTCCCAAGACTCCAGCCAGCACATCTAGTGCTGAAAATCATATGCAGTAACATACGGCCTAGCGCTCCTGAAGATGGGCACAATGATGCCTGAAACATGTTGAGCTAATGGATTATTAATAAACCACATTTTGTTACATCTAGTTGGTCTCACACGTCATTTCATTAGCAGTAAATCTGTAGTACAAGAAGTAAACACGAACTGTCTAATCACATAAATTTATAACGTTGACTGTCACAATAGTTTAATGTCCCTCCGTATATTCCTATGCATTTCTTCATGCCAACTAATGCGTATACAAAAGTACTGTAGGGCCGTTTAATGAGGGCGGTTACAGCAAATTCTTCAGCTATGTAGTTTTGAAGGCATGGTTAGCAAGTTTCAATTAAAATTTGATGAGCACGTTTTGCATCCGGAAAATATTTAGAGGGAAACAATGCGACATAATTTAATATTAAACCAACATTAATGTGCTGCTTTGAAAAGCCGTAAGTCTCGCCAGACATATTGATGAAGATTCCCATTCAAGTTACAAACAGTAAGGAATATGATCTTTATTTCTTATATGTAATATTGATACATTTGTTAACTGCAATTGGGTTGACACCCGTTGGCGGTAGTACAGTACACATTTACACATAAACAATACATAATACGTCACAATTAACAACTTTGTTTGGAAGGTTTTCTGGGATTCGAAGCCAGAGTGGTCAAACTAAGATTAACAATGAAATAACTGCGTAAAAATTATCGCCTAATGGGAAGAGTGTGGGTCGTGCCCCGTCTTTGCGAGTTGTAGCCTGGCATTTGTCTTACAGTTGAGAAAAAACACGGAAAAACCTCAGTCAGGGTAGAAAACTTCAGACAGGGTAAAATGAAGTGTTTTTGCACGTTTTCAAGAAAAGACGTTTTAAGACGGTTATAATGTTTGATAGTTCTGATTTATTTTTGTAAATCCGTGCGACAGGTAATGTCCACAATACTAACAGTTAAGGAACGTTTAAGTGATTATTACTGAAGTTATATGATTCCTGCCCATAATAGTCAATTTTCTGCTCATAATAGTCCATTTCCTGCCCATAATAGTCCATTTCCTGACCATAATAGTCCACTTTTTTAGCATGGAAAGGCCTACTGAAGAAGTAATTACTTTGTGAGGTAGCTAATCAAGAAATGTGCGGCGAATCTTGAAGATCGTATGTTCATTACCACATTCACGGGGGTTTACCCTGAACTACATGAAGCTAGTAAATGTTAAATAAGTCTCATTACAGGCCCGAGGTGCCCAGAGGGTTCCAGGAAGTTAAGGTTTCCAGATTACGTGACATTGACCCAACATGGCGGTAAGGTTGTCAGCCTTATGCACCGGCCGTTTTTTACCCCCAGGAAATATTCCTGGTACTCAATTTTGTTAGAGGCTTGGTCAACCCCAGGGCCATAGTGCAATCGGAAGGATTATGTCAATGAAAAATTCCAGTGACACCATCTGGAATCGAACCAGCGACCTTCCGATTTGTAGCACAGCTGTGCCACCGCGGTCCGCAAATGAAGCCATTGTGAACTCCCATTTAATTCTGCCAATAAAAAATTATGTTTTTCAAATTCGTCGCACACGCCGTACTTTAATTAATTTGTTTGATATTTTGTGTGCAATATTTGTGGAATAAAAATTAGTATGTTTTCGTTTTATATTAAAAATCTATTTGCAGAAACACATCTCCAACAAGCCTTAACTCACCGGTATCATGTACTGCTGTTAGCTTTGTCCATATACGTTACAGAACACACTGAAAAAAAACTCTTTCACTCTTTTAACTGTTGAGGAAGTCCTTCTGCCGCCTTACGTCACACAACTACGTGTTTTAAAAGCAGAAGTGCTTATATACCTCGGCCGACCTTAAACTTGATCCGTTAAGAGTGTAGGCCTGTGTCGTTGACCTCCATCTCCACGTTGAGCATTGCAATGTGTTGACTTCAACCGTTAGTCTTGTTGTACTTATTTCGAATAAGAATAGACAAATTCAAAGACACCACCTACGTACAAAATGATGGACTAGCCATGGGAGCACCTACATCTTCAATATTGTCCGAGGTCTACCTACAACACCTAGAAAACACCACAATCCCCAAACTCCTCAAAA
>Ga0123357_10013892_pt1 | contig 10482 bp, 6 predicted proteins | sample TergutEmb28metaG_FD_89873 | JGI IMG/M metagenome (GOLD analysis project Ga0123357, IMG submission 89873) | Embiratermes neotenicus P4 segment gut microbial communities from Petit-Saut dam, French Guiana - Emb289 P4 | ecosystem: Host-associated > Arthropoda: Insects > Digestive system > Gut ...
AGACCAACTTGCTATTTTATTTCACTTCTTATGTGCTCAACATGTTTCGGACATTAATATATCCATCATCAGGAGCTTGCGACTATTCTGTTGAATTACCACATTGGTCGTATTGTTCTTGGTACGATATGTGTTGGAGTGGTATCCGTGTTGCAGGCTTCAGCCTGCAACACGGATAGTTTCCATTCATTCCTATTTTAGCTTGCTATTTGAAACGACAGATTTTCATAACTTTTAACCCCCACTTGACACAATGCACTATTTTCAGTCCTTTCCACATTCCCTGTTCGTCAGAAACGGTCCGCACTCTCATTCCATCACCAACGTTTCGAACAAGATTTTTTTTTACAGCAATAACTTTTCGACTTAATGTTGAACCCTAGGTACCTTGCAGGACCTACTATTTTCTGTTAGGGTCGCTCTCTTAGCCAAATGTTCTGGGTCTTTGACGCCAGAATTTCGCCATTCGTGTGTATATGCATGCATGTGTATCTTCTTCCCATTAGTAGTTCCTACAGTCCCGAATGGACCTTCGCCTCCTGATGGCCTTATTCCATTCACTGCTATTCCTAGACGCTCGCCTCCAATTCGTTACTCTTCCCGCTATAATGCCTGCCCAAACACAGTTCCAGCATCTACTTCTTCGCCTTCCTTTTGTCCTTATATCCTCAGGTTGACTGTTTCAAAAATGTTCTCGACTTTTCTGGTACCATCCATTAGATTGATGTGGCCGAACCAGTTCAGTCTTGTTACGGGTGTAAGTGTGGCAGTGTCCATGTCTCGGTACAGAGTCTGCAGTCTGCAGTCTGCAGTCTGCATTCTGCAATCTGCAGTCTGCAGTCTGCAGTCTGCAATCTGCAATCTGCAGTCTGCAGTCTGCAGTCTGCAATCTGTTCCTCCAGTGATTCTTGCTGTATCCAGCTCCGTAGTTCCCCCAACCGCCCATGAACATCTCCGCTGAAGGCCCGTGCTCTTGCTCCATTCAGGATAATGATGGGTCCAGGTGACGTATTTTAAATTCGTCTCTTTACTTATCTGGGAACGATCTGACCTTAAGCAAGGGCTGAAGTGCAAGATATGTCTTATTTTTATTGAATGTTTGTTTGCAATATCCGACAAACACGACTGTATTGATCCTGTATATTGCTATTCGGTACTGTTACGTGTTTCGGCTGTACAATTCAGCCATCATCAGGGAGGTCATTCGTTCACAAAGAGAGTAAAAGGGGAGAGAGGCCTGACCTTGCACAGAGTAGGTGTAAATTTACTGTAAATTAACTGTAAAGTTACTGTAGTAATTATTATTCCGAAAACTGAATAATAAGCAACGTGAAATTAATGTATAGGTCATGTCACTAGACTGCACGGCTACGATCCAATGTTTCGTATTAAAACACAACTGTAATAACATGAAGTAACATGAAGTGTGGCCAGTTGTGTGGTGTAGAAGCTAAGCGGTCTCTAGTCGCCATTGTAGTGTCGAGCGTAATGCCACTTATAGGTAAAGATACAGTTCACTCTAGAAAATGCCACGAAGGCCCAGAGGGGGAGTACAGGTGTAGCTCTACTCTTTCTTTAACCCCGGCGCTATATGGGGTGGGTGTTCAACGCCACGCCCCGCCCGCTTTATCCCCGGGAAAGAGAACCGGTACCCAATGTATAGGAGGCTGGGTGGGCCCCTGAGTCGGTTTGGACGGGTGCGGAAAATCTCGCCCCAACCGGGATTCGATCCCCGGACCGTCCAGCCCGTAGCGAGTCGCTAGTACATCTGCTGACGTAAATTTTTATTCTTTATTCTTTTCTGCACCTCTGTTCTTACGTTATTATTAGCATTTAATAATGCTACAAGATATATGTACATGTGTGTGTATAGATGTGTGAGTGTGTGTGTGTGTGAGTGTGTGTGTGTGTTTTTGTGTGTATGTGTGTGTGTTTGTGTGTGCGTGTGTATGTGTGTGTGTTTGTGTGTGCGCGTGTATGTGTGTGTGTTTGTGTGTGTGTGCGTGTGCATGTGTGTGTATGTATGCGTGTGTGTGCGTAAATATTTAAAGTCAGAATGTATGTCGTTAAAATAAGCCACACCAATTTTGAGAATGTCGCTTGCCATGAAGGCGATATATTATAGCGAATATGATATCGTCAGCGATAGGCAGGCCCAAACCACAGTCTATCAGAAATGCTACTCTCCTAAACGTTGGACCTTAGTTCTTCTGCATGCAGTTTCGCAGTGCGTTAAACTCTACTATCTCTCTAGACACGCGGCTTAATGAGCGAGGTGATAATTTGAGTCCATAGAGCGGCAGTCACTTCACATGTCCTTTGGCATCACGTGTGGGAAGGTAGCGTATTGTTCCTGGGCTTGACGTCATTCAGGTAATCTGACGTCGACCTAAGATTATGGAATTCTATATTGGATTAGCAGTGCAAAGGGCTTCGCTTCCATGTGGCCCTTTCATTACGATAAAAGTGAAAGTACTCTTCTATTTAATGTTCCCCGATTTGCTAAGGGTTGACAGGTTCCCAAGATTCGTTCATTTGTCCTGCCGGTAAGGGCAACATATAGTTGAAAACTGAGTATGGAGCGTTGGTGGAATGATACTGACAGGGGAAATCTGAAGTGCTGGGAGAGAAACCTGTCCCAGTGCCACTTGGTCCATCACGGGTCTGACATGGTCTATCGTAGGATCGAACCGGGTCTTCTGCGGTGAGAGGCCAGCGACTAACCGCCCGAAGAGTCGCACGGTCTGAAAAAAACACTATGATTAGCCTGAACTCTATAAAAATATTCAGTCCGTACCGCGCAGTAAACACATTCCCTCTCGGTTATAAAAGCCAATCAGTTAAAGCTGTATAATGAAATAATAGCTGTTTGTTCTCAGAACCACACAAAACACAGATAAACTGTGTGGGCAGAACGTAGAATTGTTGAATGTTAAACCTGGTCCAACAAAAATGAAGCGGTTTGAAATTTTCTAAGTCGTAACCGGAAGTGACATGACGTACAGTTGCTATCATAATTCGAGTCGTTTTACTTTCCCCATACTTGTGCATTCGTGGCGTTTCTCTGTCTCCCATTCATTACAATCAACCACGCCGCTATATATTAACCAAAGACACCAATACGTTTGCTTAATTTGAAGTTAAAGCATGAATTAAAATTCATTAATTTTCCGGGGCCTGTGGCTACCTAGCGGTGCTGCCAGGGAGGGAAGGTGAGAAAGGGTGGTCGGTAGCCGCAGCTTTCAGGTAGCCGGCGTAGCCGAGCCGTTCACGCGCAATAGCAGTACTCTCCGGAAACAAACTGTGTTGGTTCGCCTCCCAGTATCGACACTGTTGGGCCTCGATCTCCCATGAAGGGTCTGGAATGCTCCATCTTACAGAAAGTCACCTAGACGGCCTTCAGTATAAACACATTTTGCAGAACGTAGTGGTGCCCTCTGTACGAATGCCTTATCCCTATAATATAATCCATTTCCAGCAAAGCCACTCCTCCATTCATGATTCTCGCGTGGTTCAAGAATGGCTGTCGCTGCAGGCCGGCGTCAAACTCTTGACTGGCCACCGTCAGCGCCTGATATGAACCCAGTCGAGAATATGTGGAGTGAGGTGAAGAGGACAATGCAGTAAAAGTGGCCTGTCCTCCCTCTCAGAACTAGCGATGAGCTATGGACCCTTGTGTCAGACGCGTGGGATGAAGTTGTTTCGTCTCAACGTTACTTTCGATCATAGACACGACGAATGAAATCAGTGGTCGAAGTAGAGGGGTTCTGGACTTTTTCTTAAAGAGACCAGTTTCTGACAACAGCCATTTTAGGGGGTAAAATATTAATACTCAATTCGCATGCGTAAGCGAGATTCTTCGAGGAACAAAACTTCTTTAAACCGTGCATGTTATGCATATAATTTGTCTACAGCAAGCATGACAAAGTGAGGGTTGAAATGGGCTGCATTGGGCCCACTTCATTTCTTCTGGCGACCCACTAAAATTTGCGAAACACACTGTGAATACGGCTCAACGCTTACAGTTTATAAACAGAAGCTTTCGATCTGATAAGTTCATAAAGTCTGTTATCAGATGATTGGGCATTGATACGTATGTCTGTGTAAATACCCGACTGCTTGTTTAACCATACTTATGACAAGCACTACAATACGGGTTAGGACAGAGTCCGTCCATTATTTTGAAAAATGCAAGCCGCATGATTTTTGTTAGACAGAGTACATGAAGCAACCTCCAAAGAATTCTTATACAAAATCAACTACACGCACTAATTTATCAAATTTATTTTTGGAATAAAATCCTACATGTTTCGGACAGTTTCTCTGTCCATCATCAGGAGTTTTTCACTGTACACACAGCAACGGTATATGTCATACAGGTTTGCTGACAGCTTGCGAGAAGGATCAGGACGTTAGGACGGAACGTCGGGATCCTGCTCGCAAGCTGACAGCAAACCTGTATATATTGCTGTGTGTACAGTGAAAAACTCCTGATGATGGTCATAGGAACTGTCCGAAACATGTAGAGTTTTATTCCAAAAATAAACTTAAGAAATTATTGCGTCTGGTTGGTTTTATTATAAGTATGTATCAGGAGGCACGGTCACCTGAACTTCAAAAACCTCCACTGCGTTTTAAAACATTTTATTGAACGAGTTTATATTACTCCTCATCTTCATATCCTTTGGCAAAAGACGGTAACTCCAAATTTAGGACACTCCACTGACTCACCGATAGGCAGGAACAGTTAAGTCAAGGCCACTGTGGCACAATCAATCATGTTGTTCGAGATAAAGGGGCCACATGAGTATCAGATTTTTGTTATACAAGGTGGTTCAAATATGACCGGGACTGATGTCGCCAGATTTACACACAACCAGTCCCGTCCATATTTGAACCACCTTGTACTTTATCGATGCTGTGAGAATTCGGATTTTCAAATAGGTGTTAATGAGGATTTAAGTCCTATGGTACGTCTCAAGGTTTCGAGTGGTACATAGTTACTTACGTTCGGAAGGATCCTATCCCATTACAAGTCTGGACAGGCCCAGAGAGTTCCAGGAGGTTGAGGCTCCCATATTTCAAGACCATCGACATATAAAGGTGGTAAGGTAGTCATCCCTACGTCCCGGCCACCTTTACCCCCAGGAAATATTCTTGGTACTCATTTCTGTTAGAGAATGAATCGACCCCAAGGCCATATTGCGGCCGGAATGATTATGTCAATGAAAGTGTCCGTCTTGTAGCGCAGTGCCTCAACCAACTGCGTCACCACTTACCCCCTTTGAAGGATTGTAGCGCGTTTGTTTTCAATGTCAGACAGTGCGAGAAAATGCAGTGTCTGGCAGTCAAGGTACTTCGAAACGTCGGAAAGTGTTTACCGGCCGGCACAGAGTAACAACCTGCAGACTGAGTGCAAATTGTCGACAGTATAGGCCAAGGAATGGGGAGCTGGAAATTTCTTTCTAAATTGTCTTGTAGAATGTCCCGTCCCAACGGTTCTTGACACCATCATTTTGGTATTACTGGCACAACAAATTTAAAAGAAAATAAGCCAAAATAGTACAAAATAAATGGACAATGTCCGAAAATTTTTTATTCTTGTTCTGAGTGACATTAGCCTAATAAGAATAGTTAGTACAAACCACATTCTTTCTCGATTATTATAAATCTATTTTGTGTCACGTTGTTACTTAATAGGATCAAGTTTCATACTGTATTTTTGTCAAGAAATTATTCGCTTAGAACTGATAGTGAAGGTGGCGATATCAGTTTCGCTTTTAATGTTTTGAGGGTCATAAATGAATGACTCCGCGTATGGAACTCATTACTAATAATAATCATCACGTTTCGCTGTTGGGACGCACAGTGTTCCCAGCTGGTGACGAAGGTATCTTCCTCATGAAGTCATATGTCTGAGCGAAGGTGCAGCTGTACGCATTCTTAATCTGGGCTGCAGATTGAGGTATGTGGGCAGTTCAAGCCCCAGCTGCTTTACTCCCTGGGAGTTGATCCCCTTACCAATTTATGAGGGGAAGTGGACACGGGGTGGCGCAGTTGGTTAAGGCACTGCGCTACAAGCCAGAATGTAGCGGGTTCGATCCACGATGTTGTCACACTGTGGCCCTTTGGTTGACTCATCATCTAACAGAAATGAGTACCAAGAGTTCTTTCTTGGGAGTAAATGCGGCCGGTGCGTACGACTGACAACCTTACCACTTTCTTGTGCCGATTGTCTTAAAATCTGGGAATCTCAACCTACTGGAACTGCCAGGGCCTCTCCAGACCCGTACAGGGTTGTTTACATTCACCTTTACCTCACCAGACGCTTTCAGAGCAAAGAAGAACCTCTTGTCTCCAGATCGACCACCCCGTAGACCAGTCGCTATGCCGACAGAGCTGTACCAGACCAGTCGCTATGCCGACAGAGCTGTACCAGCTCCCTTTCTTTATAGTAATTTAGAATAAAATTTGACATATGTATTAGGAAAATCCTAATTTCGTCCCAGAAATTTACCACTTTCGATATTGCAATGTGTTCAGTAAACGTTCTATACATGTTTTCATACTTCGCAGTTATGCAGCGGGCTATGAATGTTACAAGTTCATCCCGTTCCGTTGAAACCTGAGCTCAGGAAGTGTCTTCAAGTTAAGGCAAGGTCTCTCTTATCTGAAGTGGCGATAGAGCAGAAGTGTCTGTCGTGTTCCAGGCGGAAGACTCGCTTGTTTGTTTCGCCGTGACTACAGGCAACACACACGGCCCAATGACCGCGGCACTTCCCCAGCGTGCCCTTCGGAACCCTTCGTCATTCTAGCTCACGGACAAAGGAGTCGCTTATACGGATAGATAATGTTTGGCGTCCAGATAGGAAGCTCAAACTGATGTTCACACAGAGGCCGTGTGTATGTTGTGACTCGCGTAAAACCTGAAGGTGCTGTGCATGTGTACGTAATATGTGAAAATGTTCTTAATCGTACGTTCTGGAGACGAATATTGTAGCTATTGACAATGGACGGGCCCACCTTCTCGTCAGATAGGGCGGGACTAGACAGTTAGGGTCGTTTGATCGGGCTTACGTTTTGTCGCTGGGCACCGGGCCGCTTCGACGAATACGGAAACAAACTTATCACAGCGGTGTACACAGAGGATTCATATTGACATATTTGTTAACTGCTACTGGGTTGACACCCGGTGGCAGCAATACAGTGCACATTTGCATACAAACAGTACATAGAACAGCACAATGAAACAGAATGTCTAGAACGGAACACACACAACAATAAGAATACATAATTTACAAAATCAAACAGGAGCATGCAAAACACACAGCCGTATATACAATGGTACAAAATAGAACAAAAGTAATATGAAAGAATGTGATAAACGAAACAGCCATATAAGCAACAAATTTCATTTGATCAATATATCTTTTAATAATGATGGACACCCTGTTACTAAGACCCTCGCTCAACTTCACTACACTTGTCGCCACCTCATTTCTTCCAATTTAAACTTCACCTAACTAAACTTCACTAAACTTATCGACACTTGACTTCTTCCCATTTAAAATTCACCCAACTACACTTCGCTACACTTCACTGCACCTATCGACACTTCATTTCTTCCCATTTAAACTTCACCTAACTAAACTTCACTATACTTATCGACACTTAACTTCTTCCCATTTAAAATTCACCCAACTACACTTCACTCCACTTCACTACACTTGTCGACACTTCACTTCTTCCCATTTAAACTTCACCCAACTACACTTCACTACACTTCACTACCCTCTCATGTGGCTTAACCCCATTTAAATTCCCAACCGCTCCACTTCACCTCACGACACTACACTTCACCTCACCTCACTTCACTTCACTGCACTTTTAGACGATTTTCGCCACAATTGCTGTTCTTCTTGAGCGTGACACCACGTTGAGGGCGTGTCTCGACGTTTCGTCAGCTTCACGCTACGATCGATTCACACTCTAGAAAGAACTCCGGTCCACACTGAGTAGGCTGGGTGGACCTGAGAGGAGAAGAGAAAGTTGTGTTGATGCCGGTGTTCGAATCCCGGATAGTCCAGCCAGCAGCCAGTGACTCTGCTGACTGCGGTATCCCGGCTGTCCTACAGATATCAAATGTGGAACACCGACGCGGATTTTACGAATAAACTTGTCGAATTGCCCTTTCGTTTGCCAATCGATGGTGCTGCAGAATGTGGGAATATAAGCCACCCAGCAAGTGTATACGCACAATCTGCGAACAACCCTGTTGTCATGCTATCACTGGACAGTGTTGGCACAGCACACAGACACCCTGTGTAGCAGTCCGTGCCGTCAGTTCCCTAAGCTCCTATGAGTACCGGTCAGTTTCTTCAGCGGTTTGTGTCTGACTGTCGCCGGGTTTAGGGCCTGTGAAACACGATAGGCAATATACGTACTGTACCTACAATGTAAAAGTGACACGCTTTCGTGCAACCATTGTGGCAGTGGAAAAGCAATAAGTAAAGTAAAGATAAAGTACACAGACCACGGAGGCCAAGAGTGGGAGTACAGCTATAGATCTACTCTTTCTTTAACCTCGGCGCTCGATGGGAGTGGGTGGTCAACGCCACGTACCGACCGCTTTACCCCCGAGAAAAGAGACACGGTAACCTTTGTACAGGAGGCTGGGTGGGCCCCAGGGCCGGTCTGAACAGGCGCGGAAAATCTCGCTGCCACCGAAATTCGATCCGCGGACCGTCCAGACCGTAGCGAGTCGCTGTATGTTCTGAGTGTCTCTCTGTAGCCTTAGTTTTCCAGCATGCTCACGGCATGCGCCATGTTGTATTGTCATCTGTGCGCTGTCCGGCTGCACCATATTTTTCCACATTATGTCATAAACGGCACGCTTTTCGAAAAAAAAAAAGTACTGAACATAAAATTTTTATTGTGATTTTCTCTTCAAATTTGTCTAAAACATTTTTTTCATTCTAAGAAGAATTTAGCGAGATATTCTCATAAAAGTATGCACTGCACGTCTTCATATAAAGTGCCCACCATTGTTGTCAAACTCTAACCAAACTTTAATTTTCTCAGCGTGTTTTGTAAAAATCCACAAATATGATTTTTTTAAAAAATCGGTACGTTTGGATCCGAGTTTTTCCTTGCGTACGGAGACGGAGAGACAGAGAGAGAGAGAGAGAGAGAGAGAGACTGACAAACAGAGAAACAGAGACAGACAGAGACACAGAGACAGACAGAGAGACACAGACAGAGACACACAGACAGGGAGAGCCAGACAGAGAGACACAGACAGACAGACTCGCGAAGGTAATAGTCGCTCTTCGCAATTTTTCGAATGCACCTAAAAATTAAAGCTATCAGGGAAGAATTGTTTAATTTGTGTCATTTAACGACGCTGTCTGTCAGTTGCTAAGGCCATATAGCGTCGGTGATAAACAAATGGTTCAATAAGTGGGGAGCAGCGGTGGGACTGACACTGACAGGGGAACACTGAGTAGTGGTAGAAACACTTGTTCCACTGCCACTCTGTCAGCCATAAATCCCACATGTACTGGCCTGGTGTTTAACCCGGACCTTCGCACTGACAATTTGTTGCCCCACCGCCTGAGCCTTGGCAAGACCGAGACAATGCTTACGTATGAGACCCGCTTCAAAATACCTAGAAAACGTTTGCGTGTTTGCAGATGCTTTGTATCGAAGTCAGTAGCTGCGATCAGTAACGTGGTTATTATTTGCTATCAGTTTCAACGTAAAATTGCACACTATACTTGTCCTTGAGCTTCAAGTACTTCCGGATGTCGTCGTCTTGTTGCGTGTATACTGCAGCTGTTCGTCTTATAAGGTGCGGCGGAAGATCGTCCTTCTGTACGGGTCGTGTCGGTTGTGAACCTGACCGGCCTGGCTGGTGGATCCTTCACTGTGCAGCTACTGGCTGCTGTAACAGTTCGTGTCTCGGCACGGCACAGCTGGAGTTCTGTATGCTAATATGAATTGCTGACTGTAATAAGGCTGGCATAGTACACAATTATAGTAGTCGTTGTTGCGTGCAATAAAATTTATTGCACAATCTATATTTAATGTTTTGCTGACCGTGCATCGTGATATATCCGTATAATATGAACCAACACGATGCACTATTTTGTATTAATTTGTTTCAATAATAAGCCTGTACATCTTATGTTTATTGGACCGTGCATCATCTTGACAGTTGAATAAAGAGAGACCAACTTGATGTCACTTGCTTTATTATTTCTTTATTTAATGCTCAACGCGTTTCGGATGTTAATACATCCATCATCAGGAGCTTGCGACTTATTTGTTGAGTTATTTCATGGGGTGTATTGATCTGGTTCGATGTGTGTTGGTGTTACGTTGTGGTTTGGCACTAGTGCCTCAGCCTGCATACGGATACCACACCACCACAGCCAAACCACAACGTAACACCAACACACATCGAACCAGAGCAATACAACC
>Ga0123357_10013894_pt1 | contig 10481 bp, 12 predicted proteins | sample TergutEmb28metaG_FD_89873 | JGI IMG/M metagenome (GOLD analysis project Ga0123357, IMG submission 89873) | Embiratermes neotenicus P4 segment gut microbial communities from Petit-Saut dam, French Guiana - Emb289 P4 | ecosystem: Host-associated > Arthropoda: Insects > Digestive system > Gut ...
CGAATCAGTCAACACATTTTTGATATCTGCCTTGACGGCTTCCAGGTCTAGCGTCTTGAACGCCGCCGCATAGTCGAAATCCTCGCCGTACGGATTTTCCACCGCCGGATTCTTGGCTAATATGCGCAGGTTCAGACGGTCGGGCCACCACTGCTGGTTCTCATCGCCTCGGGCGGCGCTACCACCAGCAAACGGGCAACCTGCACTGGTCGGTTCTTTTGCTTCGGACATTTGGTTCCCTCTTTCTATGTCAATACGGTTTGATCTTTACTGAATGTTTGCGGGCCTCCGCTGTTGACAGGCCGGGCATAAGCCCCAAAAGACGACGTCAGCGACTTGCACTGTGAAGCCGTGGAAGTCGTCTGGCGTTAGGCATGGTGCAGAGCCGACGACACAGTCGATGTCGGCGACCGCCCCGCAGCCGGTGCAGACGATGTGATGATGGTTATCACCGACTCGCCGCTCATACAGGGCAGGCATACCAGCCGGCTCAATCTTGTGCACCAGACCCGCTTCCGTCAAATCAGACAGAATGTTGTGCACAGACTGAAGTGACGTCGTAGGCAACCGTTGGGCCACCTGTTCAGACACTGTCGCGGCGTCAACATGTGAAATCTCGGCCAACACGTCCAAGACGACCACGCGTCCCGGCGTCAATCGCAAACCTGCTTGGCGCAGCAAGGCCTTCGACCCCTCAGACCGGTTTATCACAAATACGAATCTACACAAATTTTGAATGACTCAAAATTCGAGCCCAGTAGATGAGACTGCATTGGTGAACACCGCGCAAATCACGCAACCAAATGGCGCCATATCGTTCAGTTGACCGCTTCTTGGCAATGGAGCTACTTCAGCAACCGCGACAAGCGGCGATCGGCTAAGACGCGGCCACCGGTTTGGCAGGTCGGGCAGTACTGAAGGGACGAGTCAGCGAAGCTAACCTCTGAAATCATTGCGCCGCAGCGTGGGCAGGGCTGACCGGCGCGGGCGTGAACTTGCAGGCCAGCCTTCTTTTCCGCTTTGAGTTCACCGGTGCCCAAACCGGCGGCCTGGTTGATCGCCGTATGTAAAGTTACCGCGATCGCTTCGAACAACTCAGCCCGCTGATCGCGGCTCAGCCGGCCAGCGGCAGCAAACGGGCTCAGCCGGGCCGACCAGAGTATCTCGTCGGAGTAGGCGTTGCCGATGCCTGCGATGTTGTGCTGATCACGCAGAACGCCTTTGATCTGGGCACCGCCGGCCTGATCGAGGATGTCGTCCAAGACGGACGGAGTGAACGTGCCGTCCAACGGCTCTGGGCCGAGGCTGACAATTCCCGGCACGTCGGCCAGATCATGCACCAAGTAAACCGCCAGACGTTGACGTGTGCCAGCCTCCGTCAGGTCGAAGCCTTTCCCGTCCGTCAAAACGAGCCGAAAGGCCAACGGTCCACGGCTTGGTCGGGCCAGTTGGGGCGGCATATCGTCGCGCCAGCGCAGCCAGCCAGCCTTGGCCAGATGCATCACCAACCAAACCGTCCCGGGCGCGCCGCCCAGCTCGACGCCGAGGAACTTGCCCCGGCGCGCGACCGACTCAACCCGTCGCCCTGCCAAGTCTTGCGGCGAGATACCGACCGTCTTCAAGACGGCGAACGAGATAACCTCGGCGCGTTCGACGACCAAGCCGACGGCGTGGCCCGTCAAGAAACGACGTAGGGCCTCAACTTCTGGCAATTCAGGCATTAGGTACTCCCCAATATCGGCACGTCCACTGTACTTCCTAGCCAGCAGTACGACCGTCCGCGACTGAGGCCGCCGGATGCCCGGGCTGCCACAGCTCAGATTCGCTGGGCAAAGTGAACGCGGGCAAAGGTCGTCCCTTGCCCGCGCTCGCTGCTCGTTTGGCTGATCAGTCGTCGTAAACGGCGATGTAGCGACCTACAACCCCGCCTTTGCGAAGGTCGGCCAAAGCATCCGGAATCCCGGCCTGTTTGATGAGATTCATCGGCGGCTTCAGTGCGCCGCTTCGCATCAGGTCGTACAGCGCCGCCAGGTCTTCTTTCGTGCCCGACTTGCTGCCCTTGATGGTCAACTGGTTGATGATCAGCGGATACGTGCTGATCGTTGACTCAAGACGCCCCATGCCGACCTGCACCAACGTGCCGAACTCCTTCAAGACGGTCAACGCTGCGGCCGTCGTCGTGCCGAAACCGGCATAGTCGATAATCAAATCCAGATCCGAGAACTTGTCAATCGAATCGGCCACGTCCTTCAAACCGATCTCGCCGGCCAGCTTCTGTGTCCCGGGCGCGATCTCGGCGCCATAAACCTCGCAGCCCATCAAGACTGCGACGCGCGCGCCGACATAGCCCAGCCCGCCCAGCCCGATAATTCCGACTTTCATACCCTTCTGGGCGCCGCCGCGCGCCACAAGTGCGTGATAGGCCGTCAGACCAGCGTCTGTTGCCAAGGCACCGAGCTCGAAGGACACCTCGTCTGGCAGATGCACCAAATTGGCGTCTGTTGCTCGCAGGAGGGGGCCGTAGCCGCCGTCCCACTTGCCGTAGCCGATGGCGTCACCGTCGGTCATCATAGGCGAGAGACCGACACGATCGCCAACCTTCCACTGGTCCATGCCTTCGCCTACCTGCGTGATGACGCCGGCATTCTCGTGGCCAAGCGTCATCGGGATGCGGAAAAACATGGGCATCCAACCCGGATCGTCCAGCGCTGAGACATCCGAGTGGCATACGCCAGCCGCCTTCACATCGACCACAACTTCCCCCGGGCCGGCTTGCGGTTCTGGCACATCCTCAAGAACCAGCGGCTTGTCTGTTCCATAAAAACGCCAAGACTGCATATTCTTTTCCTCCTGAACTCAATAGCCGGTGTACCCGGCTGACTGGTTCCACTTTAGGACGCTGCGCTTGCTATGTTCACGCGACGTCACAAGGTGAACCTCATGGGGTATTTTTGCTCTATGCGACTGCCTTGCTATAGACCCGGGTTCCCCACCATAGGGCCAGCGCGAGCACTGCCGCAATGACACCGAACCCCAGCCAAGCGGTGCCGTCCAATTGTCCGGCGCACAGATGACGAGCCGCGTCGGTTGCGTAATACATCGGATTGAAGTGAGCTAGAACGGTCAGCCACTTGGGTCCTAATGACATCGGCAGTAGGACACCGGATAACAGCGTCAGCGGCAGTTGGAGCCCAGTGATGACGGCTGCCAGCGACCCAATGACCTTCATCTTCAAGCCAACCGCGGCCGAGAATGTCGAGAGCGCCGCCGTCAGCCCGGCAAGAAGCACGAACGTCAGCAACAGTCCGACGGGGTGCACGTCGAACCCGAAAATTGCTGCAACTGCCACGACAACAAACGCCGGGACGATGAACATGATCGCGTCTTTGACGGTGGTACCAAGCAAGATAGCCAGGCGCGGCACCGGCGAGACGCGGAACCGCTCGATGACGCCCGAATTGAGCTCGCCGATCACCGTCCAGCCAGCGCCCATGCCGGTTCCGAAAGCAAACAGCACCAACAACCCTGGCATGAAGCCGTCAATTACTGAGCCACCGGCGTAGCCTGGCGTGCCCGCGAGTGCCCCACCCAGCCCAGTCAACAGCGGCGAAAACAACGCCAGATAAAGCAGCGGCGTCATCAACCCTGACGCCAGCCAGATCGGCTGACGCATCGTATAGCGCAACTGCCGGGCGACCAACAACCGAGTGGCGGTCGCCAGGCCAGCTCGCTGACTCAAAGTGATTGCGCTTGTGACACTTGTCATGCCACACCTCCTTCTTCTTGCGGTTCGACGGCATTGCCGCCGTCACGCAGTTGACGCCCGGTCAGGGTCAAAAACACGTCGTCTAAGGTCTCGGTTTGGTATCGGTCTTTCAGTTCAGACGGGCTGCCCTCGGCAATCACCCGCCCATGGTCCATGACGGCCAACTCGTCAGCTAGCGCATCCGCCTCGTCCAGGTAGTGCGTCGTCAAGACGACCGTGACGCCTTGCCCGCGAAGCGCTTGTACCTGGCCCCAAAGGTTGGCCCGGTTTTGCGGGTCGAGGCCGGTCGTCGGCTCGTCTAGAAACAGGACGGCCGGGTGGTGCACCATGCCCAGCGCGATTTCGAGACGTCGCCGCTGCCCGCCTGAGAAGGTTCGGGCGATACGTTTTGCCAACCCCGTCAGGTCGAAAACCTCCTGCAACTCATCGGCTCGCGCCTGTGCCTGGGTGGCCGTCAACCCATGTAAACGCCCCGCCAGTACGAGATTCTCATAGCCGGTGGCATCCAAGTCGGCGCCGCCCAGCTGCCCGACCAACCCGATGTGCGCTCGCACTTCGGCAGGCTGCGTCTTAAGGTCAAAGCCCGCGACGCTTGCACGTCCGGAATCAATCGGCAGCAACGTCGTCAGCATGCGAAACGCCGTCGTTTTGCCTGCGCCATTTGGCCCCAGCAGGCCGAAGACCGTCCCCGGCGTAACCGTCAGATCGACGTGGTCGACGGCGACGATCGGCTCAGCTGCCTTGCCTCGGCCGGGGAACGTCTTGCCCAATTCGTGGGCTTCAATCGCCCATTCTTGTGTATCTGTCATCAGTGTTCCTTCCTCCTACCCGATATTCGGCGCCTTGAAACCGGCGGATTCGAATGCCGTCGTCACCTGAGCCCAGTCGGGGCGTCCGTCCTTGAGACTGGCGTAGATGTCGCGCCACAGATCGATGCAGCCAAGTTCGCCAGATTCGATACGCGCTACCAAATCATCGGTGAATGCCAACTCGGCCCGAGCGATGGCGAGCTGATAGTAGGCGTCGAGTGAAAAGATCTCGGGCACTAAGGGCGCGATCCGCGCCCGATCGGCTTCCATATCAGCGACAGTTTGACGCAGCGTATCGGCCCGGCTGCGCAGGCGAACCAGCGCCTCGTCCACGCTGACAGCTGGCAAGATAGATAGGGCCGTCAGGTACTGTGGCGCCTCATCAATGGGGTTGGCCAGCAAGTCGGATAGCCAAGCGTTCATCTCCGTGATGCCCGCACCCGTCACCTGGTAGGTAGTGCGCGGCGGCAAGTTGCCAGCCCGCGTCACTTCGACCGCTTCAATCAAACCGGCCTTTTCAAGCTGCCCGATGACGGTGTACAACGACCCATAGTTAAGCCGCGCGGCCTTATCTTTGTAGGTGGCTTTAAGGTACTGCACAATGCCATAAGGGTGCGTCGGTGTTTGCCAGAGCACGCATAATGCCATCAGCGCTAAGGGGTTCTTACGTGAAATCGTCATCTGGCGGGCCTCCAGTCGTAATCTTGACTTTCAATTACTCCGTATAGGGTACTTTATTTAAATTACTCGTTAAGTGAAAGTCTGTCAACTGCGATTCGCACAAACTGCCAACATAGGCCGGTCCGACACCAATATTCTTCGAACAAACTCAGACTCTGGGGCTCCCACCCCCCGCCAATCCCCCACTACAATCATGGCGTGACCAGTGACAATGCCGAATGGCCGAGTCTCCCCTGCGACAGACTGCCTACAGGAGCGGTACACGAGGTCGGCGTCGACCAGTTGTTCTTTTCGACGACCGACCGTCTGGGGGTTATCACGGCAGCTAATGCCGTATTTGTACAACTGTCGCGCTTCGGCTACCGACAGTTGATGGGGGCACCCCACAACATCATCCGCCACCCCGCTATGCCTGGAGGCGCCTTCAAACTGATGTGGGACACCCTGGAAGCCGGCCAGCCCTTCTGTGCCTATGTAGACAACTTGGCCGCCGACGGCAGCACATATTCTGTGCTCGCCACCATCACGCCTCTCGGCGCCGACCAATACCTGTCGGTGCGCTGCCGACCCCAATGCGTCGATCTACGTCATGCTGCTACCACAATCTATGGCAGCGCCCGACCCCTAGAGCTGGCCACGAGGGCAAATGGCATATCGGCTAGAAACGCGGCAACCATCGGCTTGGCCAGACTCTCCCAGTTGCTGGGCGACGCAGGCTTCGCCACCTACGAGGACTTCATGAACGTCGTGCTGCCGTCCGAGATGGCAATCCGGTTGTCGTCCCCGCAGCCACGCCGACCAAATGCGAGCGGACCCGCCGCCCTGCTTCTGGAAGCTACCAACACGCTCGCTGATGCGCTCCAAGACTGGCTGTCCCGCCAGTCCAGGCTGGCTGCCGTAGCGCAAAATCTCCAACTGGCCATTCCCCAGTTGAAGCAATCAATGGACGGCGCGCTGAGCACCGGCCGAATGCTGACGCAAAGCGGGCCAAACACCTTTGACCCTTTGATGATCTGGATCGACCTGTGGGCACAGATGATGCCAAGCGTCGAAAACGTGCTGAACCACCTGACCCGGCTGTTGGCCGACCTGCGTCAATCATGCCTGCGCACCGTCTTCCAGCTGGCTCTAACCACCCTGCACACACAGGCTGTCGCCCAGTTTGCTGTCGAGCTGATCGATGGAGTGACGGTGCCCGACTATGACCAAAACGCCCGTATCGCAGCCATCAACGTGCTGGCGCGTGCCCTGTCCGACGGATATGCGTCGACGGAGCGCCGGGTGGCCAGCAACTCGTCGATGGCCGCCGACACCGCCACCAACGTCACCTTCGCTCATGACCTTTTGGACGTGCCGCGCCAGGTAATAGTTCACTGGAGCCAGGTGGCCGATACCGCCTCCAGCGGCACCGCGGCAATGCTGCCAAAAGTCATCGAACAGGTTCGGCAAACCGACGACTCCCTGGCCTTACTGGACGACCTAAGCCACCAGATATCGGCAATTGCCCAAGAAACACCCGCCACCCGTGTGAATCAGGCTCTGCACCAGGTCCTGCAGCGGATGGCCGACCTATCAGGCCAGCCATCGCCGTCTTGGACGCCTCAGGGAACACGCTATGCTGTCAACGTTTAGTCTTTAGCGCGATTGGGCCGCTTGATGTCTGTCTACGCTTTGTTCATCGCCGTCTTCTTGGCCTGTGCCGTGGAAGCCGTCGAAGCGACCACCATAGTGGTGGCCGCCGGAGCAACGCGCAACTGGCGATCGGCGCTGACGGGCGCCGCGGTCGCCTTCGTCGTCTTGTGTGTCATCGTGGCCGTCCTTGGGCCGTCGATCATGCTGTTGCCGATCTGGGTTTTGCGGACGGTCGTCGGTGGGCTTCTGCTGATCTTCGGATTGCAGTGGATCACCAAGGCCATCTTGCGGGCCGCTGGGGTCAAGTCCCGTCACGACGAAACCGCGATTTATGAGGCGAAAACCTCCGAGGCCGAAAGTGCCAAAGTAGAGCGAAAATTCGGCGTATCGGACTGGTACGCCTTCACGTTGTCTTTCAAAGGGGTGCTGCTGGAGGGTCTGGAGGTCGTCTTTATCGTCTTGACCTTCGCCACGAACGACGGACACCTGCTGGTAGCACTTCTGGCGGCAGGCTTGGCTATTCTGATCATCATCACCATCGGGGTTGTCGTCCGTGGACCGCTTTCGGCAATGCCGGAGAACACCCTGAAGTTCATCGTCGCCATATTGTTGACCACCTTCGGTCTGTATTGGGGCGCCGAGGGTGTGGGCGCAAGCTGGCCTGGCTCTGACGCTGCGCTGCTTGTCATCGCACCTTGTGTTGCCGTGTTTGCGTTGGCTCTGACGTGGGTGTTTACGATGGCTAGACGTAAGCGAGCCGACCATCTGGTGACTGACGCGGGCGAAGCCGACGCCACTACCCCACCCGTCGAGCCGCTCAAGAAGCGCAGTTGGATCGCCTCATTCGGAGCCTTCTGGTATGACTTCATAATCGGGGACGACTGGCAGATCGCCGCCGGCGTCGTCATCATGCTTGCCATATTGGCAGCCGCCAGCGGTTGGCCACTCGCCTGGATAATTGGCGTGGTTGGAATAGCTTTCCTGATCCCCTATGCCAGCTTCCGGGCCGCCCAGTCGTAAGCCTCGAGCCTCATGTCAGTTTGACGACACCATCACCTGCGACCACTCGGCACGATGCGCCAGAAACTCCTTGGCCGCTTTCTTGGCGCCAGCCAGGCTGTGGTGGGCGCCCCAACCACACTGCACCTCGTTAGCTGCCGGCACTTCATCGGCTGCGACAATATCGTGCAAAGTGGTTTCCACAAGGCTAAGGACGTCGTTGTAGTCCCGGTCGCCCGACAGGATCAGATAAAAGCCCGTTTGGCAGCCCATCGGCGAGAAGTCGATGACGCCGTCATCATGGTTCCGGGCGAACTCGGCAAACATGTGCTCAATGGAGTGAACCGTCGTCATAGCCAGATGAGCAACGTTTGGCTGCGTGAACCGCAGGTCGTACTTGACGACTACGCATCCGCCGGGCAGCACCTTTCGGTCAGCCAGACGCACGAACGGCGCCCGGACGTTGCGATGATCCAGGTTGAACGATTCAACATTCATACGATTTGCCATGCGAGAAAATCTACCGTCCGCAGATCAGTTCTTCTACGGGTGGTACAGAAACAAACCGACAGTGAACGACGCCAAATTGGCCAACAGGACAAACCCAGCCAGCCGGACCGATGCCCGCGCCCGAATCGGGACGGGCCGGCCGCCTGGTCCGGCGACAAGCCGCAACACCGCCCACTCGACGGCCACGACGACGACTTCGAGGACGCCAACCAGGCCCCACGGCCAAAACCCCAAGGCACCCGATACCACCGACAGCACCACATTCAGAGTCACATTTGTAGCCACGTTGATGCAGACGCACACCGCCACGAAACGGCGGCTGCGGTACCCGGCGACAGCCAGCAGCGCCGTCTCGATGACGACAGTCAGCGCCGCTGCATATAGCCAAGCGGTCAGGACGCCCACGACGTCAGGAGTGGCCGCCACGTAGCAGCAGCCACAAGATGACCACCACCATAACCACGGCAATCAGAGCGACAACAATGGCCACTGGCCCCACTCCAAAGCTGGGGCCATAGGCGACATCAAGCGGCAACATTTGTCCTCCAAGGGTCAAGCGGCCTAACAACAAAAACCAGTACCAAACACGACATTAGCACCCAGGCCGTCACACCTGGAACGAAGTTGACGGAGGAGCCCAATATCATGCGGCCGGCGAGGTCAAACCCGGCGTATGAGGAGAATAGGTACGTGCCCACAAATGCCGCCGGCACCTGGCAGAGCTGCGCCAAACCAAAGGTCAACGCGGGACGCCGGGTGCTGGCCAGCAGCCCGAGAATGATAGGCGCCATGGTGCACGACAAGAACAGCAGGCCCACGAGACCAGCCCAAGCCCGTCCAGACCCCAGAAACAGGCTGGCCGCCAGAAAACTGACGACTGCGGCTGCGGCAAAGCCCATCCCGTCAGCCATCAGGCCGCCAAGAGCCCGGCCCAGACCAATGACCAGGGCTGCCACCAACACCATGCCAACATCCATTTTCCAGGCCTGCGGCGCGCAGGCATAGGTAAACGCCCGAGCCACCGAGATGGCCACCAGCGCCAGCAGGGCAATAAGCGGCGCTGGCCCAGCACCGCCACCCAACGACCAGGAGGCAGATGTCGGCAGCCGCGCGCCCGTCACCCAGCCCAACAATTTTCCTAGAACTTTGCCCTTCCCGGAGGACGCCATGAGCGTCGCCCCAGTCAGTGCGTTCTCTGCCGAATGGTTGGACAGCGCGGCATCGGCGTCGCGCCACGCCTGGGCCGCCGCCAGTTCGGCGGTCGTCGATTCGGTGGCTGATGATGCGTCTATGCCGGGGTTCTCCGCGACGCTGCCCCAAGCCGCGATGGCCAGGCCAGCCATCAGCATGATGGCGGCACAAAGAATCGTCCAAGTGGACATCGCCTCGGCACGCCAATCGTTAAGCCCTAGCACAGTACCCAGGGCCAACGCAGGCGCTCCCAGCGATTCGAAAACGCCGACGGCGGTGCCCTTGTTCGGCATCTTGAGGGTAGCTGTCCCTGCCGCAAGGTGGAGCAAGGCACTGCCCAAGCCCAAGCCGAGAACCGACGCCCAGCCTGCCAGACCCAAAATCCCCAGCGGCATGCCTGCGGCCATCAACACTGCGCCGACAAGGCCAACCGTACCCTCGGGAATCGCACCCTTGCGTCCGCCGAATACGGCCGCAAACAAAATCGGGCAGCCGAATGCCAAGACGGAATAGACGACGATTTGTACTGCGCTGATGTTGGCATTAATGAACAGCGAGAACAGCGTCAAGGCTGCCAAAAACTCCGCCGCCCCGTGAGCGACGGCATATGCGCCGGTCAACCGACGCTGGCGGAATGTCATGCGACTGTGGGTCGACGAATCTCGCACCAACCGCACACTGCCCACGGTCCACCTCCTTTGGCCGAGCCTTCGGTCCAGCCTACGCCGCGGGACGAGGACTTCGGCCTCAATGCCAGTTAGACTGAACTTGAAAGACCAGCTATATGAAGTCAAGTGCTGATGAGAAGGATTGTGAGGTTTGAGATGACGGACTCGGATCGGCGGTGCGCGGGTAGTGCGGGGTGGACGGCTGCGGGTTGTTTGCTGTTGGCG
>Ga0123357_10013895_pt1 | contig 10480 bp, 5 predicted proteins | sample TergutEmb28metaG_FD_89873 | JGI IMG/M metagenome (GOLD analysis project Ga0123357, IMG submission 89873) | Embiratermes neotenicus P4 segment gut microbial communities from Petit-Saut dam, French Guiana - Emb289 P4 | ecosystem: Host-associated > Arthropoda: Insects > Digestive system > Gut ...
AAATCGATGTCGGATACGAATTCGATGGAAATCGCGCTGATTGAAAATATCCAGCGGGAAAACCTGAACCCTATCGAAGAAGCGGCGGCGTTCAAAAATTTAATCGATGACTGCGGATACGGGGTGCCGGATGTGGTGCGCATGATTGGAAAATCTGAAAGCTATGTCCGCAACGCCTTGCGCATCTTGGCTTTGCCGCCATCCGTTAAAAAATTGGTCGTCGATGGAACGCTGTCGGCCGCGCACGCGCGCACAATTGTGGTTGCCGCAAATCCCGATGAAATGGCGAAAAAAATTATTGCCGGGAAGCTGTCCGTCGAGGACACAAATAAATTGGTAAAATCCGCGCCGCGGTCCAAACACAGCCAAGCCTTTCATTCATACGCGATTTCAAAAGAAGAAGTGGCCAAGCATGAAAAGCATCTGACGCGGGCGCTGGACGCGCCGGTTCGCCTGCGCTTGCGCAAAGGCGGGGCAGGGGACATCGTGATTCGGTTCAATAACAAAATCCATATGGAAGAGATGATAAAGAAATTAACAATTAAGAATTAACAATTAAGAATTAAGAATTAAGAATTAAGAATGATGAATTATGGATTGTCATAACAAAGTCGCTATGCCTAAATTCTTAATTCTTAATTCATCATTCTTAATTCATGCGTTTCATATGAAACAAGGAAAATAAAATGAACATCGGAATTATCGGTGCGGGGGCATGGGGAACCGCGTTGGCTATTTTATCGGCAAAATCGGGAAACGACATTGTCTTGTGGGCGTTTGATGCCGATGAGGCCAAAAATATGCAAAAAGACCGGGAAAATCCATATTTACCCGGTGTCAAATTGCCAAAAAATATTACAATTACCCCGGAAATGGCGGATTTGCAAGGGGTTGAAGCCTGGCTGATTGTGACGCCCGCTGAGCATTTTCGCAAAACCATTCAAAAAAGCCGGCTTTTTTGGAAAAATCAGCCGATTATTGTCTGCACCAAAGGTATGGAAATTTCCGGAAAATTTATGAGCGAGGTGTTATTGGAAGAATTGCCCATCGAAAAAGAGCTGATTGGCGTCTTGTCTGGGCCACAATTTGCAGGCGAAGTGGCCCGTGGCGAGCCAACGGGCAGCACGATTGCGGGTGGTCCAAAGGTTGTTGATACCGCACGCAAAGCCTTGGCCGATTTGACGTTGGTTGAAACGGACGATGTCATCGGAACGGAAGTTTGCGGCACCGGAAAGAACGCGGTCGCGATTTTATTGGGCTATATCGATGCAAATGGCGTGGGGGAAAATGAACGCGCGCTGACGCTCACCCAGGCGTGGGATGAAATCGTGCGATTCGGCGTCGCGCTTGGGGCGAAAACGGATACGTTTTTGGGCCTGTGCGGGCTGGGCGATTTATTCTTGACGGCGACAAGCCGGACCAGCCGGAATTATTCAGCCGGCGCGTCGTTGGCCGCCGGCATTCAGCCGACCGGCACGGTCGAAGGCATTTCCGCCATCAAGGGATTATCGACGCTGGCAAATAAGCACAAAATCAAAATGCCACATCTTGAATTTTTGGCAAAAATTATTCAGTAGTCAGTATGCAGTATTCTGTATTCAGATAGATTGGAACGGGTTGAAAAATTGATTTTTATTTTTAAAATTCAGATATAAACTACTCTGAATACAGAATACTGTATACTGACTACCTTTTTGGCATGACCGGCGCGCCTGGGTATCCCATGGCTGCATGATGCGAAGGAATTAGGAATTCGGGCAGGGGCGACGCCCGGCCCAGATTTTCCTTGGCCAATAACCTTTCATCTTTATAGGCGTACTGCTTGTCCGCTTCGATGGGGCGGTTGGGCCAGCCTTGCAGAATCACAAGCTGTTTATTGTCGGCCAGTTTTAAAATGTCCATTTCCGAATACAGCTGGCCCTTGTCATCCGGTGTGTCCGGACCGACGACGCCCGTCTTTTCGTCCTTTTTTCCGGCCTTCATTTCGATTTTTTTACCCATCAGCTGGCTGAACCGGGCCGCGCTGTCCCAATCGTTCTGACGCATCACGATTTTGGCGGCGGTCGTCGACATGATGGTGTCGCGCGCGTCGTTGCCGTATTTTTCGGAAATCTGGTGCAAATCTTGGCCGATAATCAGATACGACACATTTTGACCGCGGCCCAAATCGGGGCCTTGGATGACGGCTTGCAACTTTTGCATTTTCGGCATTTCATCCAAGGCGAACAGGACTTTGCACGGACCCAGCTTTTGCCCGGCATGAATGGCGTCGATATTGTTGGACAGCAGAAAGTCGGACATCAGTTCGATAAAGATGGCCGTAATCGGGTTCAACGCGGCGGCGTCGACAAGGTTGATGGAAAGATAAACCGACACGGGTTCCCATTTGCTCGTCGTCGGATTCTGAATGCCGCGCAGGTCGGAAAAATGAAAGTCCGAATGGCTTGTGCGGTTGCGGACGGCGGCATTGCGGAAAATGACCAGCCCCGCCATGACGGTCGATAAAATCGACCCACGTTCCTTGTCCGGGGTGTTGGCCAATTGGGTCAATTCTTGAATCGCGCGGTGCGCGTATCCGTATTGGCGCGCTTCTTCGACGGCGTCGTTGAACAAATCCTTCATCGGGTCGGCCATCATGACCATCTGGTCGCCCGCTTTGCGCCGATTTTCAAGGTCTTCGGCGATACGAATCTGATTCGAGGTCAGCCAGTCCAGCAACAGGGACAGCGACGCTTCCTTGCCCAGCCAGTTCAGCGGAATCGTTTCCCACGTGCCGACATGCACGTAATTCAGCGACGTTAATTGCCCGGTTTTCAGCATGTGCCGCGCCGCTTCGGCATTGGGGTCGTTCATCCCGCTGTAATAGGTGTCCAGCAGCGCCGCGTCCTCAAAGTCGAACGCGCCGTCCTTTATCCGCGTTTTGAAATAATCGTCGGCTTTCGCCCGTTCGATTTTGGACACGATAAATTGGGTCAGTCCGGCCAAGGCGCCGCGCCCGGAAATCGTCCAGTGCGGGTCGGCCGTGCTTGAGGCCTTGTCCGCAATCAGCGTCGCGCAGATGGAATCGATATACAAATCGCGCTTTTCCTGTAAAAACGGCACGTGTTCGGGGGATAATGGGTTCCACGACGGATAGTAAATGCCGCGTTCCGGGTCGTCTTGTCCGGCCCAGTTCATGATGAACACAGGCCCCTTGGTCGCGCGATAGCCGGAGGTTAGTTTATCCAGTTCCGGTTTCGGGTCGTTGATAATCATGGAAACGGTGTCGCATTCCAAGATGGTCGGCACCACGACGCCCTGGGTCTTTCCCGTTCCGGGCGGCGCCACGCACAGGACGGACAAGGTTTCGTCCAGCATCAGCGGCTTTTTCTTCCAGTATCCCAACACAATCATGAATCCTTTTAACAAGCTGCCGCCCTTGTTGCCCATGATTTCGATATCGCGGTCAATCGCCTTGCGCGAAGACGCTTTGTCATACGTGGATTTTCCGTGCGGATTGAATTCTTTCAGGAAATCTTCGTAAACGAAAAGCGTATAAACCACAATCGGCACCAACGGCATGGCCGCCGGCAAATCCGGGCGCAAAACGGCGCGGGTCAGCCAATCGGGAATTTCCGCAAAGATAGAAAGGCCGCCCGAAAACAGCATCGAATTGAAATATGCCCCAAGCCAAGTTAACGTCGCCGGCGAAAATCCGGACCGCCACACGTGTTCGACCGCAAAGGACAGACCGAACGCCAGAATCGTCAAAACCCATACGATGAACAGCCAGCGCAAGCGCCAAAACAGCACCTCTAACGCCAGCCGCTCGTGGTCCAGCTTGTATTCGGACGTCTTGAAGATGCCAAGCCCCTTGCCCTTGCCGGATATCGAAAAAAGTTTGAATTTTTCGGCCATTTCATTCCAATTTGTGATACAATTGTATCATAAAAATGAACAAATAACAAAGAACAAAGAACAAATGTGGCATCGCGCTTTGCGCGACAATCAATAATTACAAAAATTCGCTTTGCGAATTTTTGACATTCATTGTTCATTGTTCTTTGTTCATTAAAATGACGGAGTGATTTTATGCAAAACTTGCCGCGGATTTATTTGAATGAAAAGCTGGAAGTTGGAAAGCTGTTTCCGTTGCCGGCGGATACGGGACATTATTTATCGCGCGTCATGCGGGTCAAGGAAAGGAATAAGGAAAAAGGAATAAGGAATAAGACATGTGAAGAAGAGTTTATCGTCTTCAATAATGGAAAAGAATTTTATGCAAAATTGATTGAAGAAAAAACCAAAAAAAATCTTATTCCTTATTCCTTTTTCCTTATTCCTTTGGCAGAGACCGGCCGTCCCGACCCATCGAACAATCTGACGCTGGCGTTCGCGCCCGTCAAGCAAAGCCGGTTGGAAGAAATAGCGGGCGCCGCGACGCAACTGGGCGTGGCGCGATTGTTGCCCGTCATCACCGAACGCACGAATGAACGGCACATCCATTGGGAACGCATTCGCAAGATTACCATCGAAGCGTCCGAACAATCCGGCCGAAATTCGATTCCGGAAATTCTGCCGGAAATGCCGTTCGACGAATTTATGAAAGAGTGCAGTTTGCAGAGTGTAGAGTGCAATGAATTGATATTTGCGGATGAACGGTTTGTTCACAATCCGAACGATGTAGGGGCGAATAACATTCGCCCCCAAAATACGGACGAAGGAAAGGGCGAATGTTATTCGCCCCTACAAACTCTTTTGATTGGTCCCGAAGGGGGATTTTCGGAATCCGAATTCGCGCAGCTCGACGCCGCCGGTGCGCACAGGATTGGGTTGGGACCAACCATCCTGCGGGCCGAAGTGGCGGCCGTGGTTGCAATTGCAAAAGTGAATAGTGAACAGTGAATAGTGAATAATATTTGCGTCGCGCTTTGCGCGACTTTTTAATAACAAAAATTTGCTTTGCAAATTTTTGGCATCAACTATTCACTATTCACTGATTTCTTGACTTTCCCCGATTCGTGTTGCATAATTTATTCGTTCTTAGAAAAAATTTCCAAGAGCGGGGTTGAAAGACCCCGCTCTTTTAAGTAATAGAAAACGACTGAAAAGGAGTATACACAATGTCATTCGAATCCATGCCGCGTCAAGACCTGTTGTTGGGTATCGAAGCCCTTGCGTCTGAAAAACAAATCGACCGCGAGATTGTCTTTGAAAGCTTGGAAGCCGCCATCGCCCGAATCGCGCGCAGCAAATACGGCGAAGAATTCAATATCACGGCCGAAATTTCCCGCAAAAACGGCGCCATCAATGTGCGGCGCGTGTTTAACGTGGTGGACCCGAATGACTTGGGCCTGGATGAAGAAGGCGAACCAATTGCCTTTGACCCGAATACCATGCTTGATGTGCGTGGCGCGAAAAAATACAGCAACGACCCGAAAATCGGCGACGTCGTGGAAGACCCCTTGCCCGAACCGGAATTCGGCCGCATGGCGTTTCAAACCGCGCGTCAGATTATGACCGCCCGCGTGCGCGACGCCGAAAAAGGCCGCCAGTTCGAAGAATTCAAGGACAGCATCGGCGACATCGTTTCCGGCATCGTGCGCCGCATCGAATTCGGCAACATCTTTGTGGACATTTCCGGCAAAGCCGAAGGATACGTCAAAAGCACCGAACTCATCCCCGGCGAAAAGTTGCAGCCCGGCGACCGCATCCGCGCGCTAATTATGGACGTGGCGCGTTCCAATTCCGGCCCGCAGATTTACCTGACCCGCACGCACCCGCTCTTTATGGAAAAGCTGTTCGTGCAAGAAGTTCCGGAAATCTACGAAGGCGTCATCAAAATCAAATCCGTCGCCCGTGCGCCCGGGTCCCATGCCAAGATTGCGGTGCAAACCGACGACCCGTCCATCGACGCGGTCGGCATGACCGTCGGGATTAAGGGGACGCGCATTCAACCGGTGGTCAACGAATGCCACGGCGAAAAAATCGACGTGATTTTGTATTCCGACGACCCCGCGGTCTTTATCGTGAACGCGATGCAACCGGCCAAGGTCGCGAAAATCATCGTCGACGAAGACACGCACACCGCCGCCGTCATCGTGAACGAAGACCAACAATCGCTGGCCATCGGCCGCCGCGGCCAAAACGTGCGATTGGCGTCGCAACTGACCGGATGGAACATCGACGTCATGAACGAAACCGAAGAACAAGAGCGCCGCGCGAAAGAGTTTAAGGAAAAGACCGAATTATTCATGAAGGGACTGGACGTCGATGAAATGGTGGCGCATCTGTTAATCACCGACGGGTTCCGCACCATCGAAGAAATCGCATTCGTGGAACCCACCGAATTGTCGTCCATCGAAGGATTCGACATGGAGCTGGCCACCGAATTGCAGGGCCGCGCGCGCGCATACCTTGAAAAATTGGACAAAGATTATCTGGATTCCGGGCATGCATCGGGAATGTCGGACGACTTGTTGAATTTCGACTTTATCAAGCGTGACACGATTTTGAAATTGGGCGCGGCGGGGATTCATTCCTTGGCCGACTTGGCCGATTTGGCGTCGGACGAATTGATTGAAATCCTGGGCGCGGACAATATGTCCGACCGCTTGGCCGACCGCGTGATTATGAAAGCGCGCGAGGTCGCGTATGGGATTGGGGAAGAAGAGGAAAAAATTGAAAATTGAAAATGGAGAATTGAAAATTATTTATGTGTCGCGCTTCGCGCGACGGCCTTATTTAATTTTCAATTTTCAACTTTCAATTTTCAATTAATTTGCGAAGGAGCAAATTGGTATGGCCACATTAACGTTGAAAAAATCCGTCGATACGGGACAGGTTGCAAGCGCGAAAGGCGCCGTGATTTCCGTGGAGCGCCGGCGCAAAATACTCATGCCGGGCGAACGCACCCTGCGCGAAGAACCGAAATCGCCCGTCGTGAAATCCGCCGCGGATGAAAAGCTGCGCGCGGTTCTAGAAGCCGCGAAAGAACGCGAATTGGTCCGCAAAAAAGCGGCCGAAGAAGAATCGCGTCAGCGTCAGATGCGCGAAGACCAGATTACGGCCGAAAAAGAAGCGTATGAGCAGACGAAAGAGCAATTACGCAAGAAAGAGGCGGAAAAGTCCGAAGAATCCGAATCCGAAGAATCGGCGCGCATTACTGCCCCAAGCTTTGGCCCGCGAAAACCCTTTGGGTCGGCGGACGACGAAAAAGAAAAAGGCCGCGGTCGGGGACGCAAAGAAAAACAGAAAGATTTTTCCAAAGGCAAAATTTCCATCCGTGACATCGTGATGTCGGGGGATTCCGACGACGATGAATCCATTGGCATCCGGGGCGGGGCGCATCGCCGGTCCGAAGCATCCCTGAAACGCTTTCGCGACAAGGCGCGGTCGATGTTCAAACCGGTCGCAAGCGTCGCGCACGAAGTGGTCGTCGGCGATTCGCTCAGCGTGAAAGACTTGGCGGCGCAATTGTCCGAAAAAGTCGGCAACGTGATTAAAAAATTGATGGAAATGGGAATGATGGCGACCCAGAACCAGATGCTGGATGCCGACACGGCCGAATTGGTCGCGACCGAATTCGGCGCCACCATCAAGCATATCGTGACGATGCCGCATGCCGAAGAATTGAACCGTGAACCCGACCCGGCCCATCTGGCGCCGCGGGCGCCGGTGGTCACCGTCGTCGGCCACGTCGACCATGGCAAGACGTCGTTGCTGGACGCGTTCCGCAACGCCAATGTCGTGGCGGGCGAAGCGGGGGGGATTACCCAGCATATCTCGGCCTATGAAGTCCAATCCAAATCCGGCAAAATGATTACCTTTTTGGATACGCCGGGACACGAAACATTCACGTCCATGCGGGCGCGCGGTGCGAAAATCGCCGACATCGTGGTGCTGGTCGTGGCGGCGAACGATTCCGTCATGCCGCAGACCATCGAAGCCATCAACCATATCCGCGCGGCGCATGTGCCGTTTATCGTCGCCATCAATAAAATCGATTTGGGCGACGCCGACCCCATGCGGGTGAAAAACGATTTGCTGCAATATGAAATTCAAGTGGAAGATTTAGGCGGCGATGTTCAATCGGTCGAAATTTCCGCCACCAAAAAAATCGGTTTGGCTCAATTGGAAGAAGCGATTTTGTTGCAAGCCGAATTGATGGATTTGAAAGCCGACCCCTCGCTGCCGGCCAAAGCCAGTGTTGTGGAGGCCAAGCAGGAAAAGGGGCTGGGCGCGACGGCAACGCTCTTGATGCAACAGGGGACGATTGCCATCGGCGATGTCTTTGTCGTGGGCGAAACATGGGGGCGGGTGCGCGGGCTGATTAATTCGGCGGGCGTTCGGGTGAAATCCGTCGGGCCGGGACAACCCGCCATCGTCTTGGGGCTGGACGGGGTGCCGGCGGCGGGCGATGAATTGCGCGGCATGTCATCCGAATCCGCGGCGCGCGACGTGGTGGCTTACCGGATTAATAAATCCAAAGAAGCGGCGAACCGGATAAAGCGGTCGTCCTTGGAAGAATTATTCGCGAAACGGGACGACAATAAAAAACTCATGCTGCCCCTTGTGCTACGCGCGGATGTCCAAGGTTCGGTCGAAGCCATTCGCGACATGCTCAAAAAGATTGATACGGAAAAGGTCGGCATCGATATCCTGTCATCCGGCGTCGGTCAGATTACCGAAGGCGACGTGCGCCTGGCCGCCGCCTCAATGGCCATCATCATCGCGTTCAATGTCCGCGCGGATGCGGCCACGCGCGAATTGGCGCGTCAATTGGGCGTCGATATCCGGTATCATTCGATTGTGTATCGCATCACGGACGAATTAAAGGAAATCATGTCCGGCAAGCTGGCGCCCATCCGGCATGAAACCTTTATCGGATATGCAGATGTCATTGCGCTGTTCACGGTCGGCAAAGGCATCAAGGTCGCCGGGTGCCGGGTTACGGAAGGCATCATTAAAAAAGACGCGTTCGTCCGGTTATTGCGCGACAACGTTGTCGTCTATGACGGCAAAATCGGCATGATGAAGCGCGAAAAAAATGAAGTGAAGGAAGCCGGCAACGGCACGGAATTCGGAATGTCGTTCGACAAATACAATGACCTGCGCGAAGGCGACAAGGTTGAGTGTTACGAGGTGGAGACCGTTGCGGCAACGTTATGATTATCCCGTCCGAAATTACATTGCGGGGATTTTGGGGTGTTCATGTATTATTTATACACTTCACACCCCAAAACCCCCGCAAGCTAATCTAACGAATATGAATGGTCTGATTTTTTATCGCCGCTTTGCGGCGATTTTGTTTTAAAAACCCGAACCTTACCGCCATATGGGAAAAAGGTTTAATTAAATATATTCTTGTAATCACTGTATATTTTACGGGGGAGGGAGGGGTAAGTATTGTCTTTTATTGAACCCCTGCTTTGTGATATAATATATTTATCTGTAAAAAGAAGGGATTCCCAATGGATGAATTTGTATATAACTTGACAAATACGGTGGGGGGGGGTAAATCGACCCCAAGGGAATTTTTTATGAAAAGATTCCCGATTGTTTTATTCAGCCTATTTATTTTATTTGTTTTCCCCGCGCGGGCAGAACTAGCGCCGGAATACACGTTTGGGGATGGGACGACGGAAGAGGGGGTTCAAGCGCCGAACGATGGCGGTATTTCCACGGACGAAGGATATGAATCCCCGATGCCGGAACCGGCGGCGATGCCGGCGCCTGTATCGGTATCCGAAGAACGTGCGGTCATGCCGGCGCCCGTTCTGGGGGTCATCTCATCCCAGCAAGCGATTCAAAACCGCGCGGCGATTGCGCGGGAGACCTTTATGCCGACCGCGGGGGTTGTTCCGACCCAAACGGCCGCACCCCGCACCCTCATCAGCCGGGGGACGGTTGCGACCCGGGGGATGCCGGCGGGGGCGGGAACCGTGACGGCGCGGCCGGGGATGAATACGATGCCGGGTTCTGCCGCGATGCCGATGGCGGCCAGCCGTGCCAGCGGGGCGCCGGGTGCGGCGCCGATGGTGATATCAAGGGCGACGCCGGCGGGCGGCGGCTTGACGGGACGACCGGGGGTGGCGATGACGGGGGTGACGGCGCGGCCGGCGATTGCGCCGGTGACCAGCCGTGCGGCGGCACCGCTGAGTGCGAACGTGGTGAATGCGCGTGCGATGGGGAACATGGCGCCGGCGGTGGCGAATCGTCGGGTATCGGCGGGCGCGCCTGGGATGGCATCGCGGGTGGCGACGGTACAGCTGAAACAGATACAATTGGAAGTGGCGCCGGTTCAGACATCGGTTCCGGCGTGGTGCACGGCGGGAACGGGTTTAACGAACAATGTGGGGGGCAGCGGGACGGCATGTTCGCAATGCAAGGCGGGATATTATTCGGCCAGCACGACGACGACCCCGCCAAGCGGCAGCGGCGGCGGCCAAACCCCAATCCCGACACCGGCGCCAACACCCACACCGACGCCGACACCGAC
>Ga0123357_10013896_pt1 | contig 10480 bp, 9 predicted proteins | sample TergutEmb28metaG_FD_89873 | JGI IMG/M metagenome (GOLD analysis project Ga0123357, IMG submission 89873) | Embiratermes neotenicus P4 segment gut microbial communities from Petit-Saut dam, French Guiana - Emb289 P4 | ecosystem: Host-associated > Arthropoda: Insects > Digestive system > Gut ...
AGTCAATATTCTTTGTATCAGAAAACGGAATTTTCTTGCGAAAAGAAGGAACCTCTGTAATTATGTATGCATTAGTATACCTGTTTTCATGATTTGTCTTCGTGAACGTGATAACTATGGATCTTTTTGTGCTATGTGGTGCGTCCTCAACCACAAGTTTCAGAAACTCGCTGGTTAGTTTCGCCATTACTCTCTCTCTCTCTCTCTCTCTCTCTCTCTCTCGCTGTGTCCGTCCATCTGTAGTACTTCAAATCAGGTATCCACCGTCAACATTTCTTGAAATTTTGTATCTATTTTACGAAAGGTGGTCAAAAATAGGACATCATGTGCATTTTTGAGTATCCACGTGCATTTACTTTCTCATTCTTCCCTTTGCTGTGCAGAAAGTAGGGTCTAATGCGAAGCGTTGTAGACATCCTTGCATGAAGGGGGCTGTGAGTGAACTTCTGGCACTTACATTACGGTAATCCAGTTGGTTACATCTGTATTTATTTACATACAGTCGCCGTTGCTTTTTTTTTTGGAAATAGGCAAGAGTTCTCTGTCTTGTCATGTGCAAAATTAGGTCAGTTCTTGCGATTAACTTCACGTAATACGTTTGATATTCAACATAGGCCTGTATGTGGTGTTACATTTGTATTTGTGACTATACAACGTGGCACAAATGTCCTTTTACACAAGAGGAAACATGTTAAACATCTAGTGTCACGTGACTTTTGTGCCACTGTGTGTGTTTGTGGTGTGGCTTATGGAGGAATAAACAGATTCGAAGAAATTAATCTCACAGCAATCTGGAAGTATGGTTGAAAGCGGAAAGTATGTTTCGGAGACCGACATACACACACACATTTGTACTGTGGAATGAAATTTTACTGTATCCCCCTGTTTGGTGGGTCGGGACGTCGTAGTCGGTATAGCGACTCGCTACGGGCTGGACGGTCCAGTGTTCGTATCCCGGTGGGGGCGAGATTTTCCGCACCCGTCCATACTGGCCCTGGGGCCCACCCAGCCTCCTATGCAATGGGTACCAGGTCTCTTTCCCGGGGGTAAAACGGCCGGGGCGTGTTATTGACCACCCACCCCATCTGGTGCTTAGGTTAAAGGAAGAGTAGAGCTATAACTACTCTTCCTCTGGGTCTTAGTGGCCTGTTGTAGGGTGAAATTTACCTTTACCTTCTTCCCTGTGTTTGACTCCAGTGATTATTAGTTTGTTTCGCCTTCCAGAATAGAAGTGGTTGTAAACAGAGATTGTTCGTATATAAATCTTATTGTAGCACCGTGCATTTTCGTAGAATCACTTCAATTTCTCAACCAACGAATGCACGTATAATTTCACATAAAACACTTTTTTAAAACTCTTTAAAACACTCCGACATGTTTCGATCTTGTCAGATCATCATCGTTGAGTTTTGTTCCTTGCTAAAGTTATATTACGGTATTCAAGTAAGAATACGGTATGCAAATAAGAATTGAATTGTGAATACCGTAATATAACTTTAGCAAGGAACAAAGCTGTCTGATGATGATCTGACAAGATCGAAACATGTCGGAGTGTTTTAAAGTGTTTTAAAGTGTTTTAAAAAGGTGTTTTATGTGAAATTATATGCGTATTCGTTGGTTGAGAAATTGAAGTGATTGCTCGTATAATTAGAGCGAAGTTGTTCATGTTGCTGATGGTATCTGATTAATGAAGTTGCTGACTGGTGCTCGTCCCTTATGTAGTGACACTGATCTATTATCATCCTCATCGTATTGTCCTTCTCAATTCGTTGTGGCAGTAGAGACAGATGTGTACTTTATTGAATCATTAGAAATATGGAGGAAGCGATCGGAGTGTAGTTGCAGGTGTATTGTCAGCCATCAGATAAATTTATACGCGCAGAGATGTTAATAATTATTGAAACGCAATTTCGTTCTTTACTTAAACATGTAATTGCTCACATTAGTGATCGCACTCAAATAGTACGTGCGTAAAGCGTACGTATGTGCAGTGTTTCTGGCACCCGAATTCTTTCAGTCCATCGGGTTTACTAAGTCCCTTCTTGTCGAATGAAAGCCTGACTATCAAAATGCAGAGCCCTAAGCACATTTCAGTCACATCCTCATGAAGAGAGCAGCATGCTGACGGCCTACTTTTCATTTCTCACCGACGCCATTTAGATAAGTGCTGTTCCCTGGGCCCTTCGATCGTTTAACATTCGGAAGACTAAAGTTAATCCACGTTGTTTATAAGGACACAGTTCCTACCTCAGAGAACAGTGCGTAGTGTCATTAGGAGGACATTTGTTGAGTCCTGCCAAGGGAAATAATGGCTGATTGTTAACGAGAATCATGCGGAATTCATCAATAGTGTGTGAGGAAAATTGCTTTTAGTGTTGGTTTAGTGGCGGTATGTTTAATGATTACTGGGCCTCAAAGGCTTGAATTTCATATACGAATACAGAATAATACATCTGATTACTTGCGAAGTTCGAAGCCGCATTAGTTTACCGGTAGTGTATGAGGCTGGAATAGGCCTACGTATTTGCATAAAGGTGTCAGTACCCTTCCGAGATTTATCCTTGCCCCCATGACGTATGACGTAACAGGCTGTGTGGGATGGAATAAATACTGATATCCGTAGGTTTGAGAGCGAATTTTTAATAACAATGAGACTGTGGCGTGCAGACACCGTGACTTGTTTTATAAATATGTGTGAAGTGCGGTCCGCTTCTGTGCTTCTGGCGCCGTTGTTTTGATTCGCGTGTATCGTTGCGTATTTACCTTACGGATTTCTTTTTTCTCATTCCTTACCCTTGAATTTGTTCAGTGTAGGGGTAATATTGTGGCCCGAGAGTTGTGCAGAATGTCCATTGTTCCCCATTAGACTTTACTCTGTACACATTCAGAGAAGTGGGTGTGGAATTGTGCCTATGAACCGGGCTTTCGCAGAAGGATAATGTAGGAAATGTGTGATGCAGTTTGGCGGTGGAGGTGGTGGTGGAGGTGGAAGCTGCCAAGGACTGGTCAGGTCGCTAGAAAAGAGAGAACAAGGACACTGATGTGCTACTGTGGTCACACTCCTGTGCCTGTGCATGTACATGTGCCTGTGATCTCGGCCTGCCGTAGGTGCGTAGGTTTTATCGGTCGCAGGCGCCGTCGGTTTCCTGAGCTAAATGAATTAAAACGGAGTGGCGCTCGAACACACGTGTAGTCCCTGGCTGTCGGATGTTTTTTGTTACTGAGCCCGTCAGCACAGTTGACACCGTAATATGTTTGTTCCGTAGGATAACTCGGGATGTCTATCAGTCCGTAACGATTGCTACTTTGGACTGTTCTAGTATTGTCTGAATAGTGGACGTTTCACTTGGAGGTATGTGTGACAGTAAGGTATGTTGCAACTTTGTTGTGGGTGAACCTTGGTAAGATCTGTAGCCAAATTCGAACCTGCCAACCTGTTGGGTGACAGAAGAACGCGTCTTTACCGACTGCTTTTTGCAGAAAGTGCATGGGACAGAACAGGCGAATTCCTGTTGTTATTACAGCTGCAAGGTATTACCATCATCATGAAAGTTTTCCATTGGGTTTGGTACAGAAGCAGGTTAATCCATTCCTCACTTTTACAACCAATTTCTGTGCAGATCATCCTTAGTACAGTTCCTTTGTTTACGCCTCTCTTTGAATGAGGTTATCTAATCAGAATTTTCTCCGACGGGACAGAGATGAAATCGGTTAGTAACAAAGACGTAGTTTTTGCAATCACTAGACTCGCCAAGTTCCACTGCTATGGCTGATCTCGATTTATTTTTGCGACAAAACTTTCCTTTCAGCCTTTAGATAAACATCGATCTCGCAACTGCTGTTGAGGGTTCACTTAGTTGAGCGTAGTTGTGTGGCTGGTGAAGTTTTGTTAGCATTAGTACGGTGATCTCATGACATCGTCTGTTTACAATTCTGGCAGACACTGCAGTACCTTGCTACCGAACGTCGTGGTGGAGTGGCTAGCAGCACTTTGTGTCGTGTGCGGGAAGTCCCAGCATCAAATTTCGAACCGCTGACCCTCTGTCCTTCTTTTCTTCAGTTACTACATGCAAATAACGGGACAGACCCCAAAATTAGGTCATGGCCGTTTCCTTCCATGTCCTTGCGCATTCATGACGGCTAAATTATCCCACTATTTGACGCCATATAATCTGATCCACTGACCGAGTTGTTAAATACACTGTTGTTAATACAGAAGTGCATACATGAGATGTCGTACCGAATTTGGGGTAAAGGATTCAAGTTTATTGCCATTCTCTGAAATGTATCTGATATCGTGAAGAAATAAGACTTCTTGCCTGCAATAAATTGAGGTGGGGAGTATGTGTCTACTTAAATAATCCGACTATTTCAGTAACGGCATGAATTATGATGTGAGAAATTCAATAGACCTATTATTATTATTATTATTATTATTATATTGTATACCGATTCCATCAGAGATCTGTAAGTACTTGTGGATTCTGAACTCTTTTTCTGAACTGTTTTTTCATCACCATGTAAAGGTAAAACGTAAAGCAGTCCCGTTACAGGCCCGGAGTGGCCCAGAGGGTTCCAGGGAGTTAAGGTTCCCAGATTTCGTGACAACGGCAGAGTATGGCGGTAGGTTGTCAGCCTTACGCACCGGCCGACTTTACCCCCAGGAAATGCTCCTGGTACTCATTTATGTTAGAGGCTGAGTCGACCCCAGGGCCATAGTGCGATCGGAAGAATTTTACGTCAATGAAAATCCAATGACACCAGCTGGGTTCGAACCGGCAACCTTCCGATTTGTAGCACAGCACCTTAGCCACTGTGCTACCGCGGTCCCCCATCACCATGTAGACTACGTATTTTCTCAGTCACTCAAGATGTTGGGACTCACAGTACTTTAACGTCTGTCTTTTTTGCTCTTGATGGTTTTTATCTGTTATATTATACCTTCGTTAGATCTAAATTGGAATAGGTCTAATTAGTCTGGAATGTCATTAGGACTACTGATACCAATAGTCTGGAACGGATCCAGCGGAAGTTTGCAGCTCCGTGCTTCAAACGCTTATTTTCCTCATATTCCGTATAATTACACTTATGAACTTGAACTTCTAAAGTTAAATAGGCTAGATTACCTGTTAGAAGGCATCCCCTTGACACTTTTATTTAATTCTCGCTTTCGTATGATCAGAATTTTGTACTTCGTTAATTGATGTTAGTAGTGTCAGAGTTGTGTCTCAGAATGTTATAAATTTTACCCTGTTCTCTGTAGCACGTAAAAATTGCCTGTCTTCCAGGTGCGAAGCAGCCGATAATCTGATACACATTGTTATAGGTGTATTTAGTTAGCAAATCAGAATTCTGAAACAGGTTTTACTCTAGTATCTCATTCATTGTCTTGTAAATTAATTGGAGTTCTGGTATTAACTGTTTCGCTAATTTGTGATTCAGTTTAAGTTATAAACCTTTATGTCTATTGTTGCGTTGCGTTGTTGGTAGGTGTGTGCATTTGTGTAATTTATGTTGTATTTACTTTGTGCTAATCTTGTAATTGGCTTTGCGCTGTTATGCTAGCACTTTAGTAAGTGAGAATTGAATTCAATAATTATAAAATTTCCGTATGTATGCGTTAAATTTCGAGGTTTCGGCAAGAGATAGGCCTACTGTCCGTCTTGGAGAAATGTATTGTTAATTCCTCTGTCCGCTGTAGGTAGGACCTCCTGTACCCCTTGGATAGACGTTGAGGGGCCCAGAGCCGGTTTTGAAGTGCTGACGAAGAGCAAAGTTTCTCTCCTTGCTGGGAATGGCAAGACTGTCTTGAAATTCGTAGCTAGTGACTGACTGACCTACATTTTGTAGGTGTAAAATTTAAAGGTGCTTGATAGGAAATGATTAAGTATTACCTACAGTCAAGGAGGAGAGGAATATCCTATATGTAGTAAACGTAAGGAAGACTAACTTGATTGCTCACATCTTGAGAAGGAACTGCCTTCTAAAACACATTATTGAAGGAACGATTCAGGTAAAGAGAGAAGTGACGGGAAGACAAGGACGAAGACTTAAGCAGCTAATGGATGGCCGTAAGGAAGCGAGAGAAAACTGGAAATTCAAAGAAGAAACACGCAGTCGCACTATGTAGAGAACTGGCTTTGGAAGAGGCTGTGGACATGCCGGAAGAATGACTACAGAGGGAATGAATGGTAGGAAACGGTACGGTGATGCTTCGTTTGCTTTGAATATTTTTGAGTTACAGTCACTGCACGTAACTGGAAATTATTTGTACGGAAAGCAAAAAATGTTCAGCTCTCGCTTCGTCGGTAGTGTCTGCTGCTACAGATAGCGGGTAGTAGGGGTAAGAGTGGCATATGAGACTTAAACTGAACATCACTGGCAATTTACATACAACGCAACACTAAGGCGCGTTTGTGTAACCATTGTTGCAGTGGAAAATATAGATATTACGTATTCTGAGCTTGTGTTTGTAGCCTAAGGTATCCAGCATGCAAAGCGCATGAGCCGTGTTATATTGTTATCTCCTCTCCAGCATTTTTCCACATTATCTCATAAACGACACGATTTTCGGAAGAAAGTTACAGAACTTAAATGTGTGTTTTGATTTTATTATCAATTTTGTCTGAAATATTTTTCATTCTAAGGAGAACTGAGCGAGATATTATCATACGTGTACATAAGTATGATGTATAGTATCCGTTATTCTTGTCAAATGCTCATTAAACATGAATTTCCTCAATGACATTTCGCAAAATACTCAAATATCGAATGTAATAAAGCGTCCAGTGGCAGCCGAGTTGTTACATGTGGACGGACGGATGGACAGACAGACAGACATGACGAAGCTAATGGTAGCTTTTGGCAATAATGCGAACGCGCTCAAAGATGGGTATAGAAAATACGTTCTGAAGATTGGGTTTCCCATGATATTACACCATCTTCTGGATAAGTAAGTCCCAGTTTTTCGAAGGATCGTAGTGCCTACATCTGCGGGGTTAATCAATCCGAGCACTCTTCTTGGACGTGGTGTCCCTGACGATAAGTCACTGCGGTCATTGTAAACGTCCTGAACTGTTTACACAGCAACAAAGAGTAATGTCCCACAAGAATTTTATCTTCAGTACCATTGTTGTAAGAACACCAAAATCTCGGTCTACTTCGTGTTTTGCGTTGCACCAGTGCTTAGGTACAATTTCATTCCGCAATCATGTCCCTTCATGTTTCTAAATCCGTTCATAGTAAGAGTTTCCTTCAGATGTGCTATAAAATATCGCATTGCCAGACGATATTAACGAATTGCATTGTTGCATTTCTCGTACTATACGCTGTGCATGTGCAACTTCGCGACTCCGGATTGATAACGAGAATTGAACGTTACTGGGCCATGACAGTTTCATTTCTCACAACAGGACATTGCAAGCGCATGCCAGAGGTTTGCGTTCCTTTGTATTGTTACCAATGCAACTGAACTATTATTTAATAGACGCCATTATCAATGTGTACCTGTCGCTTTGACATTAAAAACTCTGACTAATGCCCACAGAGTGTATTTTTACAATTTTTTTAGTGTGGATCTCGTAATAAACGATTATATCCGTAAACAACCTGAAACAGTTGATAGTTGCAATGAAGACGCGATTTGTTTTCTGAGAAGAGAAAACTGCAATTGTAAATGTTAATTATATACAATATATGTATCTGAGGGATAATCCGTTTCATTGTTGTGTAAACAAACCACAAACATCGGGTTTAACCTGTGCTGTAATCCGATACTGGGAGCGGTGTTGTGACGTGTAGTAATACTGAATCGTTCTGGGAGGATCCGGGATTGGAACGCCGAACTTAGACTTTTTGTAAGTTCTCTCACTTCTTGCACGCAGTTTAATGGAGCAGATCCCGTTTTGTTGAGGTACTTCCCCGCTCAGCTGGTGAAGAAATTCCCCGCCATTCGTGGAAATCTGTAGTTCAGGAATTTGTTTACAAAAATTTTCCACTGACAGATGAGTTCAGTCCCCGCCCTCACACAATATTTCTTTAACATACATTTTAATAATGGGGGACCGAGGTAGCACAGTGGTTAAGGTGCTGTGCTACAAATTGGAAAGTCGCTGGTTTGATCGTAGCTGGTGTCAGTGGATTTTTCATTGACATAAAATCCTTCCGATCGCATTATGGCCCTGGGGTCGACTTAGCTTCTAACAGAAATGAGTACTAGGAGCATTTCCTGGGTGTAAAGGCGGCCGGTGCGTAAGGCTGACAACCTACTACCGTCCTGTGCCGTTGTCACGAAATCTGGGAATCTTAACTTCCTGGAACCCTCTGCGCCCCTCCGGGCCTGTGACGGGACTGCTTTACCTTTGCTTTTACATTTTAATATTATCCTTACACTACCGCATAGATTTTCCAAGTTGTTCTTCACTCCCGGTCTTTATGCTGTCATATGTGTATACACGAATTCAGTCCATAAGTCAAGGAAACTATTTCTTTTGGCCACAATATGGCAACGGAGTAATGGAGTATATACGTTCGAAAGAACGTGGCGTGTATCTGAAAACTTTACCATTAGATTATATATGTGAGGAGTTCACACGCATTTTGCGTGCGAACGTCTTTAGGTTGGCGATCTCGTCCTGAGATGGAAGTCTCTAAAGTCTGTAATCCGACACTGGGGGTGGGAGATTTAACATCACTCTCACTGTTCTCCTGACCTCAGTCCATGTGACTCAAAACCTGAAGCTTCTACTTCGAGGGAAACGATTTGCTAACAGGATATTGTACAAGAGGTTCGGCGCGAGGTGGCATAGATCTGCGTGTCAGGTCATGCCGATGGGGTTCTCCTGCTTCCCCATCGTTGGCAACGAACCGTAGACAATCTCGGAGACTACTTTGAAAGTTGTTACGAGTTTCTACGAGTAGTTTTTGTTACACTCTTTGTTTCATACTCAATCTCCACACCAAAATAGAAAAACGAAACCATGAATCAGAGACGTACGGTTCGCTTCTCTACTTAACGTATACTGCCATCTGATGTTACCGTTTATGAGTGTCACATGCTTTCAAACCTGTTTTCTCCATTTCCTGCCTTGCGACATTCTGGCAAAAAAATAGTTTCCATGATTTACGTAGTGGCACTCGAGCGCGCGCGCGCGTGTCTTGTGCGCTGTATTGTCGCTCGTATTGACCTTGATATCATTAACCTAGTGCAAATTAGGAAGAGGAGGTGGAGACGTAATCGTACTGTGCAAGTTAGGAACCGCCTGTCAGACTGTACGATGACGTAACCCAGAAGATGCAGTCAAAATATTTACACCTGTGAGAACCTAAAATCTGATGTATATCTCCTCATTATGTTTTATGGTTTCTTCCAGCCTCTTCTCACGTTTTCACGCTATGGTACATTCTCGTAAGCAACTTGTTTTGGAACGCATTCTGTGCTCTTCTCTAAACTGGGTAATTAATGGATGATTAATTAATTGGTTGATAGAGTTTAAACCCACGCGAAACAATGGCCAAAAGTCCATCTTTCCGTCCATTCATCCATAGAGTAATTCATCCCTGCCCGCTGTGTCTGTCGATCTACAGACCAGTGCCGTATGTTGGCGTTTACCGGGGTTCTGAATCATGTAGACGTTTGGTAAGACTTCATGGACGAGAGGCTGGCCCGTTGCAATGTCTCTTCTTACCCAGGACAACTCAAAAACCCACACAAACGTATATATCCATGCTCCAGTCCCGCTTTCTTAGTTGTAGAAGACTAAGAGCCCTAGACCACGCGGTTACTGAAGGTGACTTGAAGGATTACTTGAATCGTGACATATTGTATAGCATGCGGAGTATGTGAATCGCAGCAAGTATTGCGTGAATGCAATGTGATCTGTGTTTCTTCCTGAATGCAGTTTTGATTTTAGTGTCTTTCCAGAGGATTTGAAGTATATCACGTTTCCGGATGATTTATGAGGTATTATGACGTGTACATTTTCGTGACGAAACATGAACAAACAATAGGGCTCTTTCACACTCTCCGATATTATCGGTGTCAGTATTGGCATCCTAGGCACTGAAAATGTATGGATTGTAATTGATGTCCTTCACACAGTACCCGACCCGATAAAAATGTCTTTCCTACATGCCAATATCGGTATGACTGGTTGCTACTGTCAGATGTTTCGCTTGAAAATCGACCGAAAATGTATCGTGCGATATTTAATGAACAAGACAGTCATATGCATTATTTCAGACTGAAGCGGTGGATTTCGGTGAAATAGATAACGATGTTATGTTTCGTACTGAATTAATTTGTTTGTTTTTTCCCCCCTGACGAAATTAAGTTTGAAGTTAACAGAGAATACGTAGGTCTTATGTTTATTGGACCGTGCATCATTGTGATAGTTGAAGAATAAAAGACCAACTTGATGTCACTTGTTATTTTATTTCACTTCTTATGTGCTCAACATGTTTCGGACATTAATATATCAAT
>Ga0123357_10013897_pt1 | contig 10480 bp, 4 predicted proteins | sample TergutEmb28metaG_FD_89873 | JGI IMG/M metagenome (GOLD analysis project Ga0123357, IMG submission 89873) | Embiratermes neotenicus P4 segment gut microbial communities from Petit-Saut dam, French Guiana - Emb289 P4 | ecosystem: Host-associated > Arthropoda: Insects > Digestive system > Gut ...
CACATTTTTAACTTTTTATATAATTAAGAATTTGTGTGGGTGTTAAATTAAAAGTGAAAACAAAATTTAATTTTTTTTTTTTTTTTTTTGTGTGTTCAATGTTTTATGTGTTATTTTGCCAGAAATATGTTGTTTGTTTAGTATGTAATGGTAATGTGTTGAGGGATGTAACAAAGTTTTTAACTGAAAGAGTTCAAATGAAACAAATAAGCACTTGTATTATCATTAACCTGAAACAGGCCTCCCAGTCTGGTGAATCGGAAAGTATCTGGAAAGATGTTTTTAAATTTTGTCATGTTGGCTATGCTACTCATTGCACATGCTGATACATGCACAAACCATCAGCATTCCTCTGATGGACAATTTCATCATCATGTAAAGTCACACCCACAAGTTTTTTTATACAAAATTTTTTAAAATAAATGTGTATGAATGAAGTAATGCAGTAAAGTGCTTTGGGATGTTATTTAAAATTCAAAAGCATTTTTCATCAATTGAAATTGTGAATGAACAGGAGCACCTCATTCAAAAGCTAGCATTTCCCTTATGTTATGAAAAAAATAAAACTTCTGTTATAAGACTTCCAGAAGTTGTGAAATTTCACTGCTTTGGGTTACCATAGCAACAACTTTTTTTACTGTTAACATGTGTAAATTTATTTTTCCACGCTGTGTAAGAGCATATGGTATGGTATGTACAGGAAGTGTGTCTGGTGTTGATAATGAGTTTATATGGATGTAGATGTATGAAGTATAGTTATTGTTTATAATAGAATGTGAAATAGATTACAAAACAAGATTTGAGTATGGCTTGATGATGAGCATGAAGATTACTATCTTCTGGGAGTTTGACACCAAGTGGTTGCATAGAGAGATTCCTCTGAAACATCAGTACATTTCTACCAGGTGACATGGCATCATATCCAAGACAGCAGTGTTCTTAAATCATAAAGATCTGGAACATATTTTTACAGGCATTTATAAGATGTCCATATAGACCAGTTCCATGACATTGTGTTATAGAGCTGTGTCTGAAACCAACAAATTAGTCGATGTTGGAACATGATGTGTACTGACTGCAATGACATCATACACAATGACTTGAATTCACATCTCCTTGCAGATCATGACATATATTGGTAGCCTATATTGATATAAACTGTTAATCATCTTACTATGAAGCATGTTCAGCAAGAACAGTAGACTTGTGCATATATAGGGCCATTAGTCAGTTGGATAGTCTACCTACTTGCCATGAATGTCTCTACCATATATTACCCCTTTGACGCCTAACAACGATTGTAGTGGTCGTACCGTACTGCCAACCCCTAAATGTTGCATTTTATATATTTATTCAACAAATATTGGTACTGAATATTTTAGACATGGTATATACTCTCCGTTTTTTCCTCTTCAAAATGCAGTTTGTTTCATAAATCTAACTTATTTGGTTCCTGTATTATTCACATTTTATATACAGGGTGTGTTAAAATTCAAAAAATAATTCCGGCACCAAAAGGTTAAGTATGGTTTCCAACTCCAGTGGGAAATGTCTTCACCTTTAAAGTGTACAGAAATTATGAGTAATAAGTTTGAACTTTCCTGCAAGACTTTTAGGACCTGCATCATTGATATTGTTGACTTTAGTAATCCTTGTGCAAAAAAATTATCTAGAAGCAATTGTTGACTCTCTGGACACTTCATTAATTATAGGGGATGGGCTTATTAGTTGTTGGTGATTAGGGGCTATGCAAATGCCTAGAAATTCATGAGCTAAAGCACACTCTGTTAAAATGAACCTTGGAACATCACTCTTTTGTCTAAATAATATTGTCATGATCAGGAACTTTGTATTGTTAGATCATAAAGCCCTTTTTGTATGAATCCTAAGACGATTTTGATCTTTTCATCATAACTGTGTGTTCTAAGTCTCATTGTCCCCTAGGTCAGTAACTGTGCTGTTTGTAGAAGGTTGTTTCTTGCTGTTCTCTCAAAATAATTTTTCAAGCTTTGTTGTGATTCTTGTATCTCAACAGTTATGGTTGTTATTTTCAATCTTCCTTGATGTTAGAATTTAGTTTGGTTTAAAATCCAAATCGTACTCCCATTATTAAGTGTAACTTGTTATGTAATGTTACATAGGTATATATGTCATTGATTTCATTTGGTCATTCTCTAGTAGAATGGATTTACACATCATAACGTTTAGCAGACAGTTGTAAGTGAAAAACTATATGGAAATTATGTCCCTTTGATTTAGGTTTATATATTTTTTTCACTAATGCTGTCTCTTTTTTTCTAGGCCAATTGTATTTGTGGTCAAGAATGCTCCAATATATGAAACTAATTTTGTTTTTGCTACCTTAATGTCTGTGGCAAGTAGCCGTTCGAACGCTTCACAACAGAGTAATGGAAATGTTCGGCGTATCAGTCAAATAGAGAAGGGGACTGCTTCCAAGCGTACAGCATCCCCCATTCATGCAAGGAAGAGCAGTACTGATATGCCTGTGCCTGGTATGTTTTTTTCTGTCTGTCTCTCTCTCTCTCTGAATGTTTCAAAGTAGTTGTACCTTAGTCCTATCAGTGTCAAACTGTATATGTTTTATATATACTTCCCACATTGCATTAGTAAAGTATGTACCCAAGTTCTGTTTATTTTTTTATTATTTTTTATTTTATTGCCTATGTTTCTAATCTAGAAATATTGCTTTGTGTGTTGCTTTTAAGAGCTGTGCTTTCAATAGCACCATAGTACAATTACAACATGTGTTTATGTGGAAATTATTTGAAATAGAATATAGTGTTAATTATATATATATATATATATATATATATAAAACAAAATATGAAATTTCCAATTATATTAAAGATATTGGAGATGATGTGGTTCTGCGTGTTGTTATGGTCTTAGCTGTTGTTGAGAGATTGAAGATTTTAAAATTATCAGCATTGCTTATACACATTTTTAGGGCATATTTTTCTTCAGCCATGAACTTTTAAATGAGAACATTTTCAGCCTGGCATTAATGCGGTTACTCCTGTTAGGGAGCATTCTGTATTTATGCACCTCATGAATTATGTTCTCTTGTATTACCATGCTTGTTTTATTTTTGAAAATTAAAATACCCTTGTTGTGTCTCTCTTAGTAGCACAGTAAGTAAATGTGATTGGTTGTGTTTACTCTGGATGGAAAGTTTAATCTTAGTCATCTTCAGTGGAATAAAGATTTTTTCCCCATCCACTGACATTTCTTTGTAAATGTTAGAAATGAAACCTACATGCATTTCTGAACCTGGCAGTTTGCAGTCTGTGCATCTTCCATTGAATTCATACCAAACAGCAGTTTACAATTCTTATAGTAAAACCAACTAGATGCTCTAATTTCACAAATTTATTTTTGGAATAAAACTCTACATGTTTTGGACGTTCCTCTGCCCATCATCAGGAGTTTTTCACTGTACACACAGCAGTGATATATGTCATACAGCTTATGCTGACAGCTTGCGAGCAGGACCAGGATGGTTCTGTCCTGATCCCGCTCGCAGGCTGTCAGCAAACCTGTATGACATATACCATTGTTGTTTGTGCAATGAAAAACTCCTGATGATGGGCAGAGGAACTGTCTGAAACATGTAGAGTTGTATTCCAAAAATAAATTTGAGAAATTAGTGCATCTAGTTGGTTTTATTATAAGAATTTATCACGATACACGGTCACCTGAACGTTAAAAGCAGTTTTCACTTTGTTTAAACCAGTGTTTTAAGGACATTATTTATGCATGATCCGTAAGAGAAGGATAAGGCTACCAGCCGAGATGGAAACATCCAAATGAAAATGCGACTGAAATTCAAGATCTGTATTTGGTATGATGCCCATGTGGAATGTTTATGAGAAGCTTGGAACTTTTTCTTTAAATGGTGCATTGCTCTGATATCATGATACTAGGTGTACAATGAATATTTGAAATTACTGTCCATTTTGAATGTTTTAACCCTTTAAACACTGAGTTAAATCCCGTCTGCCATCTGCTGGCGTTATTAGAAGCTCACCATATTCTCTATGTTAACAAAATAAAGGTTAAAATGTGCCTCTGTAGTGTAAAAATATTATATTTCTATCCTTCACCTTGCCACCGTCCTGTACAGTCAGCTTTTTAATTACTGTGCCTTAAATTTTTTTTTATTATAGTAAAAACATGGAAGTACCTGTACATATAATGCAAAATATGAAAGATCTGTCCTTTGAGATGTGGTACTGTGTATGTTCAAAATAATGTGGGACTTGACAATCATTGGTAAATGATGTCAATAACATTCATTATTTTGCTTTGCTTATTTCACCTTTCATCATTGTTTGTCAGCATCCACATTATTTGGATTATTCCCAGTAACCCACAACCATTAACACTGATTTATCTGCTGACAGGCTTGATTAAGACTTAAGTTTATTGCACTCATTCCATCAATTTTCTTCAAATTCCAGGACCATCCAGGGGTCATTCAAGCTTTCAAGATAGCATTCAAGACAGTGACTCTGCCCAAGTTGCAGAAGACATTGCTGAGGAAGATGCAGTGCCTGGAACTCCACCACCCCCTGTGTCAAAAAAGGCACGTTATATATTCAAACGCTGCTTTGAAGCGACTTTCAATTCACAGATGATACCAGGGTATGATGAAGTGCTTGCAGAAGACTCTGATGATGAATCTAACAAAAGAACATGATAATTGTATATGTTTCATTTTGTTGTGATTAACTCACATTTCCTTATGATGGATATTTTGTTGCCCATCCTGCATACAGAATTCATGACCCAAACGAAGAAAATTATGTGGTCAGGTATAGTGTGAATTTTAACTCTGAGATGAAATGAGCTGAAGAGAGGTTTTCAGTCTGTACAACCAGTGCATACTGACTCAATAGACTGTCTTCAGTTATGGACTTGTCTGATTTATGATGGGAGAGTAAGTGTAAAGGTTCCTTTGACAATACAGTTTGATGAGGAGAGATTATGTAAAGAGTATTCTTACACCAGTTTATCAATTTAACTTTAGACATTTGCAATTTCTGTTCTTTTTGGATATGATGCAACATCAGCTGGTAAGTGGATATCAATATTTTGGAGGAGTGTAATACAGGGTCATGTAGTCAGAGACAACTTTCTTGGACTGCTTGATCTTGACAATGGAGAATTATGCTGCTGTGAAATGTCACTAACTATTTACCAGTTGACATGTTGCATCATCTCAGAAGACTTGAATATTGATCAACATTCATATCTCACTTTTGAACGCTCATTTGTACAGTAAGTAATTCATTACTGGTAAAATATGTTGTAAAGTGATGGTATGCAGTGTGTATTAGTACATTGCCCTGTTGAAAAGACATGTAACTCTTCCTTTATTCAGATATTTTTAAACTGCTCTGAAATAAGGAATGTGGAGAATGTGATTTTCTGTCACAGTTACAACTTCCTAGTCAAGTAATGTGATCTGGGGAAGAGTGTGGATTTTCAGTATTCCAATTGCAAGTGCTGTATGAATTAAGTACTCACTCTGATAAAAGTGGTTTCATCCATCATGAAAATAAGTTGACAGTCAAGTGCACTCTCATGCATAATTTTAAAAAGCCAATTACAGGAAGTAATTCTTTAATTTGTGACAGAATACATTATAAGACTGTTCTTGTGATGAAATTTTCATTGAGAAGCCCACATATGTAAGTGTGTATCTTACCATTATTAGACATAAGTAAAGTGAATACTCACATCTGATCACACAAACCCTTGTGGAATGAACATGCTGACTTTCTGCATATGTGAGAGAACATTTTCTGCATTCACCATCTCTCAGAACAATGAATAATAAAGCCAAAGTGAAAGGCTGACCTGTTTTGTGTGTATATGTTACCCCAGAGCTTAGCACAGCAAGCTCTCATAACTATTTAATGGTAGGGAAGAAAAGACAGTTCTTATACCAGCATTTTCCAAATGTTGCTTAGGTTGGACAGTTCTTAAATGTTCACAGTTTCAAGACTAGGTAGGAACTGCCATATTCTAATTTTGCTGTCATAAGAAATTATAAGATTGTATGAAAATCATTAAGGTAGGAATTTACATGTTTATTTGATTCCAAACAGTGCTTTTATGGCAACTAAATTGTTCTTCAGCTAGCAGTTGTGTCAAGTGGTTGAAAGGCGAGTAAACCAACGTTTCAAGGATCATCTCTGTCCTCGTCAATACAGAACTACCTCCAAATCTGTCCGCTACATGATATACCTGCCTGTTTTAGCTGATAGTAGGAGAGGAAACTGTTTCTGTATATTTTCTTGTTCTTGTGTAATGCCCACATTCAGGGCCAAAACTACTTGCCAAGTAAAATACAATTATACATTAACCCTCTAATTGCCAAGTTAAATCCCATCTGCCATTTGCTGGTATTATTAGGAGCTCGCCACATTCTCCACGTTAGCAGGATAAGGGTTAATGTATTGTGTGTGATTTAAAATATTAATATACATTTGTGATTGATACACCAATGGGGATGTTTCATATGTTCATGGTATGAATGTTATCCCATTGGACACCCCCACTGCATCTTGAAAATATTCTACAATCTGTAACAATAACATGACAGGTTGCAAACTTTAAAGTGAGAGCAAAACTTGTGGCTCTTTTGGGGGTCTGAAATGTATAGATAATGTCTGGGAAAAACATTCAACTTTTGGTAAAATCATATTTTTGTGTAGTATAAAACAACATGATGGCTGTGTGAAAATATTTTCTTTAGCTTTCAGTTTGAAGGTAATAACTGATCCCCCATTATTACTTGGTAAAGGTAAAGCATTCCCTGTACTGGCCTGGACAGGCCCTGAGGGTTCCAGTTGGTTGAGGCTCACAGATTTCAAGACAGTTGGCACATGGAAGTGGCAAGGTTGTCAGCCCTCTGCACCGGTCGCCTTTACCCTTCAAGAAATATTCCTGGTACACATTTCTGTTAGAGGCTGAATGAACCCCAGAGGCAGAGTGTGGCTGGAAGGATTATGTCAATGAAAAATTCCAAAAATATACCACCAGGAATCAAACCTGTGACTTCCTGGCTTCTAGTGCAGTGCCTCAACCAACTGCTCCACCTCATGCCCTACCATTATTACTAGGTAAGTGAAATCTGGTATGAGGATTGGCATAGCTGTGTTTTATTATTGCTGATGTACTGTTTCTAAGTCAACAGCTACAATCATAAGATTACCAAAATTTGGAGTTGTTTCCAAGAAGTTTGACACATACAGGGTGAGGACTTAAAGTCATAACTGGTCAAAAAATGCAATTATATTTGTGTGCTTTTAACTTCTTCATTAATATAATTCTGTCTTGGTGATTTTATTCCAAAATGTGTGCACTATACTACATATTTAAAGGATTTAGTGGTTAATTTTTTCAAACATATTTTTATCCCTGCATATTAATCTCTAACTACCTTTCCACTTTTCCTTTCTGAATGCATGTAGGAACACCAGAACTGTTGAATGGAGTTTCATGGAATTTGGTGCTTGAAAAATTTTACAACCAAATGTTAAGTGTCAATCTTGATTTAGTTCAGATAATTTTAATCACCATCTTACATGCAGAACTACATGCATTTTAATGGGCTTCTTTAGTGAAAATCACTACATATTTACAAGAGTGAAGATAAATGTTGACACCACAAAGCTGTAGGGAAGATTGAAACACATTTTATGTCAAGTGCTATTTTACTATCAAACTTGACAGTTTTTTTTAGACAAGCACAACTGACACTATGCTTACATTTTTAAACTTGTGTGTCTGCCGTTAACAACATTCTTTTGTAGACATACTCATTCCCCCATGTGCAAAAACAAATAGAGGTCTTGATTGCATTTGAAATGGATTTGTTTTATTCCTGTAATGTACTGCTGTACTACATGACAAGCATATATTGGACAATTTGTAAAAGAATTTATTTTTCTTTTGGTATACATGATGTAGCTAAAAAGTCTGCAAAATAATTTTATCACACAGCCTCTTGTGTTGTGGTATACCTGATTATGTCTAAATAATTTTGGAGCATGTTCTGGCTCATATAAGCTGCAGTTTTTAACACTGTTGCTTCAAAGCTGTGGCAGAAATGGGAGGTGTGTGTTTATTTCTGTTGTTGAAAAATGGGTAATTGGAATTTAGAGCAAAGAATCAACCATCCATTTTGTGTTAAATTAAGAAAGAGTGCCAGTCCAATGTGCGTAGTGCACTCTGAAGCATGTGGCACAGAAGCTGTGCAGAAATTAATTTTGTAATCACATTCAAATAGTTGCAACAATCAGCTAATAGTTTTGTCACTTCCATCCATCATCTGCATGTAACAACTCAGCCCCTACTGGATGGATTTTCATGCAATTTTATATGGGAGACTTTCATTAAAATCTGTCAACAAAATCCAAATTTGTTGAAACTCTGAAGTATCAGGCATTTTACATCAAGACCTATGTACCATTCTGTATTGTTGACAGCAATGTACATAGCTCAACTGCAGTACAAAGAACCCATTGTTGCATATCTCTGGACACCTTTGAATATTGTATATTGTTGACCATGACATGTAGCTCGGTAAAAAAGGAACTCATTGTTGCATTTCCTTGGCAATGCAGGTTATGCAAACATACCATAATGTTACATTACAAGTACATTCCCTGTTGTGTCAAGTAGCATAAATGATTCAAAGAGAGTCAAAAGAATGGAAGATGAGGGAAGAAGTGGTCATCCAGATATACAAAGAACAGATGAAAATGCTGAAAAGTGAGAAATCTTGTTTGGAAACTGAGGCCAAATATTCATCCAGGCTTATTATTTAGAAATAGTGATGACACTACATGATTCTCTGCACAGAAAGTGCCTGAAATATGGCCCAACAATCGGTTTCATCTATTTTAACAAGGAGCTTATGGCCAAAAAAATCTACTGTTGGGCTGGAACACTACCCTCATTCACCAGATTTGGCTCCCAGTGACTTTTTTCTCTTTACAAAATTGAAGTACCCCCTGCAAAAATGAAGAATTTTTGGACATCAAAGATGTTCAGGTAATGTGACAGCAGCACTGAGGGTTTTTATCAAGAAGCAGAGTTCCATAAATGTTTCCAACAGTAGCAGCATAGCCAGGCTAAGAATGTAGCCTCCCAGAGGGACTACTTTGAAGATCACCTCTCTTATTAACCAAGTACAGATGGATATTCACATTGTAAGTCATCTCATGAACTTGCTCATGAATTCCACACACTTAGGTCAATTAGGTCAGAGTATATGAAAGTATAAACAATAGCAGATACTGGATATGCTGTCTGTTGTTATGCACACATTCCCAGCACTGCTGTAGAAACTTTATATATTTGTCTTTAATTCTTTGGAAATGGAATACAGTGATACCTCGGCTAACAAAGATAATTCGTTCCGGAATCACATTCGCTAGCCGAAACATGATTTCCCGTAGGTTTCTATAGAAAATCGTTTAATTCGTTCTGGATGCTGCCCACTATTCAAAGATAAGTTTTATAAAATAGTAAAAAGCACACTATAAAAGAGCAAAAACTCACCAAAGGCTGAGATGAACAGCTACCCAATTGGATGAAGGAGAATGGAAAGTAGAATGAAAAACTGATGATCTTTACACTATTATACTAAAAATATATTATACAGTACACTTTATACTATTAAACTGAAAATATGTACACAATGTTTTTACTATTCTTCCAAATTTTCAAAGTTTATTCAAGGTAAGTCTCATCTTCTTCAGTAGCTGGCCTCTTTGCTAAAGGAGAAGTCAAAAATCTGTCCAAAGTTGATTGAACTTCTCTTAAGCTCGTGGAATGGCCCGACCGTTCATGTTTGCTCCTTTATGTTAGCGCATGCATCCAATAAAATATTCGTTAGCCAAATCCATATTCGTTAGCCGAGTCCGAAAAACAGCAAAAAAAATCTTCGTTAGCAGGGTCACTCGTTAGCCGCAGTATCACTGCATACCTGAAACCCCAGTGTCATGTATATGGCATCTGAGGAATTTTAAAGGAAAATTTTCAAACCTAACATCTGTTTATTCCAGTTTCTCTTCAGGGATAACGTGGCATCAACTTGGCCTTTTTGTTTTTGATCAGCAACCAAATTGGAGCTAGGCCTCAACATTCTTCTTGCAGTTAACACCAGATGAGTTAGCAGCATTTGCTGCAGTGTGAATGGGTTTTATTTGTGATGTGTTTTGGCTAAAGGTTTATTGATTCTGCTAACAGTCCTGAGTTTCCAAGGTCCATGTGTGTTAGAAGAGTTTTGGAGTCTTCTGTGTGGGCAGCTTGGAGGAGGCTTGAATATGATCGAAATGTGTATACAGGGTGTCCCAGGAGGAATGTGCCAGACTTCGGGAGGGTGTTCCTTATGCTAAACTATACCGATATAACCCAAAACACCTAAGTCCAAAGTGGAACG
>Ga0123357_10013899_pt1 | contig 10480 bp, 3 predicted proteins | sample TergutEmb28metaG_FD_89873 | JGI IMG/M metagenome (GOLD analysis project Ga0123357, IMG submission 89873) | Embiratermes neotenicus P4 segment gut microbial communities from Petit-Saut dam, French Guiana - Emb289 P4 | ecosystem: Host-associated > Arthropoda: Insects > Digestive system > Gut ...
AGTTGTTGGAAAAGAAAAAATTTTTGTTTAAAAATTTTTGGGAAAGGGGGTAAATTTTTTTTTTGTTTGGGGTTGGTTGGGGGGGGGGGGGTGAGTCGCGCCTCATAAACATGTACGGGCTGGGCTGAAGCAGCGTATCTTGACACAGTCGCGTCACAAATCCAACCCTTTTATCTTGGTTAAAATATGTGGAATGAACGCCAGAACTCTTCAAGATCGGTATGTCTTTAGACCACACGGTGTCACGTTTCGGGAGACCGCACTTTTTACCCTTTCAGACCAGAATGAAAGAACTTTTCTCTCCAATGTCCCCCGTCCCCTCATTTCCGGTAGAGCATTGCTTTTTCGAAGGTTCCCAGGCGTTGCATGTTTGTCTTTCTGATAAGAGCAACATGTAGATGAAGATGAGTGTCGTGCATTGGTGGAATGATACTGACGGAGGGGCAGGGGGGGGGGAATCCGTAGTGCTTGGAGAAAAACCTGTTCCATTGCCACACTGTCCGCCATAAATTTCACATGAACTGGCCTGGGATTGAACCTGGGCCTCCGTGTTGAGAGGGCAGAGACTAACTGCCTGAGCCAGTTTTAGTGCTGAAGTTTATTCGATTGATATTTATAAATTAAGTTCCTACCGCACAGAAAACACTGAAAATCCTGTAATTTTAACCAACAGTTGCACACATTTATCCCTATATTCACGATAATATATTTTTTAATATTGCCTTGAATCTGAGGACAGTTGTGTGCATTTGTTGGTTAAAACTACAGAAACTGAATTATAGTGCACGGAATGGAAAATTGTTTATGGGGAAAAACTCCCATCTCCATTACACAAACAAATCCGTTAGAGTCGTTCAGTAAAATCAATTGCACATGTTAGTAACCTCGGCATCAGTTGGATGTGGGGGCCCATTGAATAGGAGCCCGGGTGAGCCTCAGAGCCCTTGTGAATGCATTGGAATGTTGCCCCTATCGGTAATCGAACTGCGATTCCTCGGTCCTACAGTCGCCTTCCTAGCCTAGTCTCAATACCGACTGAACTACTCTGGCTTGTGACATGCGTTACCAACCGTATACATGTCTGTGTACAAGACCAAAGGCGTGTGTGTCAAGATTATTTACATTAATAACATATCCTCTTCGGCGGATTTAGCTCGTTCTTCTTCCAAATTTCTGTATTGTGATTTCGCCAAGTATCTGACCACGATAAATGTGAGAGGAACAAGAAGATTTAGTAGGATATGCTACATTTATAGTGTTCTTTCCTAATTCTGGGGTCAATGCTCGTGTTTATAAGAAGCGCCCCACTTATGAATATGCTTTCCATACGGACCGCAGCATTCAGTAATTGGACGTCTTGCTGTCGGAGGCACCCCCACAATTTATTTAAAGATAAACGTCCCAGATTCATAAGAGCGGTGTAGCTTTTACTATCTGCTGGCAGATATATATATATATATCATTATATATATATATATATATATATAATGAGAATGCAGTTCTTACGTCACAGGCGCGAGTGAAATATTTTCTATAAAATATGTCTCACAGGTGTGTTTTGGAACTAAGCTTGTGACAAGGAGACACTACAATATATTCCTGCTTTTTCATGCAGACAAGAGGAAAACTCGGAATATCATTCACACTCTGTATCAGTAACAACATACGTAATAACGTCCTGTATCATTAACCTATATCATTAACCCTCTATATTTTCAGCCTTCCATATAATTAACCTTCTATATCATTAACCTATTGCATTAGCCTTCTATATTATGAACCTCCCATATAATTAACCTATATCATTAATCTACATTATAAACCTCCCATATAGTTAACCTATATCATTAACCTACTATATTTTAAACCTTCTATATAATTAACCTTCTATATCATCAACCTCTTTCATTAACCTTGTATTTTATAACCTCTCATATCATTGACCTCCCGTATCACTAACCCATATATCATTAACCTTTTATATTTTAAACCTCCCATATAATTGACTTATATCATTAACCTATTGCATTAACATTCTATATTATAACCCTCCCATATAATTAAACTCCTATATCATTAACCTATATATCATTAACCTTTTATATTTTAAACCCCCCATGTAATTAACCCATACCATTAACCCATTTCATTAACCTTATATATTATAAACCTCCCATATAGTTAACCTCCTATATCATTAACCTATATATCATTAACCTTTTATATTTTAAACCCCCATATAATTAACCTATATCATTAACCCATTTCATTAACCTTCTATATTATAAACCTCCCATATAATTAACCTCCTGTATCATTAACCATCTATGTTATAAACCTCCCATATAGATAACCTCCTATATCATTAAACTGTGTCATTAATCTTCAATATCATAAACCTCCCATATAATTAACCTCCTGTATCACTAACCTCATATTTCATTAACCTATATTATTAGCATTATATAATTAACCTCCCGTATCGTTAATATCCTGTATCATTAACATTATATATCATAACCTCCTCTGTCATTAACTCCCTTATCATTAACGTATTGTATTGTAACCTCATTTTTAATCCGTACATTGATACACTGATAATCTATGCGTGCAGAATTTTTTGTTGAAAAACCTGAAGGAAAGAGACAACTTGGAAGATCTGGATTTGGAAAGAAGGGTTTGTAAATTCATGTTTAAAGAAATGCGATGTGAGAATGTGCACTGGTTTCATTGGGCCCAAAATGGGTACGGTTGGCGGGCCGTGGTGAAAACGGTAATGAATCTTCGGATTTCATAAAACGCGTGGAATTTCTTGACTAGCTGAGCAACTGTTAGTTATTCAAAAGAAGGACCATGCTCCATGGAGATAGTTAACAACAGTGATGAAATACAAATCTCCAGTTACGGCTGTGTCTGTCAGTTTATTGCTTGCTGCATGTTTTGGCTGTTCTGGAAATCCATCATCGGGTAGTTAAAAAATACACAAAGATGATTTAAAAGCAATCCATTAGAATGACATGCCTTCAAATAGCTGATATCTCTACTCTACAAAAACAGCAATTGTACGTAAACGCCAAAACTTGGTAAAAATCGAGTTTATATATTTGACATAGTTTCGGCATATCCAACTATTTTTGTAAACTTGATATCTCTTGATATTACTTGATATTACTTGAAGAGGCATCATTCTACTGGGTTGTATTTAAATTAGCTGTCCTCGTACATTTTTAAATTTATTATTAAATGGCCTTTCAGAAAAGTCGAAACATGTAACACGTTAAAATAGTATAAATACAGTTGTGACTGACGATTTGTGTGCTTCCTCACTGGTTTTCATATATCGCAACGGGATGTCTTACGTAAAGTTAGTTGGTTAGTTACTTTAGTTAGTTAGTTCTTGATGTATTTACTGATGCTGTTAGTGGCTGTCAATGTACAGCTTCAAGTGACAGGGTGCTTAGTGAGTGATGAATAGGGAAGGGAGCAGAAATACGTGAATTTGTGTGGCGGACTGAACAAGACACGAATCAGTCTGCAAAACCTCTTCCCACCGCTTTTTGAAATATACCTTCCGAATACAAAGCAGGTTTCAATTAAAGAAAATAAGACAAAAATTCGCTATGAGCAAACATTGAAAACATCCCCACATTAAACATGCGATGATTTGATAAAGACAGCGCTTGGCCCCTGAGGAGTGACCGAGTAAATAATTTTGTCTTTTTAACTTATTTTCTTTTAATAAACCAACTAAATGCACCAACAAAATACACAATAGTACAGTATGTTATCACTCCAATGTGTTTCTGCACTACTGTGTCATCTTCAGGGAGTTCTTCACACTAAGTTTTAAAATTAGCTAAAATATGATAGATACATTCGGAATATTTCGCAGTGAAGTTCATTTTGCCTAGTTGTACTTACATAGCCTATAATACATTATAAGAATACTCTGGGTACATGGTATTGTTTTGACAGCTATTATGAGACAAAAATATAAAAAGTAATATTCCTGTAATGTATTACAGTCTATGTATGTACGAGTGGGCAAACCGAACTCTACTGCGAAACGCTATACATAAAGTGTTACGAATGTAATCATTCATATTTTAGCTAGTTTCAAAACTTGGTATAAGAACTCCGTGAAGATGGCAGAGTAGTGCCGAAACATGTTGTAGTGATAAAAGACTATACTATTGTGTATGTTATATATGCATTTGGTTGATTTAGTAAAAGAGAATAATTTGATTAAAATGCATGGGGTACCAATTTCAGATTTTACCTTCGTTTCATCCCTTTCTGATCTTTATTTCCTTTCCGTAATTCATCTTATATTTAGTACGTATTCCGTTTATTGCCTTGTCATTCCTGTCACCGTTTCGGTACTTCAGGGTAAAACAGTTCCCTCATTTCCATTTTTATGTTCCTTTATCCCTTTCTTACACTCTTTTCCTACCCTTATTTATCCCATACTCCTTTCTCCTATGTCTAACCAATCATTCTTCTGCCCGTAGAATGTATTTTGGCAGTTCCTCTGTAACTGCGTTACAACAGATCATTGCCGAGAATTTTACAGGAATTTGCTGTTTTCCTAACCACACTACATGTACTAGAGGTGCACAAATCATTGGCGACTAAATTTTGTACCATGACCCCTCATATCTGAGGGTCCTCAGTGTGGTACTCGCGTCATGTCACCCTTCTGGCGCCTAGAATTGTAAGGTGGCTCCTACATCGGAATCTGCGCTCTTCTAGGAATTTTTCTTGGGCTGCTTGACCGATAGATTGTCCCGAAACGTCGGTACGGAATTATTTTACGCTTCGGAAAATCCCAGAAGAGTGCAGATCTCTCTCGAAGTATGGTCGACATTCTGAACACCAAACTGTCGAGGTCTAGCTTAAGTCAGTGGTTCCATTCTACTTTTGAAGCCAGTTCTTGTGTTTCCAGATCAAGACGGCGCAGAGCCGTCGGGTAATTCAGTGGCCGCCAGCAACCTGCTGCGGCTGAATGCTTTCTTAGACAGGGCAGAGCTTCGAGACAAAGCCGCGAGGCTCCTCACCGCCTTCTCCACGAGGCTCACTAGGGTGCCTGTCGCGCTGCCGGAAATGACGTCAGCTCTCGTGTTCTACCACGATTCCCCGACGCAGGTAAGTTGATATTACAGCTTGAATCCCACAACGTGCAGCTGACGGTAAGCCCACGGGCAGAAGAAATATTCTATATTCATATATATTTAATACAGAATATAATTTTTCTTGTTATTTTGTATGGGTGTGAAACTTGGTAGCTCACATTGAGGGAGGAACGTAGGCTGAGGGTGTTTGAGAATAGGGTGTTGAGGAGAATATTTGGCCCTAAGAGGAACGAGATAACAAGGGAGTGGAGAAAACTACATAATGATGAGCTTAATGATCAGTACACCTCACCAAATATTGTGCGGGTGATCAAATCGTGAAGAATGAGATGGGCGGGGCATGTAGCGCTTGTGGGGGAGAGGAGAGGAGTATACAGGATTTTGATGGGGAAATCTGAGGGAAAGAGACCACTTGGGAGAACCAGGCTTAAATGGGAGGCTAATGTTAAGAAGGATCTTCAGGAAGTGGGATGTGGGGGTCTGGACTGGATCGAGCTGGCTCAGGGTAGGGACAGGTGGCGGGCATTTGTAAATGCGCTAATGAACCTTCGGGTTCCATAAAATGCGGGGAATTTCTTGACTGGTTGAGAACCGGTTAGCTGCTCAAGAAGTCTTCTGCTCCATGGAGTAAGTAAGTAAGTAAGTAAGTTTAAACGAACATATACTTAGGTGCATCTGTTCACGCAGTCATGAAAACGTCACGTGGTGATCACATGAGCGCGGGTAGTGTACTAAAGAATATTTGTCCTGAAAGGCATGCGATTACCAACAAAAGTTTATTGGCTAAGTTTCTGAACGCATGTAATAGAATGATCTGGGTGATAGTGCCGTAGGAGACTTCGGTTTGGTTACTGTATCCGCATCTGTGACGGTGAACTTATATTGAGCTGAGCGTGACCGTTCTCTGATTGGATCAAGGTTTATTGCATTCCTGGGTTCTGCGGCGTTCCATAGAAGAGGGATGAGTCATTAAACAACTTTAGACGTGCGAGATTTGAGGCTCTGACAGCGTTTTTCAAACCTTCTGCTTTGATTTCGCCAGCTGACAAAACGCTGACAGCCCAAAAAGACTTGGATCTTAAAATCTATACGTTTATGCAGTGATGTACCAAAACTCAATATCTATTACACCTTAGGGCTCAGAGGCCCTCTCCTCTTCCATTTTTGACGTGTGGAGAATCAAGGCTGACTTTTGGAAAGACTTCTGAATTTGTTAATGTATTTCACCACAAATATGGAACAACATGTCATATTTTGTAGCCATGCTATATAAGAACACAAGTTACAACGTGTTACGTGCCCCGTATGTTGTGTCACGGTAACAGACTGATGCGGTGTAGTTGCAACACCCTGGGAAGGTTTCTTTCCTCTTCGGTAATCTGGTGAGTGTAATTTTTAACCGGTGAACCGAGGAGGCATTTATGTGACCCCATACGATGACTGAATAAAGAAATGGAAAACACGTGAAATGATACTGTTACTGATTAGTTTAAAGTACCGTCCCAACATTTGCCTAGAGGGTTTGATGGGATCTATGAATAACTTCATAATACCCTGTCTTCAGACGGAGATTTAAACCAGAGACCTCCAGAATACGTAAGAATAATGGCACTTAATTGACCGGGACGTCCGGTGGGAAAATTCTTGACCGACTGAGCGACTTTTCGATTGTCACGAAGTACAAGAGTTTGTTAGTTGACGTGGGTGTGATGTGTTTCCTGTGTGTGTGTGTGTGGCAGATATTCGTTACCGGGTCTGCTGATGCGAAGGACACCAGAGAACTTCTAGCTGTCGTGCAGGACAGATTGATACCTGGGAGAGTCCTGGCTCTGGCAGACGGTAGAGACGACAGTGTGCTGTACCGGCGGAGTGAGGTGATCCGACGGATGAAGCCGGCCGGAGGCATTGCTGCTGCTTATGTGTGTAGACACCAAACATGCTCTGTACCCATCACAACACCACAGGAACTTGACAGTCTTCTGAAGGAGCGGCAGTAAAATGTCTCTGATCATTAATGCTTTTTGCTTAGGTTTTTAGTTTTTTTTTTTTTTCAAATAATATTATTTTGAATATTATTAGGATGATAAAATCAAGTAGCATTAGATGGGCGGGACATGTGACGTGTGAGAGGGAAGAGAAATGTGTACCGTGTTTGGTGGGGAAACCTGAAGGAACGGGGATAAAATTAAAATTAACTTTAAAGAATTAAGTTGGGAGGTTACGGACTGGATTTATCTGACTTAGAATAGGGGGCAGTGATGGGCCGTAATGAACTCTGTAATAAACCTTTATGTTCCCTAAAACGTGTGGAACATACTCTTTTTTAGGCACAGGTTGTTCGAAAGTAGATCTGTATCACCTATAAAGGCCCGTTGTCAATTAAGCGTAATAGAAAGACATACTCTTGTTCTCTACACAATTAAAGAAGTTATAAACCTGATGATATAGTCTTGCATTATGAAACATCATCAGTGGGAGAAAATTGTTAGTGAAAATTATGAAGCAACCATTGAAACAAAAGAACCTTGGATACCCCTGTATGTAGGACTAAAATCCTAAGAATAGTCAGTAGATTAGTTTAAAGTATCACTTGTCAGATAGCTAATAGACTTGACTGCAGTTGTGTAGTGCAAAGCTAATAATCTCCTGTCAACTTGTTTATTTTAAAGCAACTGTAATTTCGGCTCAGTGTAATGTCGTATAACACTCGAATTTGCAGGGTCTTCAGCCTGTGATGAGGTACTTTATATTGTACCCTTTGTCAAGTATTATTTGAAAGATAAAGCCAAAGAGATTAAGTTGGGTGTGGCATATAGCAGGCATGCAAGAGAAGAGAGATGCATGCAGAGTTTGTCTGGGGAACCTGAAGGAACGACACCTTTCGAGAGACATAGGCATAAAATTTGTAAATAATATTAAAATGTATAATAAACGACATGATGGGGTTTGGAGTGGACACACATGGCCCAGAACTGGTGCTGGTGGATCTGTGTGGGGTTCCATAGTGGGCGGGGTTGCTGGTTTCACAAGGTCTGTGGTCCGTGGAGTCCATTAGTTAATTAGATATGCATTAATAGAGTGCACCTTGATCGTTAGGGCATTATCGCTGATGTAGGACGCAGTAGGACTGCTCATATGTGAAGTGCTTACAATAACGACATATAAGCTTGTACTTGATATTCTTATATATACTTCTACTTTTTTCTCTCTGGTTTAATTTTTTAGGGAAGTATGTGGTAGTGCAAGTTAATATTTGTAGATAGTTTTGTAACTTCCTGCAGAAAATGTTTGTAGGCAAATGTTAAGGAGAACCAAAGTGTTCTTGTCCGTGTGCACTGTACATGCTGATGTGATGTAACACTGGTAGAAAGCTACCAGCTTCACGGGGCATCTTATTGCTCTTATCTTTGGAGTAGGTGTTGGTGACGAGAGTATAAGGTTACTCGGGAATGTTCTTCATACCTGTCTACCACACAACATGATATAACGTCCTGTCAGATCATAAAACAGCCACTGTAATTAGATCTCATCCTTGTGTTTAAATTATTAACTTTCCTCAACCCTCGACAGAGCGTTTGGCGAATCAAGTGCAGTCCAAACTGTGCTTTAGGCAGTTGTGTCGCTGGTTAAACTTGGAACATGTTTCAACACCAGCTTAATGTGTCATGTAATGTATGAGATAATTAAGACTGTAAAATATTGCAGACTGAAAGGCATACTTGACACTGATTGATGCTAAAACATCATTATGACTGTAAAATGTATTTTAGCAAATAAAAATAACGTAATTTTGTTAAAATTATAACGAAATATTTCTTCATAGTCCAGTTCTTTTATATATTTGTTTATTTACTTATTAAGTGAGGTGGGGTTCGGTTTGTTTGAGTGGTGCTACTTTCGGTTAGGGTGGGTTGGCAAAGGTTATGTTGAGTTAGGTTATGGTAGGTCAGTGTAAGTTAGATTGGGGAGGATGTGGGGTGTGTCAAAACACAACTGTCTTCTGGACGTATATTTTGCCACAATCATAAAATACAACCACTTCAGAAACATCCATGTAGCCGCCACCGATGTACCAACGCGCCAGGAATGCTTGGGACCTCCACTCAGCATGTACAAATCCATTCTAGTTTTTCGCCTGCTATAGGGCGTACTACTTATATATTACAGTATTACAGTCTAGCTTAATGTACCATTTGTAAGACTAGGTATTACTTAATTATATTATATATATATATATCCATCAAATTCTTATACTCTACTTAAAAGAGGTACTTTTAGCTCAATATGTATAAAACAACCGACAACGAGATCTCGTTGAAACTTTAGAATATGCACCTATACTATGATCATACTCTGTGTAGTTTTCCTCTCTATACATATTTGTGACCTGAAGATGGCCCACAGTGGCCGAAACATGTCGTCAGTTGTGTTTTGACGTACTACACCCCCTCCCTAATTGCTTATAACACAACGGGGATGAAGCACCTAAAGTTAGATTGGGTTAGGGTAGGTTAGGTTAGGTTCGGTTCAAGTAGGTGAAGTTAGGATAGGTTAGGGCAGGTTAAATTGGGTTAGGTTGGGTTACATTAGGTTAGGTTATGTTAGGTTATGTGTGCTTAGGTTAATAATGTTTCAGTTATTTATTATCTACATAGTAACTTATTTTTTATGTTTATTTATTTAGACAGAACATTATAGTGAATTTCGTTGCCCCATGTTAATAGAATTACAGCGAATATAAATAATTTTTTTTTTCAAATTGTCAGTCAAATTTTTGTATTGTTCATTCCATGCCTTGTGATCCATTAAAACTTTGGTAACACCAACAAATGCACAATTGTACAATGTATGTATGCTTTCTATTATTAGGGAAATAGCTCAATAATAGAAAGAATACATACATTGTAAAATTGTGCATTATAGGAGCTAAATGGTAGAAACAATATGTAGATTGTAAAATTGTGCACTTTTTGGTGTTACCAAAGTTTTACTATAATTCAAAGTGTCTTCTTTTCTTGTTTCATTATATTTGTATTTATATATTTATCTGTTTTTATGTTATATGTTTTGCGTTTATTTTTGCCAGGTAATATTAAATTAATTTGTATTGGGTTTGTTTTGTTTTGTTCGTTTGTTTTCGTTTGATTGAGTGTAGGTTAGGATCGGTTATGTTGGCCAGCTTTGGGTTAGGTTAGGTTAGGTTAGCTTAGATGGGGTACATTATGTAATAATAATAATAATATTTATTTACTGCAATTGGGTTGTCACCCGGTGGCAGTGGTTATTTTACATGTAAACAAAACATGAAATTGGTTACTACTAAATTTAAGTCGGGAGGGCTACATGAG
>Ga0123357_10013900_pt1 | contig 10479 bp, 9 predicted proteins | sample TergutEmb28metaG_FD_89873 | JGI IMG/M metagenome (GOLD analysis project Ga0123357, IMG submission 89873) | Embiratermes neotenicus P4 segment gut microbial communities from Petit-Saut dam, French Guiana - Emb289 P4 | ecosystem: Host-associated > Arthropoda: Insects > Digestive system > Gut ...
CACAAGCCGTAGACACAGTCTAGTGTTCCTGAGGATGGACGAAATTATCGCCCGAAACATGCTGAGCTGATCGAAATAATTAATAAAATTATTATTGTTGCATCTAGTTGGCTGTTTATATTATTGTATCAATGATGCACGGTCACACAAACATCAAATACCCCATAAATAAATATATTCTACCTTCTTTCCACTCAATTCACCGTCCTTATTTTCTCAAGCACTATGTCTGGCTTAACAGAACATGGTTCCATTAAAACAGCAAAGCATCTAAGTCACGAAACTTCACAGTTGCTCTATCCTCTTTGATCGAGTTTGCAAAAAAAAAAAAAGAGCGAGAAAGTTGTGTGGGAAAGTTGAGCTTCTTACAGACTGTGTAGAGAAAACACAACACCCAGAAGGCAGAAAAAGAAAAGTTCAGAGTTTTCTGTGATCTAAAACTTTGTTTTGTTTTCAGAGTAGTAGTAGTAATAATCGAAAGGGAAATGAAATTGCACAAATATATTTACCGACAAACAGTACACTTAATCTGTTCGTGACAGCGTTCATTTTATGGATAAAATCCAATACTTCTTCACCTTTTATAATTTGTTGACCGTGCATCTCGATATAATTGTGTGAAGAAGAACAAACTTGATACACAAATTATTCTTAGTATATGTCGTCAACTTTTACATCTTAACCAGGACAACAGACATTCATCTAAAAAGAATAACAAGTACCAACTGTTGTATACATACATGTTGTGTACCTCCTGATGATGAGCCTAGATACGGCCGAAACATGCAGAGGTTACGAAATATACCAAGAATAAGTTGTGAATCAAGTTGGTTCTTCTTTACGCACTTCTTCAGTCTTTGTACTTTCTGTTTTAATACTTCTCACGTAAGATAATGAATCGTGGTAAGTCTTAACATTTAAGTCTTATGGCATGTTACGTCCTGTCGACTAATAAATTGCTAATGAATTTCTAAAGATCGTAGTGTCTGTCTTCATCTTCAACGTCAAATTTTCCAAGCTGAAGAGAAAGAAAGTTGGTTACTGTATATCAATCGCCCCACCGTAGCATACCACAAGACATGAATCTTCAACATCATTGGTCTGAAAACCTCAATTTTTCACTCCAATATACATTTTCCCTCGAAAGACCTTAATTTCGATTCTACAAAGGCAAAAACTTCAGTGAGTGTAATTTATGGTGTGACAAATAAAAGCGAGTTGCAGCAAGCGGAAACACGCTCACGCTGCATGTTGTACATCAATGAGTATTTCGATTCGTATTTCTTTAAACTTTTCTCGTTTAGAAAACAGTTTCTGGATCATGCCGTGGTTCAGGCGGTTAATCGTTGAATTCCAACAGCGAAAGCCTAGTCTTGAATCCATGCCAGTCAATGTCGGGTTCGTGACGAAAAAAGTAGCATTCGCACAGCTTTTATCTATTATTGTATGCAGACTATCTATTCCTACGATATTATTGTGAAAAAGTAAAAAATTTATCCCACTTACAGGTCACCTTGTAACAGAAGAATTTCGTAGAAAATTTTAATAGAAACCGTCAAGGGAACAGACTAATTGGGATAAACCGATATAGACACAATAAGGACGTTAAAATTCATCTGAAGGAAGGAGGATGTAACAGTAGGGAGTGGACAAGGTTAACTAGCAGACTCTCGTGTGGACGATTATAAATGGTTGAGTTTATAAAACTCGGGTAATTTCTCGATGAGTTGAGATACTCTCGGTTGCTGAAAAATGGCCCTACTTCGTGGAGTTGGTTAGTTATATAACGTTCCAAAAACGTCAGCCATAAATTTTCTCGATTATAAAATTCGATATTGTTAGGTTCATTTCCAAGAGTTGCGGGAAGGAAATGTTAAATGTTTTGAATGTGTAATGTTTGCACACCTACTCTGATGATAAAAGCAAATTTTCCAGTAATTCACTCCTGTGGCTAACGTCACACTAATTATTTCCTAACTCTGCAGAGAACAGTAGAAAGGGAGAGAAAGGTAAGTTAGAAACCTATTTGTAGGCACACAATTCCTGGCACAGAAACAGTCTGAAGGTTTGTTTGTTGTAATCCTGTAAGCTCAAGTTACAAGACAAATGCTACAGTTCTGACATTGGTAGAGAATGGAGAGCACGTTTAAAATATGACAGGGAGAGAAACGGTATTAAATACCGAAAAGCAGTTCTTAAATAGAAAAACGAAACTTGACGTTGTCCAAAAGTAAAGAATATAATCCAATAACAGAACTGAATCCTGAAATACACGGTTGAGAAAGCCTCAAAATTCGCATCTAAGAACCAAAGAGAAAGGTCCTAAACCGAATGTCTTGTTTCAATAACTATCACGCGTGTTCCATACTATACAGGTTAGGGGTTCAAATCTCTGGCCCATGAGTAAATACACCGAGGTTTCTTTGGTTTAATTCAGTTTCTATATGAGACTTCCAGGAGAGCTCACAGGTAAAAAATTTGGAATATTCAAGTCTTACTTAAAGTATTTATTCCTAAATAAATAAGAAAGAACATTACAAATGAGTTCTGAGTACAATACCTTACAGTGTTAGAGGAAACAAGACCAGTAAATACGCAGTATTCTGAACCTTCTCTGTCATAAGCAATTTTATTTCTCATTTGATAATGTTTTGTGTTCCTACAGTTAGAAATCTAATTCTCTTCCAACTTTAAAATTCAGTTTTAACCCAATTTATGAAGTGTATACTTTTCACAACAAGTCACTTTGTCTAGCTATTTTGTTTCCACTTACTTCAACATTTTGCGTTTAATTCCACCAGTCACGGTAACTGAGAAAACATTTTAATGAAAGTTACATTTAAGGGCAGCAACGTTTAATTAGTAAAAATAATTTAAATACTGCACGGCTGTAAATTGAAAAGGATTGAAATAGTGGGTTTTGTATGTTCTGGTGCATGTATGATAATATTATTTGTTTAATTAAGAGCTCCATGGGTTGAATTTTACAGTCACTGACGAAATTCAGACTTATGTCTATGTTGCTCACATATGGCTGTGCTCGCCATCACGTACTGCGCACACAGAAGGCTGCTGAAGCACCGGGAAGAGAAACGTGATTTACAGATGTAAAGGTTTCATGTATCGTGCGGCATTTTACATCAACGGTGATCATGGACGATGTTGCAGACACAGTAACAGGGTGGCTCAGATAAAAATAATAGACGAAGTTCAGTATGTAGCACAGTAAGAAGAATAACACTAGACAAATTTGAAATGGAGCAAACCTTTTGCACCAGAAAGCCAGAAGTTGCTCTCGGGTTTTAAGATATAACGAAAATATAATGACGTTAGTACCATACAGCCCAAGAAATGTAATTTATTATTTGGAATAATTTTAGATAAACGCTGTGCAATAAAACTCCGTCTGTCTAATGCAAAAATTGCAACGCGTTACTGCAATATCTCATACTTCCTTTTTTCATGTGGAATAAATATCATTCGAATTCAGCCGGTCTGACCAACAATGCATGGACTAAAGATCCAACACATTCGGTGCACTCTTTCCTTCCTACATGTTTCGGCAATCCTGGGGTCCCATCATCAGGGAATTCTTATATCGAAATAAACTGCGCTTCTGAATAGGTCCAACGTTGCTGTGTTTAATTGACACTGGTGTGCATTTTGGTTTTATACGCTGGGCCAATTCAGTGGAGCAGTTTATGTCGACATAAGAGTTCCCTGATGACGGTACACCAGGATTGCCGAAACATGTAGGAAGGAAATAGTGCGTCGATTGTGCTCACTCTTTAGTGCATGAATATGCGGTTACACGTGTTCGGATGATAATATCGAGAATAATGAGATGGGCCGGGTATGTAGCGCGTATGGGTGAGAGGAGAGAGGTATACAGGATTTTGGTGGGGAAACCTGAGGGAAAGAGACCACTTGGGAGACCCAGGCGTAGATGGGAAGATAATATTAAGATATATCTTCAGGAAGTGGGATGTGAGGGTATGGACTAGAGCGAGCTGGCTCAGGATAGGGACAGGTGGCGGGCACTTGTGGATGCGGTAATGAACCTTCGGGTTCCATAAAATGCAGGTAATTTCTCGACTAGATGAAAAACTGTTAGCTTCTCAAGAAGGACTCTGCTGCATGGAGTGGGTAAGTGAGTAAGTATACGTGGTGGTTAGATGGATTGAATCTGACATAGTGCATGTTACATTCAATATTAAGTTTCTCTTTCTGAATAGTAACATTGCGAGCATAGATATCTAACTTGTGTAACACCTTATGTGTGGGAGTGAGTGAGTCAGTGACTGAGTGAGTGACTGAGTCATACCCTAGTTGACACGGCAAAAATGGTTAATGGGTTGTGTGTCACCTGCGAGACATGCGCTGCTACTTTACGTTTGGCACACCAACCGTTGCCACTGGATTTTGTTTTGTAGTGGGGTAGACGATATTGACAAGAAACAGATTATAGGTATAATTTACGAAGTAAAAAGAAGGTTTTATATGAAGACAACGTGTACGGTTTGGAAGGTGCCGTGCACAGCACCTTCCAAACCGTACACACGACCTACGCAGCGGCTCTCAAGACCACCACCCATCCAAAAACTCGGTGCAGAAAACCATATACTGCAGTTCAACATCTAGTGCTCCTGATGATGGGCGTATGCGCCCGAAACATGTCGAGCTAAGGAAACTTCAATAAATTACATTGTTGCATCAAGTTGGCTTTTCACTTTATTTCATGATGAAGATGCACGGTCAAACAACCCTCAAATTAAATGATTTTCCATTTGCAATTTTCGTCTTTATTTTCCGACTTGGTAAACATCGGCCTAAGAAACCTGTACTCCATATTGTTGTACAACGATTTTCTTAAAAATCGGAGCACAGAAGACTGTAACTTTCTTAGGCGCGTCAATGAAGTTATGATTACGACTGTACCGTGCAATCGTATGATATTTCGAAGGTGAAGAATGTCTTGGTCAGATCTGTGTAAGCCTTGTTTGTCACGGAGCACACTATGTGCAGTCTTCTTACAACTGTAAAATTCTGTATTCACTGTGAGTTCAGGGCGAGGCTGAAGAAAGAATTGAGCATATAACACAACATATCACAACCAGATGACAGCATTCCGAGGGATGAAATTAACGCGTGGGCTGAAGTGAAGGTAAAAGTGGGCGACAACAGGGCCCGTGCATTGGCGTGTGATCGTTATGGCACGCCTTCATATATGGACATGTAGCCAGTCACTAAACTAAGACTTAATTATAACATTTTTGGAAGTAAATATAAATATTTAAACAAGTTTAGAAACAACGAATTTTGCCTCTTCTTCCACACAGTTCCCTGTTCATTGTTCAATATAGCCGAAGAGATGATATATATATATATATATATATATATATAGCCTGAGTTACCTACATCGTCTTCAAATGTACTGCTAATAAATACCTTATTTCCGGCCTCAAAAGACACATTTTTCCTGAAAGATGTCCCTAAAATCACCCTAATTCTCATCACCGGATGAAAAATGGCTACCAAATCCACAAAAAAAAAAATATCTTGATCATTATAGGGTACGCATTCCCACTTGCAGCATCTTACAGGGCGGGAAATATATTTAATTAATCCGTCTGATTTACCAAGCATTTGAGCTCTTTCCAGTACAGTTCTCTGCTCTACGTACCCACACTCATACTTTCGGCCATTATCGGTGTAAGCCATGCGTCTTCATGGCCAGCAGCAGACGTTTCTGTAGTGTCGTCTCTACTTCAAAGCTGCAAAGCCGAGTTTCTCAACCGGCCACCAAATTGAAAAACAATTCTAGATGGACAAAGCTTTTCCCTCACTTTGTTACAAAAATAATTTAAAATTTAATTACATAACCTTATAAGATTTGAAAGTGATTTCTTTTCTGAGCCAGCTGAATTCAGTCAGCTTCCTCACATCCTAAATAAATTTCATTTTAATAGTACGCTTACATTTGGCTTAAATTTCCCAAGTTAAAATCTTCGTAGATTTGCGATGAGAGTATGTGTGCGATTCTTATTTCTCTACGCGCGCTGTATGCTGTAGAGCTCAGGTGAAACCTGATGGCACACGGTGACGCACGGTAGGGGAAGTGAAGGGGAAATATGCGAGTGGAGTGGGTAGCCAGTAGTCTTGCACTCTACCTCAAAACATGGTGTATCCAGCATTACTACCATTACTACCGCTGATGCGCACACCTCGGCTGCCAGCAGCCGACTGAACTGACCCCCACACCGGTTTAAATGGACTCGTTCGTTTCGCTGAAAGACCAAGTCTGGTTTCTGCGCGTGTGCCATCACGTTTCAAACGTGCTGTAGAGTGGAAACGGAATCTGGTGGCACACGGCGACGCACGGGAGGAGAAGTGAAGGGGAAAGAGGCGAATGGAGTGGGTAGCCAGCACTCATGCACTGTATGGGAACACGGTCTATCCGGCATTACTACCGATGATGCGCACACCTCGGCTGCCAGTAGTCGACTGAACTGACACCCCCGCCGATATAAATGGACTCGTCCGTTTCGCTGGAGGACCAAATCTGGTTTCTGCGCGTGTGCCATCACAGTCCGTTTCCACTCTACCACAAGCTGTAAACACAGTCTAGTGCTCTTGATGATGGGCGAAATTATCGCCCGAAACATGTTGAGCTGATTGAAATCATTAATAAACCGTTATTATTGTTGCATCTAGTTGGCTGTTTATTTCATTGTATCAGTGACGCACGGTCACACAAACGTCAAAGTGTGAAAATGTCTGTATGTGCCTCTAACTGCACGGGTATAAATGGTGTCATAATTTGTAAATTATTTGTCACAACGTTTTGTAAATTTTATTTCACTTATTTTTATTTCTCCCTTTTTTCCCCCCTTTCTTTCTTTCTTTTTTTTTTTACTTCTTCCTTTACAATGAACCCTCTGGCTTGTTTCAATTCGGACATATCATCTGAAACTGCGCGTATTTGAGACACTCAATACGGCTCCTTTACTGCACGGCAGCTCGGCAGATACAGAAACAATGTCGTAAAAGCAGGCAACGAGTGAGATTCGAACCCACTGTAGCAGCGCTTGGGCGGTCGAAGTTAGAAATACAAACCGCGTGGCTAATGTGAGTGATTAATACGTGTTGCTATTGTCAACCGTTTTTATCACCATTTCTTTTTTTATGATGTGTTAATTCCTTGCTGGACAACCCTCCCTTTTTATCATAAAATTATTTTGCTGTCATTTTCTCGGGAGGATGTAATTTTGTGATTATTCTCGGGGCGTCACAGAAATTTCTGCGGAACGGAACGGGTCTGTACGGTAGCAAGTCTGTGCAGCGCTACTGAGGCTGTCGACGCCTTTTTCACTGTCGTCTGACGACATTACCAAATCCTTTCCTACGCACATGTGTGGGCGTCGTCTCTTTCGTTCGACGCTACATACATTTATACTTGAATTGAAGTAGCCTACATGTAAATTGTCGACCCTGTCCACACCATAAAGGCATATGGGGGGAGCAGGGGTATAGCTCCACCCATTCTTAACTTCGCCACTGTAAGGACATGAGTTGTCATCATGACGTTGCAGCCCCACTTTCCCAAGAAATAATACCGAGACCCATTGAATAGGAGGTTTGGCGGGACCAGAAAAATCCTCATGCCGGGATTCAAACCCTGGTCCGTCCGGCCCGCAGCACAGTTGTACGAGCTACACTGTCCCAGCTCCCCCAGAAAAATCCTTACGCCTCTGCCGGTATTCGAACCCCTGCCCGTCCGGCCAGCAGCACATTCGTTATACGAGCTGCTCTCTTCCGGCTCCCTATTAACAGTTGAAATACCGTCGTTAAGTAACCAAAGTGACTGTTCTTAACCGTGTTAATGGCACCGTAGTGTGGGACGTCGTCCCCCTCAATAATGTGGTTTGTTGCAGGGTTGGACACCCCAGAGCCTGTGTCTAGACGCGCGTCACTTCGCGTGCGCCAGCATCGCGCCTTATCGTCCCTTCTGACCCCCCCCGACGCCAGCCTGACTGGTGTTAATTAGTTCACAGCAGCACCTAAACCTACTGTCTAAATATTACACCGCTATGATTAGCGCGTGATAATAATAATAATAATCATAATCATAATCATCATCATCGTCGCCTGATACACCCCCGTCTCCGCCCCAACACCTGTCAACACTAAAGTTACACTATCTACGTAACGGCAAGTGTTTAACGTTTCCAGCATTCTTGATCGCAATTTCTCGACCTCGCACAAAAACAGGCTGTCCTGACCAGCAACTGTTAACACGGCCGTCAAAACGTGTGACGTCATACGCGAACCGGGTACAACAGTATGTTTCGTAAGGTATGTTACGTTAGTTGGTTAGTCTGTAAGTTAAGGCGTCGTACGGTCGTACAATGCCGTTGTTTTCTTTGGGTTTGTTTGACGCTTTCTCAAATATATAGAACCCCGATTCTTGCTGTCCGTGTATCACTGTTTTCCCATTAGTAGATGATAATTCATGTTATGGCTGTGGCACACATACACACGGTATACACTCATTTAGGCCCTTGCGTTCGTATGTAGGTTGTGTCTGCTGTACACAGTAACTGTGCTCTGCTAATGGGACGCAGTAACGACACACACAAACAAACTGTGTGTCCACAAAACAAGGCACACTTCGTGGATTTCAGCCTGTTTGGGTTTTGGAGAGGTCTTCGACACGAAGATCCTTAACCCCTGGAAGAGCCAGTGCATGTGTCTTTAGTCTGCCAAACCGCCGCAGGAATGCGACACCGCTTGTGCGCTTGACGGTAAGCGAAATGATGTAAGCAATTTGCTAACACCGTTTGGGTACCGCAATTGTGCGCCTTTTGTGAAGGTTCAGATTAGACTGATTGTGCCCGTTGTCTGACAGTACAGATCAGACTGTTTGTGCCAGTTGTCTGATACTAGACCCTGCAGATCAGACTGCCCTTTGTCTGATACTAGACCCTACAGATCAGACTGTCCGTTCGTCTGATGGTACAGATCAGACTGATTGTGCCTGTTGTTTGATACGAGACCCTACAGATCAGACTGCCCTTTGTCTGATACTAGACCTTACAGATCAGACTGCCCTTTGTCTGATACTAGACCCTACAGATCAGACTGCCCTTTGTCTGATACTAGACCCTACAGATCAGACTGCCCTTTGTCTGATACTAGACCCTACAGATCAGACTGCCCTTTGTCTGATACTAGACCCTAGAGATCAAACTGTCCTTTGTCTGATACTAGACCCTACATTTCAGACTGTCCATTCGTCTGATGGTACAGATCAGACGGATTGTGCCTGCTGTCTGATACTAGACCCTACAGATCAGACTGCCCGTTGTCTGATTGCAAAAATCAGAGTGATTTCACGGAGTAGTCATTGTTGATAAGCTGCTAGTTCCTCAGATAACTCGACTGCAACCTGAAGAATTATTACCCTGTTCATACCCTGCCCTACTGCAGGTTTCTTATCCTGACCCAGATGAAGCCAGTCCACACCCTCTCGTCCTATTCCAGATCCATTAAAATATGCAGTCCCATTCCCACCCGTAACATTACATTGTTCAGCTTTCTATACAGTAATTTTTCAGGGGCCTGTAGAGTGTAAGCTACGGAATTGGCCGTCCAGGCTTCGAATTCCGCTAGGGGAAAGAAATATTTCCCTTCTCCAAAAGTTCCTCACCGGCTCTGGTGCTCACCCAGCCTCTTATCCAGTGAGTAACGGGTTCATTTCCGATGGCAAAACTACCGAGGTATGAAGGTAACCACTCACATTCATATAGCGCCAATTTTAGGAATGTGTGGAGTCATACCTCCCCAACCTCTATTTGCGTTCATTTCCTGGACATATACCATTGTTCTTCCCTTTTTGCACGCCTGAAAACTGTGTTAACCCCTATCCTCCTAACGTGAAGAATATGGTGAGCTCCTAATAATGCCAGCAAATGGCAGATAACTCGACGTTTGAAGGGTTAATGAAGGCCTGTCTCTGTACGGCTAAGTACCCAGCTCTATAATTATGCTAGGTACAGTCTAAATGGGGGACCGCGGTGGCACAGTGGTTAAGGTGCTGTGCTACAAATCGGAAGGTCGCTGGTTCGATCCCAGCTGGTGTCACTGGATTTTTCAATGACATAAAATCCTTCCAATCGCACTATGTCCCTGGGGTCGACTCAGCCTCTAACAGAAATGAGTACCAGGAGTATTTCTTGGGGGTAAAGGCGGCCGGTGCCTAAGGCTTACCTTACCTTACCCTACCCTACCACCGTCCTGTGTCATTCTCACGAAATCTGAGAACCTTAATTCCTGGAATCCTCTGGGCCACTCAAGGCCTGTAACGGGACTGCTTTACCTTTACCTTTAACTTTTACAGTCTAATTACCCTGATATATATATATATATATATATATATATATATATATATATATGGGCCGGGTAGCTCAGTCGATATAG
>Ga0123357_10013901_pt1 | contig 10479 bp, 8 predicted proteins | sample TergutEmb28metaG_FD_89873 | JGI IMG/M metagenome (GOLD analysis project Ga0123357, IMG submission 89873) | Embiratermes neotenicus P4 segment gut microbial communities from Petit-Saut dam, French Guiana - Emb289 P4 | ecosystem: Host-associated > Arthropoda: Insects > Digestive system > Gut ...
GAGTCCTTGAAATCTGAGGAAAGTGCAGGGACAGATCAGAAATTGTGAAACGTCTGTCGTCACGCACTCTTTCGTTGACCTTACGCACCAAATCATCATTCACCAAAGATGGACGCCCACTTCACACCTCATCGTGCATGTTCTCTCGTCCTTCTTTGAACATCCGAACCCATTTCCTAACCATGCCATCACTCATCGCATTGTCACCATACGCTTGACAGATCTGGTGATGACTTTCACATGGTAGCACATTTCTAGCCTTCAAAAAACGAATTACAGACCGTATTTCACAGTCGGTGGCCCCTTCAATTGTCTTAAACATGTTTAACGCATGGAACAAACATAAACATAACACGAATTTCACGAAATGGCGTCTGTGGCTTCTCAATTGATAGAGGAAGTCACTGCACATGCACAAAGTGACAGTCTCAAGGATGCACGAGAGATATGCGCAGACGGTACTTACTTTCTGAATAACCTATGTAGAATACCTGTCACATAGGTTGAAACATAGGCTTCACATACAAAAATCTTGAAAGCTCCCTGAGGATGGCCCATAGTTGGGGCTGAAACACATTGGAGCATTAACTACACATAAAAATGTTGTGCAACATGGTGGTGTTAAATTTTACATATATTTACCAACAATGTAATGTAAAATTTTCTTTTAATGTGAGATATGATATGATGTGATATGACACAACAACATAGCCTACATGCAAGTCTCGACACATACAGTTGGATGGAAAAGTTAATATCCTGAATTTCGTAAATGAAATTGTCTTTGAATGTCTGTGTTTCTTTCCCAGCCATAATTCTATTAATTTTGTTCTATAAGGTAAATATCCATATACTATCAGAAAAGTGACCACCAAAATGATATCATTCTTAATTACAGAGTGTGGATAGGTTACATACAGGTCTACGAGTTTATCCTAATAGTTTTAATTATGTTCTGGCGTGACTTGTTAGTGGCTAACAAGATTAATTCTTTCTTGGCACAGCTCAGCCAACAGATTTCAGTGGTTTTACTGAACACTGATTTCAGTGTGTCAATGTTGCAAATAATAAACATCATTCTAAATGCATAACATGCTCCAACAAATTTCACAGACATGGAATTAGTATGATTTGTCTGATGAAGGTGGTTATCAATTTGCAAACCATTAAATTTTGTATTTACCAACCCTTGTAGGCACTTTTATTTATCCAGTAGTTAATGCACATTGTGGTGAATTATTCATTAGATGCTCTTCAGTGCTACATCCAGATTTAGGGTCGTGTTTACCAGTACACTATTTACTCATATGTAAGAGTGCTAGATTTGTCATTGTACAGAAACTGGCATTTTGCTGGAAAGTATGACATGTTGTTATTGAATGTTGTGGTTTCTGATAAGGTTGAACATCATATTCATTCATTCAGTGTGATGCTGATACAGAGATACATATATGAATGTGTCCCCCTTACAACATGTGTGATAGATAGTGCAGGAAAAATGCTCAAAATCCTGACAAAGAATTATTGAATAAGTCCATTGTTCTGTGTTCTTAATATCATGTAATGAAGACAAATGCTGAAGTCCTATTGCTTAATCAAATCTACAGCAGCAGTGAAGAAAGGAAAAGAAATTGTAACTTATCCTTGTTTGCTCTCAGAAGGAATTTTAAACAGAGTCCAGATTCTAGTTTTTTTATCAGGCCACAAATTTTGCCTGCTAATGAAGCCATATCTAAAATTTTATTATAAATCATGCAAGTATAGTTCATGTATTCACACATTATAGCAACTGAAGAAGATGATATAAATTTGGTTTATTTTAGTCTAGTTCATTATGTATCAAATTCAGACACACACCAAATGTAGGATGCATAAATTTTTATCAGGTGTAGTTTGAACATAACTAAAAATGGTGTTGTTAAAAATCACATAAATACATTTATGCCAACAGTATAGGAACTAATGTGTGACAACTTATCAACTCTTCTTGAACGTATAGGCTGGTATCAGCCACGTTTAAAATGACATTCTTCCACGGAATCAAACACTACAGTCAGATCAGTAAACTGGTTTTATTGTGCCATTTGAATTAATTGGTATTATCTGTAGTACAGCTTTTTCTTTATGGGATGTTGCATAAACCCTGAACTGATGTAGGTCATGTTTCTTTTACAAGCATAGTCACAGAATCATAATATGGAAACCCAATATTTGAGCTTCACTGTGCGTCAAATAATCAACAGCAAATATTTTGTGAGAGGTATTCTTCACATAACAGTGTAAGAACAGAAAGGAAGACAGACCATTTCAATGAGAAGTGGGGTATTTGTTTGTACTTCGTTAGACAATGATAATTCCTATAAATCAGAACAAAGTGTCAATAAAATATATCCACAGAGTTCAGAATTTGTATCTAACACAGGATTAAGCACTTTTCACCAATGTAATATGAATATCTACATCTTACTGTGTTAAGTTTTATGAATGTTATAATCAGAATTGACTACAGTTGTTATGTACACAATTTACAGTCATTGATAAATGCACATACTGTTTCTCTTTATTTACACACTTTATAAGTGCCAACTGTGAAGGTCTGTATAGGATTCAAAATATGATGTACATGATATCCACATGTCTGAAGTTAGAGAAGTGACATAATTGTGTCATACTTTCACTTGTTGCATTCCACTATGTTATTGAAATGTGAAGTATTTCAATAAAATATACGTTTAACACCATAACTTATATATTGATTAACTGACAAACAATGAACAAATGAACTACCTGTTTCAGTTATTTTAAAATTGAATAAACTGAATGCATGTTTCAGCTCCAGTGAGCCATCATCAGGTTGAACAAGTAACAATCAGACACAGTGATCATTTCTGTGTAGGCTGTTCTTTAAATGTAAAGCTGTATATCAAGTTCATTAAAATTAACCTTTTTCTCCTATTAAGATTGTTAGGTGTGGAATATGATACAAAGAGCTAAGCAGGTACATTCTTCAATGTGACAGTTTGAGACTAATGCAGAGCTTACATTTAGCATACAGTACAGAGTATTGCTTGCAGTGATGCTTATATGCATTGTTTAGTTAGCCTGTTAAGCATAGAAGCAGTGTTTTTAGGGCTTGTAAGTATTTGCATGATGAGTGTAGTTGAGTCTGAAAACGGCCATAAATGAATGTATTAAATGCAAATGATGATGGCTCACTGAAGCTGAAACCTGTAGTTCATTTGTTGTTTACTTATGAGTCTATTAATAAATAAGTGGCTGTGTTAAAAGGACATTTTATTAAAATGCCCTATAAATGTGCCAAAATAAAACTATGCATAAAAATATGTAAGGCAGAGTTCAACACTTTGGTGCTTCTAGCGTTTTTGCACTAGAAGCTTAAAGCTGACAGCAGGTTAATGGAAACAATATTTCGTGTTAACTAATAAATGTTAAAAATTGTTAAAATTGAAGTAATAAGATAAATATTCCATAGAATAATATTATCTGACCATCTTAAGTTTGTACTTTGATTCCTAATCATGTAAACCTATATACTGTTGGCTACTTTTATACTTATATAAATCTAAAAATTTCTTCTTCATTTCTCCCTTTCAAATTCGTTCTTTAAATTTCAACATAATCCTAGTAATCTTATAGCTTTCCATGTTCTTATCATAAAGACATTACCCTAATAAAACAATCCTATCAGTTGGAATATTCAGTTTTATGTTTTATTTGGTAGGAATGGGTTCTAGAAGTATAATATGTTTCTTGGTCCTTTGCTGAATTATTATTTTATTTTTATTTCTGTGTCTTGATCAGCTCCTTTCCTGACCCTGAGCTTTGGAGAGACCATTTACTTTTGAAGGTAAGGAGACAAAATATGCTTATTATTGATACCTTCTTGCTGCATGTTTCTGTAAATGCCTGTGTAGTGGCTGAATGGTGCATGGCTTTTCTTGGTGGAATTCTACTTTTCCATTTCATTATTGTTGTATTTTTCTTTGTTCTGTCCATATTGCAGGGTGTGTGTAGTATGTGTGGTCATTTTTTATATGGTAATGTCATTTATTGTGATCAAGGAAGTCAACATTAATAACTGGCCTGGAGTGTGAGTTTTTTGTTCTGTCACCACTTTGGGTTCACACATGTTCTGAAAGTGATTTAAATGTACCATGATGTGTCACAAGTTGTGTGTGAGCAATGTTTGACCTGTAAAAGGCAGGGGATAGATTTTCTTGTTTTTTACACCTTTCATGACATCAGTTTTGTTTGCTGTCACTTGTCCAAAACTGGTTGTGGGATTGCAGTGTAAATACTGCAGTTCTGAATCTCGTATTTTAGTTTGTTTGCCACATTGATATGCCACAGCATTTTTTGTTACCTATTATTATCTGTACAGAAATACATTGTTATACGAAATTTTACTGGGTTCTTCAGCTGCTGGGATTGTAGAAAAGTATTCAAAAATTCTTACACCCTCTGATTTCAAACCTTTGTCTGTGAAACATTAATGTACACATGGTTAATGTACACATGGTTCGTGATACTGAATTGCAGTAGCTCCAGAGTGTAACATAAAATTAAATTTAGAATTCTTTGGCCTCAGAATCACAGAACCTATAAGTTTACTCAATGTTGCTTGTTAACCATACCTGATTTTACATTGTCAGTTATAAGAGAGTAGTACTTCAAGCAATCCTATGATTCAGTTAGGAAGTGGGTTTTGTATACTATTGCTATTGAGTTTGGTATACCGTGAAACTTTGAGAGTTAAATGAGACCTAAATTAAAGGGTGGAAAGGAAAACAATTATGTCGTACTGTAAAATTCCTATTTGGAATGGACAGAAAAATGAGGTACTAACAAAATTGAGGTCTATATAGTGTTAGTGTTGAGGATTCTGGTCTTCTGGGATGTTACACTGAGTGGCAGGGTTTACAGATTGCAGTTTTTCAAAGGAACATTGACCATGGACCGCACAACCCATGCAGATGAAGGCATTATGTTCCTTCAGAACATCAGTATTTCTAAGGCCTTCTACACAATAGAATGTCCCAGAAGACAGAATTGATCAAGGAGATACTTTGTTACCATTAATGTGAAGTTGTGTCACAATATGCCATTGTAAAGAAATCGGAAATTGAATTGGACACATCAGCTTCCTGACTGTTTTGGTGATGTTAATTTATTGGGCCAAAATTTAAATACTGTAAAGAAAACCAGAGAAGCCTTATTAGCCACTAGAAGTCAAAGCTGTAAAAACCAAGTATTTGTTCATGTCTTTTTGACAGAATGCAGGACAAATTCACAAAACTTCAGAAAACATAACAAAGTTTGAATATTTGGGAACAGCATTAACAAATTAAAATTTCATGCTTGAAGAAGTTAGTAGTGGATTAAACTCAGGGGATGCCTATTATCATTTTGCACAAAATTTTTCTTCTTTGTGTTAACTGTCTAAAAACACAAAGGTAAAAATATATACAGAACTATAAATTGGCCTTTTGTATGTGTGTAAATCATGGTCTCCCACGTTAAGGTAAGGACATAGGGCTTGGGTGTTTTGGGGATAGGGTGCTGAGAAACCTTTTGTAGCCTGAGGGAGAGGAAATAACAGGAAGCTGGAGATAATTGAATGAGGAGAAACGTGATTTTTACTGTTTGTGAAAATAATGTCAGTTGTACTTTTATGCAACAAAAGACAAGAATGAGTATTAGTTGTTTTAAGCCCATATCCACAGTCTGCACTTGAATACAGTTGTTTCTGCTGAGAACATCCTCATCCATGCAGGGGTCTTTGTATAGAACTACTGTTATTAACTGTTTGGTTACTGATGAACTTGTAAATTATGTATAAGAGTTCTGTTCTTGCCTGACAGAACACTATCCTTATCCATTATAAAGACAAGCCTGTTAATGCTGTTTATGGAAATAATAAGTATTCATTGTGGAATCATAGAAAACAACTGTACAGGCAGTTCTCGTTGTATGCGAGGGATATGTTCCTGAAAACTTATGCGCAAATTGAACACAAAATTCCCATTTAATAAAGTATATTTCCTGGAGATTAGGGGATTAACAGCTTCATTCTATATAGTGTATGATTACACCACTAGTGGACATATGAACCTGTAGAGTATATAGGTACTGTATACATACATTTCTGTACAATATATTTTAGTTCTAATGTAATAAAAATGTAAGAGACACATCCATAGTTTTCAGTACTGTTCATTCTGATGGGACTTTGGTGGTCTTGCTACACAAACAATTGAGGTCCTGACGTAGCACTTCCTGTAATTCTGTCGGTATTATCATGTATTGTACTGCATGTATTGTAATAGGCTACTGTGAGTGAATCTAACATTAAGCCATATGTCAGCAATTCATTCACCTTTTTCAAGTCGGCTTATTACGTCAAATTTCTCTTTAAAACTGATTGTCTTTTGCCGATTTTTCACTTGGATTGCACTAGGTGATGTAGATTTACGTTTCTCATTCACATTGGTAAGAAAGCCAATGCTGTAGAAGAGGAAACTAGATGAGCTGCGTGATTTATTTATTTATTTTTTATGTCACTAACGTAATCAGTACATACACATGACAGGTGGCGTGACAGTGATGTCACTTTCTGCTAGCCTTCAACACAATACAAGCGACCATAGATCATGTGTGCCACATCACGCTAAACCAAACATTATCACATAAATTCGAAAGTGGTGTAAATTATCAAGTTGCGTTAAAGTGAAAACGTGCAAAAAAAATCGCTTAAAAAGAGTTGTGCCTGTATATTCTGTGTGGAAAATACAGTTCCTTGGAGTTAATAGCAGCTGGTACATATTGTAGCTAATGCACTTGATCTTCTACATGTTTGACATCCAGAGTAGCAAGCAGTTTGCTATCACAATATACTGCTTCTCAGTTTTTGAAGTTAATGTCATATCAAAATGGTCATCTGCAACAATATTATAGAAGAATATAATTGCTCGATAATATATCATAAAATTCTCAGTAGGTCATTGTAAAAACTAAAAAAATGAGAACTTTTAATAGGTGGCAGCCTGAACATACATTCCAAAATACCATATATCAGTGTCTTTCAAACTTTTGATAATTGTGGCAGAGTTGGTTTGTTTGTTTCCCGTTTCAAAGACACTGTAATTAGGAAAAATGAAATCTATAAATATGACACCTCCTTTTACATAATGTAATTCAATGTATAACATATAAACTTATTCTAAAGCAGAAAGACGAGGAACTTTGAAATTTAAAAATTTGAAGGAAAAGCATTAATTTCCATATTTTATATAATGGTTCCTCTCAGCTGAATCTGGCTGTTTCAAACTCACACCTGCCTTCATAATGCTGTGCGTGTGCACATGTTTATCAGGTTTTAATTTGAATATTTGCTGTCATAGGTTCCTTATTCTTTCCAAAGCCTCATAGCATACCAGTTGAGGAACACTGCAATATATTGTCAGTGTCTAATTATTGTGAATTTAAAAGTTTCTTCATTTGATCTTATTATATTTGCGTTCACACACAAAACAGGTATCCAATGGAACTTTATCTTACTATACTTTCCTTCACCCACAAACATGTATCCAGCTGAACATTATCTTCTTATGCTTGCTTTCTTACACATTTCCAAATAAAACGTCATCCTATTATACGTACCTTCACACACAAATACATATCCAACAGAACATTATCTTACTATTCTTGCTTTAACATGCAAAATACATATCCAGCAGAACGTTGCCTAACTATACTTACCTTCACACACAAACACTTGGGGGGAGAAAATAACAGGAGACTGGAGTAAATTGAATAATGAGGAGCTTCACGATATCTAATCCCAACCAAATATTATTTGGATTATCATACCAAGGAGCATGCAATTGATGGGTTATGCGTAACATATGAAGGAGAAGAGAAATGTGTACAGGGTTTGGGTGGGGAAATCTGAAGAAAGAACTTGGAAGAACTAGACAGAGGTGGGAAGACAATTTTTGAAATGGATCTTAAATATATAGGATGGGAGGCAAGGAATAGATTTAACTTACTCAGGAAAGAGGCAAGTGGCAGGCCCTTGTTAAGAGTATTAACACATCCAGTTCCATGAAATGAGCTGGAATTTCTGGAAAGACCAGTAACCTGACACCATCTCAAAAAGGACTCTTCACCATGGAGTTAGTCACTTAACAGTCCAGTCACATGTAATGCACATTACCAATAATGTTATCCTTGTATAATATAGAAATTATTATCATTCTTAATAAGTAATTATGAATGTCGTAATTCTGATTGCAGCAGTAACCTTCACTTCTTGAATTTTAGTACCAGAGAAGCAATAATGTACTGTGAAGACAGAAGATATAAGTGTGTGTGTACATCCCATAAAGTGATGCTTATATACATAGCTATTTATGTACAGTTGCTTTACATGTAACATATGACAACAGAAATTACAAATATATACATGTTGTGTTCAAGAAGGTTGTCATTGTTTCAGGTCTAGAGGGTGGTCCTGGGGTTGGTCCAGGGGGTGAGGATCTCATCACATTGGAGGCTGAAATCACAGAGCTCCAAAGGGAAAATGCTCGTGTTGAGTCTAAAAAGATGAAACGGCGCACAGACATCACAGCTATGGAAGCACAACTCAGACATGGTGATAAAGTGAGTATACATAAAAACAGTCAAGTTCTTTTTGATTTCAAGACACATTTTTTTAAAGAATCATTTCAACATACTTCTCCCATCTGTGCCAAACAGTGAAGTTCTGTGGATTATCTTCCTCTCCACATTCTCAAACTGTTATGCTTTATTCTCTTAGTTATATAGCCATGCTGCTCACAAATGTTGGGGTAATTAATTTCACACTGGCCTTCTGCCATTCTAGCATCACATGATCTTATGTATTAAAAACTGACAAGACAGTTTTGGAGGAGCTATAATTGGAAAGTTAACATCAGTGGATACATTTATGATAGCTGTAGAGGACTGAGATTCCTCTCAAGAACATACTGGAATGGTCTGTGACAGCAACATCTCTGTATCTGCAAGAAAGCAGCTCCTGGGGATGGACTGGATGTGTGTCACTTGATGTATTTCACCTCTCCTGTTGGTATATTGATCTTGAGATGAAGGTTTGACTGTCCAGATCAGTTTTAGTTTGGTACATCATCATTCATGAAATTCAGGATTAGGAATCAAAGATATGTTGAGGAGATAACAACATAAAATTGCATCAGACGTATGCACAGCTTCTTTCCCTACTTACTTCTGGTGACAGAGAACGAGACAAACATGGCAAACTTGCACTAGGCAAGTTCATTACCCTGTATTTTCATCTAGTCCTAGGCATCTCTGAGCTCTGTAAGAAGTCTTGTTGACCTGGCTTAGTAAACACTGAAAAAAAAAAAACATTAGCGAAGTCATTTCACTCTGAATAAATTAAACTTCCTTCAAGACCACAAGTAGTTTCTAAATGTACGGATATCACCATAAATCGGAGTTGAGATTCTAAGGCATCTGTATGACAGACAACCTAAAGTGGGACTATGAAGTACGATCATTAAGTTCATTTCAGTCAGTTCAGAAATGAGTAAAGTATCATATATTAGTCAATCAGTAAAAGAAATAATGAGCCCTTATATGATGAGGAAAGTATTGATAATCAAATTTTCAGTCACGTCTGAGGTATGGTATAAGTTTTTGGGGTTAGTGGGGTTAATGAAAGTAAAATTATACTAAAATTGCAAAAAAGGACATGCAAATAATTAGTGGTGTTAATAAACGTACATGTTATAGACAGGTATTTAAGGATTACAACACACTCATTGTGGTTTCTTTACATGTACTTGATGAGACACATTACATTAAAAAGTACAAAGACTCACTAAAGCAAAATGTACATATTCATAATTATAACATGCAAAGAAAACTGGTTTTACAAGTACAATTCTGCAGTACAGTCCTCTTTAGGAAAAACGTGGCATGTGTGGGAATCAGACTATACAACAAGGTGCCAGATCATATTAAAAAAAAGAAGAACTTCAAATCTTTTAAAAGATAAATAAATCCTTTCTGTTACATCATGCTTTTTCTTCAGGGGATGATTTTCCATCGTTTTGAACATATGTGGATTGTAAATGTATGAGAGTTTTATCATTGGTCATTCTTATCCATTTTAATTAATGTTAACATTAGGCAGTATATTACAAGGGAGAGTCAAATGAAAACCTTAAAAATTTTTTAAAATATTATTTATTGTGCAGAAGTGGTACAAAGCTGTATCACTTTTCAAAATAATCTCCCCCACGCTCATTTCAAGTCCTCCAGCGCTTACATAGTGCATAAATTCCTTTAGAAAAAAATTCTTTTGGTTGTCCGCACAACCACCCATGCACCGCGTGGCGTACCTCTTCTTCAGAACGGAACCTCTTTCCTCCCATTGCTTCTTTGAGTGGTCCA